>Ga0272440_1000964_pt1 | contig 24051 bp, 22 predicted proteins | sample SSMMMBAug17_FD_192440 | JGI IMG/M metagenome (GOLD analysis project Ga0272440, IMG submission 192440) | Marine sediment archaeal communities from Little Sippewissett salt marsh, Falmouth, MA, United States - SSM-MMB-Aug17 | ecosystem: Environmental > Aquatic > Marine > Wetlands > Sediment ...
CTTAAGCGTACCTTATGCATACGCTGTAAAAGAAACAGTGAATGAACGACTAATTAGAGTTGAGGAATCTATTAAAAATCTTGATATGCGTTTAACTCAAAGAATTGAAGATACAAACAAAAGCATTGATATACTTAGACAAGATATTGATAGACGCTTTGACGAAATGAACAAAAAAATGGATGAAATGAGCAAAGCTAACGATAGACGCTTTGACGAAATGAACAAAAAAATGGATGAAATGAGCAAAGCTAACGATAGACGCTTTGACGAAATGAACAAAAAAATGGATGAAATGAGCAAAGCTAACGATAGACGCTTTGACGAAATGAACAAAAGAATGGATGAAATGAGCAAAGCAAATGATAAACGCTTTGATGCGTATGATAGACGCTTTGATGACATAAGTTCACTTATTTATGTTGTTCTGGCAAGCCTTTTTACCATAATAACAATGATTTGTGGGTTAATTTTTTATATCATAAAAAAAGAACGTCAAGAAACAATGCCAGAAAAGAATGAGTTACAGGCCACTATTAAAAAAGTTGATTTACTTGAAAATGATTTTCATCAAAAAGTGATGCCACTGCTGGAACACTTTGATTTTAGAATTATTTTGCAAAAAATAGATTCACTTGAAAATGATTTTCGTGAAAAACTGATCCCACTTTGGAAACATTTTAAAATTAACAATCAAAATCCCAAAATGAGTTATGCTTAGGAATTCCTTAAATGTAAAATAATGGATAATCACATGACAGAAATAAATCGAAAAATATATACAATTAATAATCAACAAACGATCAACGAATTAACTCCCGAGTTTTTTCATACATTTATTTCAAAGCCTAAAAGTGTATCTTTGAAAAACGTGCAGGGAAACTGTGTACGAATGGCAGAAATTCAACTGGAAAGTGGCCGAAAGGGGCCAACCTCTATTGTAAATGCTGAATTTCGCAATTTATATATCACAGATGATGGCTATCTGGATGAAATTAAATTTGCAAAATTTATTCAAACCGGACTGGATGCGATCAATTTAAACACAATAAAAGATCCTTTGAGCGATTATCAAACCCAATTTTTCTGGTGTCCCACACATGATGAATTTAAAACATTAATGACACTGGCAATTAAACCAAAAAATTCAACTCCCTGTCAGGTAATGGAATCCCATATCCTTCCTGTAGATCGCTCAGACCTGGAAATTAATGGTATTCATAAAATGCTCAGTGCTTTTCCAGGATTAAGAGTCGTTGGAATCAATCGAACACTTCATTTTTGGACAGTCACCTTTGATATCGTTTCACTGAATGGTTTGATTTCACTCTTGTTTTTGCAGGAAGGCCTGAAACATGAAGATATCAAAAAAGCCTCACTCACTTTGGCCAGTCCTGATGATGATATGCGTTTTGTGTTATGCTGTACAGAGCATTTGCAAACCAAAAAGGTTGGAATGTGGTTAATTTATATCTATCAAAAACGCATGGAGTATAAAGATATAAATAAACAGTCTGCCTGTCAGTGTCATAAGGATGATCCATCTCATGCTTAATGTGATTTCACCAGAGGTTTTATTGTCCCATGTTCATGATTTTTCTAGCATTGATATTGAGTATCTTCCCCTGAATCAATGTACAAATCGAATACTGGCAAAAGATATCATTGCAACAGAAAATATCCCAGAATTCAGACGCAGCACGATGGATGGTTATGCAGTAAAGGCTGTATCAACTTATGGTGCATCAGAATCGAATCCCTCCTTGCTATTTATCAAAGAAACAATCGAAATGGGAAAAATGCCTGAACATCCTGTCGGCTTGCAGGATGCATCCAGAATTTCCACTGGTGGTATGATTCCTGATGGTGCTGATAGCGTGGTTATGATTGAATATACTGAAGCGATTGATGCCCAAACCATTGAAGTTTACAAAAGCGTGGCACCGCTTCAGAATGTAATAGATATTGGTGAAGATATTACACGTGATACCATTCAGCGAAAAAAAGGGCAGATGATTCGTCCTCAGGATTTAGGGACTGCGGCAGCGTTGGGCATTCAAAAACTATGGGTATATAAAAAACCTGTTGTTGGAATTATATCTACTGGCGATGAAATCGTTCCTATTTCTCAGAATCCTGAAATAGGACAAATACGCGATATGAATCAATACACATTAGCCAGTCAAATAATCCAGAATGGTGGGTATCCTGAATTTATTGACAACGTACCTGATAATTTTGATGCGCTGTATGCTGCGTGTAAGAAGGCCATTCAATATTGTCATATGCTTTTAATTTCTGGTGGAAGCTCTGTTGGTATGCGTGATTTTACAATTGATGTCATTCAAAAGTTGGAATGCGCAGAAATTATTGCGCATGGCGTATCCATTCAACCCGGTAAACCCACAATTCTGGCACGTGTTACCAATATTCCTGTTTGGGGACTGCCAGGACATGTGGCATCCGCAATGATTGTTTTTCATATTTTGGTCCAACCTTTTCTGCGTCAGCTAGCGGGTGAACAAAATCGGCCTTTTTATTCCAGACAAACTGTCAAAGCACGTCTGATAAGAAATGTAGCGTCAAGTCAGGGACGAGAAGAATATGTTCGTGTACGCCTTGAGCAAAATGACAACTCAATGAATGCGATTCCGATCCAGGGAAAATCCGGGCTTATTCGAACAATGGTTCAGGCTGATGGCTTAATAATCATTCCTGAAAATTCTGAAGGCCTGGAACAAGAAACATGGGTGGATGTATTGTTATTCTAAAGTTTTGTTTCCTGTACAATCAAGGGGGCAATACTTTTTAAGGGCAAAATTTTATTGACGCCCCCGCGTTTGATTGCTTCTTGAGGCATGCCAAAAACAACAGAGGTTGCTTCATCCTGCGCAATGGTAAAAGCGCCTGCTTCCTTCATTTCTAACATACCCTGCGCGCCATCATCACCCATGCCAGTCATGATAACACCAATGGCATTTGCCCCTGCATAACGCGCTGTAGAACGAAAGAGAACATCAACCGATGGCCGATGTCTGCTCACCAAAGGCCCAGATTTTATCTGTACATGATATCTTGCACCACTTCGTTTGAGCAATAAATGATAGTTTCCTGGCGCAATCAATGCTCTTCCACGTAAAACTGAATCATTGTCCGCAGCTTCTTTCACATTAATCTTACAAGAAAGATCAAGACGTTTGGCAAAGCTTGCAGTAAAATTTTCTGGCATATGCTGTACAATAACAATGCCTGGCGAGTCTTGCGGCAGTGCTTCCAAAAATGTACTGAGCGCCTCTGTTCCCCCGGTTGACGCACCAATCACAACAATTTTTTCTGTTGTTTTTACCATTGCGCGTGAAGAGGGTTTGGCAAGAACTGCATCAGCAGTTAATTTAGGTTCTGCTTTTTTTTTGGGAAAAATTCGTTTTACCCTGGCTCTTGCTGCGGCTTTAACAGCATCACAAATGCGCACTTTAGATTCTTCCAAAAATTGGCGGGTACCCAGTTTAGGCTTGGTGATAATTTCAATAGCACCATATTCGAGCGCTTTAAAAGCAGTTTCAGTGCCTTTATCTGTCAATGTTGAACAAATGATGATCGGTATGGGATGCTGAGACATGATTTTTTTTAAAAAAGTAATACCATCCATGCGGGGCATCTCAACATCTAATGTAATCACATCCGGCACTTCATTTTTCATTTTTTGGGCAGCAACGAATGGATCTGATGCTGTTCCCATAATTTCAATTTCTGGATCGGTTGTCAATAAATCTGTTAACGTCTTGCGAACAAGGGCAGAATCATCAACAATCAATACACGTATTTTTTTTTTCATTGCAATGAATTCTTTTGATTCAGGAATATTTAAATTATAACGAAATCTATGGAATTTCGGCACCAATAAATAACAAGTCATTATCTGGTTTTTTTTGAATGATTTCCTTCCATGCACTGTTTAACATCATATCAAATGGTTTTGTGCAATTATGCAGTAAAATATCATCAAGCCAATGATAATGACGACCTTTGTTTTTGATACCATGTGTATGAAAAAACAGCCGATTGCCAGATTCCAGACGAAACGACTTTTGTGTCAATGTCAGCGGTCCAGCAGAACCAATTGCCTCTCCCCTCCCTTTTATAGGCTGTGGAATATATTTGCGAAAGAGTATCATTGGTGGTGATGCGGCTGAAACAATTTCACCAATCATTTTTTTTGTGTTTAATCTGGCAAACAGGCCATTGATCTGTACATTAAGTTTTTGTTCATGCAAAAAACTGTTTAATTTTGAAAACAGATCAATTCCATCATCCATTAATGAATGATGTTCGCTGTAAAAATTGCTGATTTTTTGTGTCGTGTCACCACGATTTTTCCCATTGGTATCCAGGATAACAATATTACATCCATCAGGAGTGTCATACATTTTTGCAATTAATCTGCAAGGTTTATTAACAGAATGTTCATGATGAATCAAGTTTAAATTTTTGACATTGATTGAAATATCAGATTTCTTTTTAACTGTAGATGGTTTGATTTTTTTGGAATCAAAAATTTGAGTCAATACTGATTCTGGGTCTGGATAATTGGATTGTCTTTGGATAACGCCAGCTTTTTTACAGGCCAGGTCAGCAAACCGCAGGTCAACGAATTTTTCCATGTCGATAAGCGTCCCAATACCCATTTTTTCACGCATATAAATTTGAATTCTGTCTAAATCATTGATATTGGGGTATAAATCATCAGTAAGAATACGATCATGACTTTTAAGTACTTTTTCCAGGACTGGTACTTTCAGGCCAATCTTTTTGTCTGGATCTAAAAAATCAACAGCCACTTTAGCGGCAATATCAGGATATTTTGAAACAAACTGCCCCGCCTGAACACTCATATCAACAAATTCCTGAATGGCCTCTGGATCAAATTCGATCACATCATCACGAAGCACGATAACGCAGCATGGATGATTCGGCCATAATGCGCTGGAAAGATACATCAGATCACCAACACCTGATACAATTGCTTTTGTTCCCACGGGCTCAGCAACCATAAATCCACCAACATCTTTATCCTGAGATTGGAAATCAGGCATTTTAATCGGAGGAATCACCTCAAAAAAGGTATTTGCTTTCGGGTTATCAGATAAGCCGGGATTCAGTCCCAGTTCTCTTAGAAACATTGTGGACAGCATATGATGCACAGACAAAAGATGCGGCAGATAAAAGGTTTTATTTGTAAAAAAATTTCGGAGATCATTTCTGGTATTAATGGGTTGCTCTGTTTTGTTTCGAACACAGATACTTCCATTTTTATGTGCCAGAAGAACCAGCTTAATGGGCATGCCATAACTAAATAAGTCCATTGCAATAGGCGCTAGAATTAAAACACCATCGACATCGCCTTTTTCCAATGCAACCTGAACAGGATTCCACAGCATCATACGTTCGGTTTCAAGTTCAAAATGTTTCGGTGACAACTCCCCAATGTTGATTAAGTACTTTAATGCCCCTAAAACAATATGATCTGTGATGGGTATATGTGCGATTTTAAGTTTGGTTTTTCCTGATGCTGTTTTTTGTAAGCTGCGTGTTTTTGTTTTCTTATTTTGAGATAAACCGAGCGTATCATCAATAACTTGTTTGAAATCAACAGGACTAAAAGGCTTGGTGACAAGATTATTCGCACCTGCTTCTTTTGCTTTCATTACCTTCTTTTTTTCGCCCTGACCTGTTGCCATAATGAATGGTGTATTTTTATGTGAATAGTCTTTTCGTATCCAAACAAGTAAGTCATAACCGGTTTTGTTGGGCATATTCCAATCGCTGATAATTAACCCAACATTTTTGTCAATTTTTAAAATATCAATTGCTTTTTGGCCATCTTCAGCTTCAATAATCGTCTCAAAACCCATATCTGTCAGCATGCTGACTTCCAAACTTCGAACCGCTCTGGCATCTTCAACAATTAAAACCTTTGTTTTTTTATATTTGTTTGATCTGGGTGAATCCATGCTTTTCTCCTCAATTAAACTCATTATTCAAAGAGGTACTTATTTGTTTGAATTTATTACGATAAAAAAATGAAATATAACATATAAATGAAATGGACGCAAGAACGTTTTATTAGACAGTTGTAATAATTAACATATTAAGGAAATCTCGACCCCACTTTTTATATTTAAAAAGTTTTGACAAATTTTATTGATTTGTATAATATATTGGATTGTCTGATAGATTAAAGGAAAAATTTGAAGTGTGTTATTGTGTTTAACCCATTAACATGCTCTAACAAAAACAGAAGGAGATAGAGTTCATGGACAAAAAATCAGTATCCATTATGACAGCCTTGTGTCTTTTGATTTTCGTGCTTTTTGGAATAATTGTGATCGACTCACAAACACCCTCTGATGATCAATATGCAGACATCAAAGCGGATATTCAAAAAGCGGCCAGTCATGAAGCATCTGCTGATAAGCTCAAACATGAAGCCGTAAAACCGGAAAAACATGTTGAAAAAGCAGTCGCAAAAACAGAGGCAAAACAGGAAACAAAGGTTGCTCACAAAAAAGAAGCACCCAAAGCAGCACCCAAAAAAGCAGAACCAGTGAAGTCTGAATTACCTGCTGCTAAAACTGAAGTTGCTGATGTGATCATGATGGAAAATCCAGCTTATGCAAAGCATAAAAAGGGTATCGTTAAATTTACCCATAAAGCGCATATTGAAGATTATCAAATCGCTTGTGGTGAATGTCATCATGATTCCAATGGAAAACCACTGGAAATAAAAATGGGAGACCCTGTTCAAAATTGTATTGCATGTCATTCCAAACCCAGCAGAAAAAAAAGTGGGGTTAAAGGAAAGGAACAATTGGAATATCATGCTGAGGCGCTTCATATGAATTGTATCGGTTGTCATAAGGCATATAACAAAGAAAATGGCACCAAGGCAGCACCTTCAAGTTGTGGTAAGTGTCACCCCAAAAAATAATTTTTTCAATTTTATATTACCATTCAACTTTGATATTTCAAAGTTGAATGGTAATCCCCTTAACATTGATGGAGTAATGATTCATGATTCAATTTCTTTCATTTATTGCTGTTGTGGTCGCAGCGGTATTAATTGGCAATTGGTTTTTGGATGAAATTAAGCAGGCAAAAATGAATCAACTTCCCTGGTACAAACCTTATTTATCATTACCTGGAATTATCATTATCAGCGCTATTGTCTTACCTGTAATTTTGCGGATTTTTAAAGTTATTTAAATTAGAACGTATTTATGCAAAGAGATGTTGTAACGTTTCAAATATACATTTATGAGTTATCGCCGTGCCAGGGTGCAAAAATAAATAACATCAAAATACCAGGAATTGCCATAACAGTACAAAAAATAAAAAAGAATTCCCATCCCAATAATTTGGCAAGATAACCGGTTGGCGCGGCGGCAATAACTCGTGGAATACCCATCAGACTGGTTAAAAGGGCATATTGTGTGGCGGTGAATTTCTTATTGGTAATTTTGGCCATAAAAGCAGAATAGGCTGCTGTTCCCATTCCGCCTGAAAGATTTTCAAATGCAATGACGCCAGATAACATGGATACTGAATGACCGGTTCGTGCTAATAATACAAATCCAAGTATTGACATGGCCTGAAAGAACCCAAAAATCCATAATGAACGATTAATTCCCATCCTGAGCATCACAATACCGCCCAAGAGACCGCCGCCTATCGTTGCCCAGAATCCAAACAATTTGACCACTGTACCAACTTCAGTCATTGAAAATCCAATATCCAGGTAAAATGGTGTGGTCATTGCCAGTGCCATAGTGTCGCCAATTTTATAAAACAAAATAAAGACCAGGATCCAAATTGCATGACTTCTGGAAAAATACTCAACAAGGGGATCAATCACTGCTTCTTTCATATTAACAGGAACCTTTTCAGTAATGATGGGTTCAGGCGTTAAGAACGTGGTTATGATGCCAGGAATCATGCACAATCCCATTACCATGTAAACTTGTGAAAAAGATATCATATCTGCGAGGATCAGGCCGCCGCCCGATGCCAAAAGCATGCCGACCCGGTATCCATTGATGTATAGTGAGGATCCAAGTCCCAATTCTTCATCAGATAAATCCTCACGACGATAGGCATCAACAACAATATCCTGTGATGCACTAAAAAATGTCAGTAACAATGCGGCAAATGCAACCATTAAAGGGGATTCTGATGGGCGGGTCAATCCGAAACCTGCGATGGATAATGCCAGAAAAATTTGTGAAATGAGAATCCATCCCCTGCGACGGCCTAAAAAAGGCAATGTATAACGATCTAAAAAGGGTGCCCATAAAAATTTGAGCGTGTAAGGTAAGCCAACAAATGCCATTAATCCAATTACTGATAAATCGACTTTTTCTTGTTTCATCCAGGCTTGCAGTACTGTCAAGGTTAACAATAAAGGCAAGCCGCATGAATAGCCATATATAAACGAAACCAGCATACGCCGGCTGAGAATGGATTTTAGCATTGATGTTGTGCGCATAATTTTTCCAGAGGAATATGGGCGTATCAGAATGTTTGCAGCGGTTTGATACGCCCCAATTGTTATTTCATAAGCTGTTGTGGCAGGACGATTGAACCATAGGTTTCTTTTAATGTTGTCAATTCTTCTTTTTGTTCTTTCAGAATTTCAAACAAACGTTCTGGAATGTTCTTTTCTTTGCCATAGGCGTCAATTTGCAGATCAATTCGGGACAGAATATTATCAAGATAAAGAGAGAATTGTTTGTTATATAAATCAGCTGAATAATCTTTTTGGATCAGTTTTGAAAACAGCGCGTTTAGATCTTCATATTTGGGAATATATCCAATAGGCGTTAAAATAGCATCCACATGATTATGTGCCCGCCGCCCCAACCATGTCAACCATACGCGAACATCACGTTTTTCACCAAGCAGCTTTTTCGATGTTCCGCCTCTGGCAGCATCGACAAGAAAATAATTCAAACCCGCCATTATCGGCTGATGCTGTAAGGCAATTTTGGAACTCCCAAAAAATTTGAATTGAGCATCCATATAATCGCCCAGAGCGCCTGGAATAAAGGGGGCATTTGCCCAGGGTGCGCGTTTCACTCCTGTTGCACCAACTTCGGTAGCTGTAGCTGCCGAAACAATACATGCACCAATAACAACGCCATGATCCGGTGTCTTGGCCACCCATACTGGCGGCATGGTATCACTATCTCGACCACTGTATGTAATTACTTTGAGATTTACCCCTGATGCACTTTCCGATTGATCTGAATAAGTGGCAAGTGCTTCACAGGATAATGTACATCGCGCATTTGGATGAGACAAAGGCACAGGCTTGCCATTGTCATCTGTTAAACCAGTTTCCCAGTAACCTTGAAAGTTCTTGCCTTTTGATGGCGGCGGTTCACCATTACCCACCCAATGGGGTTTACCATCATCATCAATCAGTACATTTGACCAGATGACCTCTGTTTTTTCCTGTCGCAAACAGTCCATGAGCAATGGATCGCCCTCACGATTGACATCCTGTACAATGCCAAAAATACCGCATTCAGGATTGATTGCCCGAACATTGCCATTTTTATCGATCCACATTTGCGCCAGATCATCACCAATAAAATCAGTCCCCACCATCGCTGTTGTTGTTTTTCCGCATCCACTGGGCGCAGCGCCAGCAAACCAGGTCAGTGTTCCATCATCATCATTTAAACCTGTAATAAACATATGTTCAGACAGTTCAGTGCCTCTAAATTCATAGATAGCCTTATCCACTGCAAAACGATGATTTCCTTTTTTCAACAACAATGTATTGCCAGCATAGGTACAATTAAAACTATAGGTTGTTTGATGACTTCGATCCATATAGACCCTGGCATTAGGGAGATCTTCAGGACGATTTGCGCCCTCACTGTGGATGTTTGTAAAAAAATGTTTGAGGGTATATACCTGATTATCAAATGCTTTAAAGGCATTTCTGTAAAGGAGTTCAGCACTGTGCGCAACATAAGCAGAACTTGTAATTTCAAGGGCTGGATTTGAAACAGGCGCACCAACTGGACCGCGCATATAAAAACCAACGATCATGGTTTTACCTTTCATGATTCCAGACATTTTTTCCTGGATATCTTCAAGGGCATCATCACGCAAACGTTTATTTGCAAGAGAACTGACATCCTCATCATCATTACTGATATAAAAAGTGCGGTCAATAATCCGGCCTTGCTCATCTTTTAGATCATAATGGATGGTGTGTCCTTTCATGGGAAGTGCGGTTTCTTCACATTTTTGAAGGGCCAAATCCCGAATGAATTGTTTGTCCTCAGGACTTCCTGTATTTATAAACACTTTGTCTGGATCACACATCACAATGGCATTGGCGATCTTGATTAATACATCAGGTGTATTGATCTGATTAATGTGTGACAGATTTGTGGCATCAAGGCGCGATTCAAAACACGCCATTGCATCTTCTATTGTCGTCAAACCTCCAATTTTGCAAACAATATCAATGCCTTTCTTTTTAACAAACATGATATATATCTCCTTAATTCTAATACTTTTAATAAATACGAACAATTATGTCATTAAGACTGCGTTTGGGTACATGATGAACCTTCTGATCATCTCTAAAATATCGGAAATCGCCATCAGCGTTTATGGGATCAATAACAATAGATTCTTTTGGTGTGCCCAATGCAAGAACAAGTAAAATTGTATAATGATCTGCAATATCAAGCGTTTTGGCCAACTGCTGATGACGAATATTGGCAAGCATACAGCCGCCATAGCCTTGGCTATAAGCGCCTAACATGATTGTTTGAGCGGCAATACCAGTATCCATATCAAAATTTTTGGCAATATTTTTATCGCCCAGAACAACAATATAGCCAGTAGGGCGTTCATCAGACTCAGGCCCGGACCAGTCTTTTAAATACCCTGCCCAGCCTAAACAATTGAATATGTTCAGATTGGTATCAGGATCGCTGCTTAAAATATATTTCAGAGGCTGTAAATTTGCTGCGGATGCTGTTATTCGAGACATATTTACCAATAACTTGAGACAATCTGTATCCATACGTGGGTCTTGATAAAATCTTCGGCAGGATCGCGTTTTTTGAACCAATGATAAAAAGTCCATGATGATTTATATTCCTTTTGATTATAATCATAAAGTTGATGGAACGTGATTAAGCCCCAATATTTATGATTGGTCGAGAATATTAAAACGTTGTTTTAACGCACGGTTTTCTTTGACCGCTGAAACAAGAAAATTCCAGTTTCGTCGGGCAATTTTTAATTTTTTCTTAAATCGGATTTCCTCGAACCGCGTTATGCCACTATGATAATAATTTAAATCCCATCCACATTTCAGACATAATCCATTATTTTCATCTGAAACAGCTTTTTTACAAACAGGGCATTGTTTCATTTGGTATTTCTTTATAAATTTTATAAAATTTTTATTATGGGCATCAATCTTGCCATAAACAAAGCACATTGACCGAAATTAATTTTTCTGTTTCATTTCAATCAAAAATTGATTATTAACGAGGTCATATTAAATTTGAATAGACACAAGCCGATGAAAACCTGTATAATACTAAAAGAAATTAAATTTGAAACCAGGAGCAATTCGAACCAGGCAAAAAGTTGAAAAAAACTTAAACATCAAGCGCTTTATTTACAAAAAAAGTATTCATAGCGAAAATATCGTGGAGTGTCAATGCAAGAAAAATACAAGTGTTTTTTGATACAGTCCATTGTTGATACTGAGGAAAACAGATAATGGAAGAAGAGTTTTATTATCAAGCTGTTCCCCCTGAAAATTCTGGTTATATTAAACGATTATTGTTTCGTTTATATAATCGTTTTATTCGCATAAGGGGTACACCAGAAAGAGTTGCATGGGGCGCTGCAATTGGTTTTTTTGTTGCGATGACCCCAACGATGGGCATTCAAACATATATTGTTGTTCCCCTTGCAGCATTGTTAGGCGTCAGTAAGTTGGCTGCAGCCATAACAGTTTGGATAACCAATCCACTCACTGCACCCTTTTTGTATGGTTTTAACTATATGATTGGTGCAATGATTTTGGGATACCCGCTAAAAATGAATGTTGTTTCCAATACATCATGGTCTGTTTTATATCATTCAGGGCAACAGGTGTTTTATTCCCTTTGGATTGGCGGATTTGTTACAGGAATCATTTTTGGAATTGCCGGCTACTTTTTAGCAGAGGGGATCATTATTACAGCCAGGGAAAAATCAGACAAGCTGAAAAAACTCAAAGAAAAAGTTCAAACATCAGCATCTGGTCTGAAAAAACTCAAAGATAAAATTCCTGTTGAAAAATTAAAGTTTGATAAAAAGTCATAAATGTCAGGGGGTTCATTTTGAGAGATATTCGCGTTGCAACCGCCATGATGCAGTCTGAAATTAACAAAACAGATAAAAACATCGAAGTGATGCATGAATTCATTCGTCAGGCAAATGAATCAGACGTTCAAATACTTTGCTTTCCAGAATTAAATATGACTGGCTATTGTAATCGAACAACGATTCGTGATGTTGCCGAACCGGTGCCAGGGCCATCATCCAATCAATTGCGCGCATTTTCCAGAAAATATAATATGATCATATTGTCAGGACTTGCCGAAATAGATCAAGAAAATCTGTATATTACGCATCTGATTGCACATCCAAATGGATTTTTAGAAAAATATCGAAAATTGTATTTGGGGCCTCCTGAAAAAAGCATTTTTTCAATGGGAAATGCCGTACCTGTTTTTACGAATCAGGAAATATGTATGGGCATTCAATTGTGTTATGATGCCCATTTTCCCGAATTAAGCACATTAATGGGCGCATCAGGATCAGAAATTATTTTTATTCCCCATGCCTCCCCACATGGCACATCAGAGCAAAAATTCAAGAGCTGGATGCGGCATTTACCCGCCCGGGCTTATGATAACTCAATTTTTATTATCGCCTGCAATGCCTCTGGAACAAACTGCGCAGGCTTAAATTTTCCAGCACTCAGCATGGCCTTTGATCCATCGGGAAATCTCATCAAAAAATCATTCTCGCATGATTGCTTAATGATTGTTGATTTAAAGGAAAGTGCTTTTGATTATGTAAGAAAACATAAGATGCGATACTTTTTTGCCAATCGAAGGGTTATTGAATCTTTTGATCTTTTAGAACATAAAATATGATAAGGAAAAATGATGAAAAAATCACAAAAATCAAAATTAGAATCCTTACTAAATACAAAAAGTCAACAATTACTACATGACTTGGTGATAACAAATGATAATCCAGGCTCTATTGTAGCTGACTTTAATATGCTATTGGACTTTATTGGAACAAAAGGAATGGCATCTGGTGGGAAATATGGTTTTTTTCCAATGGGAAAATTAACCGAAATTAATTCAAAACTCACTCACTCTGTAAAATTGAACTTAAAAAGACCACAACAAAAAGCTTTCCCTCATATTCATGGTTTGCATTTATTGTTAAGGTCTACAGGTCTTGTTTACCTTAAAACAAATGGAAAAAAAAGATATCTTTTATTAGACGAACCGACGCTTCAATCATGGCATCGTCTAAACGTAACAGAACAATATTTTACTTTATTGGAAGCATGGCTGCTTCATGGGAATAACCAAATTTTATTAGAGCGAGATTTTGGATTTCCAGATCATATGTCAAAATGCAGCAATTTTATGAGACATTTCGAAAAATCAAACATTTATACACCAGACCAAAAGAAAGAAATGTTTCATTATTTTCCTGGATGGCATAATCTCGCATTACTGCAAATGTTTGGTTTTATGAAAATTAAATCCCCTCAAAAAAAAATTGATAAATTTTGGCTGATTGATCAAATTCAATGTACTCATTTAACAAGGATTTTGATTCCATCGCTTGAAAAAGATATTGTAGAACGTGGATTAGAATTTAAAAATATAGAATGCTTTGGGGAATGGCAATCGCTTTTACAACCTTTTTTTCCTGAATGGAAAAATAATTTGATCATGAAAGAACCAGAGTTTAAGGAAGGTTTATATATTTTTGAAATATCTATTGGTTCAGTATGGCGGCGTATTTCCATTTCAAGTGATCAGGAATTAGAGGTATTAAGTGATGCTATTTTAGAAGCGTTTGACTTTGATGATGACCACATGTACCAATTTACCTATACAAATCGAAAAGGAATTATTGTCGAAGTCGTATCTCCAGAATTTGGTGAACCACCGCTTACAACAGACGTTCGTGTTGGAGACTTAGACTTAAGTCCTGGGGATTCATTTTATTATCTTTATGACTTTGGTGATCAATGGGAATTCACATTGGTTTTAGAAGATATCAAAACGAATCATAAAAAAAAATCAAAACCAACGCTTCTTGAATCATATGGTGAAGCCCCCGATCAATATGAAAATGATGAAGACGACTATGAGTTTGAATAAAGATTGAGGCCGCATTTTAATGATTCATTATCAAAATGCGGCCAAACCTTTTATCCTCTAAGAAGCAGATGCAGTTTCTGGATCGGCTTTCATGCCTTTAACGATGTTTTTTCCTTTTTGAAACATTTCTTCATAATAAGCTTTTGCTTTTTCAGGATCAAATGTCAAAAATGTGCCGCCTGATGCAAAATGACGATAAAAAACTTTCCCAACAGCATAAGTCGATGCACCTGCAATAATAGGCATACTGACTGCACCCAGACTTTGGCCAATTATGGGAACAAATTTTATAGAACTTGCAAAAGGATACGCCGCTGAAGATGGAATCGCACCACCAATCAATGAGATAATCATATTTTTGGTCATATCTTTTGAAAAGGGGATATCATAAAAATTTGCCATTTTTCTGACCATATTAATCTGAATTCCTGTGATACCTAAGAAATCTACCATTGGGATGGGGACCAGACCGAGTGCCATTGAGCCATACACATGATGACGAATCAATTTTGATACTTGTTCTGCGGAAACAGGTGTTTCCAGTGCTTTTGTCGTTTCTTCCATTTGATTACTCCTTATTGTTAATAATTTATCTTAAAAAGAAAATTAATTTGTTTCAAAATATATGATATCCAAATCATTGGATTTATGCATTACATATGCAATAATCATAGTTTGATTCAATTTGAAAATTTGAATCAAGTTATATTTTTTTCCTGAATGATTGTCAACACAAAAAAGCTTTCAAGAAATCCTTATCAATTATACGAATAAAAGCCCATTTTCCACAATTGTTTTATCATCCATAACAATGGTGGGAGAGATAACAATGGTATCAACGTGCAAAATGCTATTATTGGTTCCACCCGGATAACTTGTATTATCTCCAAATGCAACATGACAGGTGCCCAAAACTTTTTCATCCTCAAGAAGATTGCCTGTAATTCGCGCATTGGGATTTGTTCCAATGGCAAATTCGGCAATGAATCGGGCATTGGAATTGCCATCCTGTTCTTCTGATTGCTTGATCATTTGCTCAAAACGTATACCAGATTCTGTTTTTTCAATATCAGTGATATAGCCATCCTTAATTGTAATTCGTGTTGGCTCAGTTATTGTTGCTCCACAGCGATCAACAACCAGTTCGCCATTTGCGTTTTTAGGCGCCAGTTCGCTTTCGCCATCAGGCAAATTTGAAAAGGATCCTGGTTTTGTAATTTGACCAATAGACTGAACAGGCTGATTCCCTAATTCCACAGTCAGACAGGTGCCTGAAGGTGATGTTATTTTCGCAAGTTTATGTGATGCCAGGGCATGATAAACACGTTCTGAAATTCTAGCAATTTCATTGTAGTCAGCGCTTAAACCGCGAATAAACGAATCTTTTGTAATACCTGGTAATGTTGCAATTCGAGTCTTATAGCGATCGCAGGCTTCTCGTCTTGCATGGGTGTGAGAAATGCTTTTTTGGGTTGGCGCGACAACAACATCAACGTTTTTTAGAGCTTCTGCAACCCAATCGGGCGGTTCTTCTCCATTGATTTTGCCAGTAGGATACACAATCCATCGACAATCTGAAACAATACCAAGTCCAACTGTAAATAAAGCCTGAGCAATTTCTGTTGTTTCGATATTTGAAACGATCAAAAGGCGTTCGTTGGACTTTACATCCATGCATTGATACATAACTGTTGATGCTGCTTTTATTAGTTTTGATTGGATCATCATATTTTTTTCCTATTTATTTATATATTGAAAAAGCTGAAAACCATCCATTTGATGGATAAAAATGCTTTGACATCGCATTCATAAAAGTGCCATCAATAAATTGATTGACAAAGGGTTTTGGGTCAGGTGAGTAGTAAAATAAAACAGCAATTAATATATACAGGTATACGTAATAATGCCAATTGTCTAAACTTAGAAGTTTACAGGCACTTCCAAAAGTCCATTTTACACGTGCTGAGGAAAACTCTATGCTGTATATTTCATCCAGAATTAAATGACTGAGATACCCAACAATAACAAAAAATATACTAAGCCATGATTTCATGGGCGTCATATGAAAGAATTGATCACATATAATTCCCACAATGAGACCGGATGCCAGGGCGGCAGGAATGGAATGAAAAAGGCCGCGATGCACAGTGTACCATGTAAATATTTGAAAAATACCATAGCGTATTATTGAAAAAACTGCTGCCCAAATGATCATCATTTCGAGTATGGAGAGTTGGCCAATCCGAAAAAATAAGACAAGGAAAGCAAGCATGACGCCCAAAAAATTAAAGAAATTTTTTAATGCTGTAGATGTGTCTGAATCAATGTCAGGCAAGGTACCACTAAAGGTCCCCAAAAAAAAGTAATATACAAATTCTTGAGGACCAATTGTTCTGGCGCCATAAAACACAGTGGCTGTTATCATGCTGACAACTGATGCTGTTCCTAAATGGGTGTTAAAATCCGCCATAACTTGGATTTCTAAAGCTATCGCGCTCTTTGTTTGAGCTGTTTGAGCTGATCAATTTTTCGTTTCATCAACAAAAGATCTATCCATTTATGCATGATCTGGGGCAAAGCGGTTTTTGATACATTATTATCTGGCACAGGCATCTTTATTTCCATTTGACCAGATTCCAAATCAACCCCTTCATCAAAAAGAGTCATGACCATTATTTGATCCAGAATAGCTGGATCGACTTGAGTATCTGGCTTTTTTTGTTGGTTATCATCAAATTCGTCAAGGGCAGCATCAAGCGGCATGCCTTCCTGATCATTTGCAAAGCCTTGATCAAGTGTTTTTCGATAATCCTGTGAGGATTGTTGACTTGACTGGTCTATTTTTATCTCCAAATCTGACACTTTTGACTCAAAATCGGTACGATCTGGTTGTTGTTGAAGTAATTGTTCATAGACATCTTTTGCTTTATCAAACACGCCGTGCTTTTCATACAGTTTGGCGAGTGTTTCTGTAGCAATTATATAACTCATGGTTTTCTCCTTGAAAACTTTATTATTTTTTCGTTATCACGAATCATTCCTAACTCTGTTCGGGCGATTCGTTCTACATATTTTGGATCATGTTTAAGTCGTTCAATGAGTTGATGTAAATTGACATTTTTTTGCTCCAGGGACTGACTATAGTCACAGAGATGTTGATATTCCTTTTGAAGTTCGTACAAATCGAGAAATCCCTGATCCCCCCAGATAATAAATAATAATAAAAAACTCAATAGAAAAAAAATGAACATAATCCCTATTCGATTGATTTGAAACATATTTACCTTTGATTCTTTAAGGATAGAATCTCTAATATCAAGACAAAAAACTTAAACTTTAAATAATAACAAAAAAGGAACCATAAAACAATATATTCTTCTTCCTTAAGAGGAATTATTGATATGTTCTATAATTGCAAGCCCCCAGGGAACACATAATTTCATAACTGATTGTGTTTGCATATGATGCCAATTCATCAGCGGTAATACAATCCTCCTCCTGCTTACCCATTAATATGACTGGATCTCCAGAGACAACATTGTCAATATCAGATACATCAACCATCGTCAAATTCATACAAACACGACCAATTACCGGGGCTCTTTTTCCATGAATTAACACAGATGCTTTATTGGAAAACAACCGGTTGTAACCATTAGCATAGCCCACTGGAAGGGTTGCCACACGTGTGGGTTTTTGTGTTCTATACGTTCGACCATAACTTATTGTCTGATCTGATGGTACAGTTTTTACATATATTACTTTTGAGCGAAATGTCATACATGGTTCCAGTTGATTTGCAAGATGCCATTGTGGGGATGAGCCATAGATCGCAATTCCTGCTCTGGCAACAGGATAATTGAGGCCCTTTCGATCTGTAATTCCGCCACTATTGGCAAGATGATGGGTAACATTTTTATAAGGCGCAGTGCAGTTCTTAAAAATTTCCATTTGTTTTTTGGTGTATGCATCATCAGGCTGGTCTGCAACAGCAAAATGTGAAATAAAACCATTTACTTGAATTCCAGGCAGTTTATTTATGGCGCACATGAAATCATCAAGATCCTCTGGATATATTCCTAGGCGATTCATGCCAGTATCCACCTTTACTTGTACTTTTGCTATTTTATTATAGTTTTGTGCAGATTGTGACAGATATTGCGCCATATCTTTTTGATACAAAGCAGAGATTAAATCATGTTCAATAAAAACGTCTATATGATCAAGATCTGCGCCTTTTAATACCAGTATAGGTTGATTAAATCCATTTTCTCGCAATACCCGCCCTTCAGAACTATCAAATACAGCAAATTGTGTACAACCGACATACTCCAGTACTTTTGCCACAGGGATCATTCCATGACCATAGGCATCTGATTTTACGACAGCCATCAAACAAACATCAGCGCCTGCCCATTTCTGTAAAAATTGATAATTATGGGTGATGGCCTTTAGATTTACGATTATTTGATTGGTATTCATCGTTTTTTTTTATTGAATGCTTATTATGATTATGGCTTTGTTAATGGTTTTGGAATGTTCTAAAATTAAGAACTGTCAATTATTATAATGAAGGTAATTTATGATTTGATTGATGTCAAGAACAAAATATTCTGATGGGCGCATTCTAAAAAAGGGGGCATTTTTCTTAGGGATGCTCGAAAACAATCTTCCCCATTTTCTTTTTCAAAGCGATTACAAGCATCATAATCATAAACACTAAGAGCCCCCATTCATTCAACGTAGGAACCGAATGAGCAACAATTTCATCTTCCTGCGATGTATCCTCATACATAATTGTCGTAACTGCATTTGCAGTATTTCCCGCAACATCTTTAAACTGCACATAAATATTTTTTATGCCTTCGCCTTCAGACACAGACCAGAAATAACTTGTTGTATAGGCTTTCCATTCTGATTCACCACAATTGCCATATCCGCTTTCACTGATACACATCACCGATGCACCTGAAACTCCCAGAGTAATGGGTATATTGCTTGATGTTGATGTTGACTGCGGGGCTGAAATTGTTGGGAATTCCGGAGGTTCAGTATCTATGAAGTATGGTCCAAGATGAATGGTGACGCCCGGGTTAAATGGTATTTCCATGTCATCCAGCACTGCTATGTTAAAATAATAAGGCTCGACGCCTGTTCCAGAGAGTGTTTCACCGATGACATCCTGGCTGCTGGTGGATACTGAAGATTTATTTAATTTTAATACCTGTCCGACTCCACGCGTAATACTTTCTGTATCACTTTCAGTAAATGTGTATTTTAAAGGGCTTGAGAATGATACATAATAGCCCGCTGTTGTGTCAGGTGTCAGGCCATTGGGTGATGTCCATTGTACAGCAATCGATTGGACATTTGATGGAATATTGACTGTATGGCTTGATGAAAATGGGTTTTCCACCTGCCATAGTTCGCTGGCAAAACAAATAGATGGAAATAATAATATCATGTAAGTTATTGTTTTCATTGATGACACCTCTTTACTTGTGCTTGATGTATCCATTTAGCGTTGGGCTTTAGCCGGCTTTAGCCCTACGCTGTTCTTGCGTTTGCCGAAACATATCATTTTTCAATGTTTATCTAATAAGTCCGATTTTTTTAGAATGCGCCCTATGTAATCAAGTCAAAAATTAATTTTTTTGAAAATCTAACACAAAAAGCTTAAAAACGCAATTTGATCTTTATTTCTAAGGAATACTGAAAAAAAAATAACTTCCCCATTTATTGATATTGTTCGTTTTGGACTTCAGTTGTTCAAAATGGGGAACTTATTTTTCGAGTATCCTAACCAATGTCTGACAGGAAAAAGTTTTGACATAATCAAATAGATTGTGTTACAAGACAAAACAAAAAGAAACAGGTGCCGCCTGATCAACTCCAGGAGGTCAGACGATTTTTGAAATGACGAACCCATTCGTGAGAATGTACCTAAAAAGAGGATATCCCTTGAATAATTTTCAAACAGTCGTATATAATACACTTCAATGGTTTATCATTGTAGTCTGTCTCCCCATATTAATTCCATTCGCATTACTACAATCTAAACGCAAACAAACCTTTTTTAAACGTTTGGGATTTCAAAAGATACCTGAATACCAAAAATCTGTTTGGGTTCATGCCTTATCTGTAGGAGAAGTTCTGTCAGCATTTCCTATTATTGAGGCCATGCGGGAAAAATGGCCGAATAAACCGATTGTATTTTCAGCATCAACGCTTTCAGGTTATGAAATGGCCCAAAATATTCGGAATCAAGTCAATGAAATTATTTATTATCCTTATGACATTATTTTTTCAGCGCGATGGGTCACCCAAAAAGTAAATCCATCTCTATTTGTACTGGTTGAATCTGATATCTGGCCAAACTTTCTTACCTATCTGTACCGAAAAAAAATACCATCCATACTTCTAAATGCGCGATTGTCAAAAGAATCATATAAAGGATACCGACTGCTTCGGTGGTTTATGCAGCCAGCGCTACTGACTTTTAGCGGTATTTGTACACAGTCTAAAATACAAAAACGCCGTTTTGAAACCTTTGATATCAATTCATCTAAAATATGTGTAAGTGGGAATGTTAAATTTGACCAAAAAAGACATCAAATATCACAAAATGAAATGGAAGCACTAAAAAAAGAATCAGGTTTGACAGGAACGACACCTGTCATTGTAGCGGGAAGTACTCACGCAGGTGAGGAAAAAATATTGATTGAAGTTTTTTTTAAACTAATCAAACAATATTCAAATTTAAAAATGATTATTGTGCCGCGTGACCCAAACCGCGCAAAGGATGTTCTGGCAATTTGTTCGTCACATCAACTTTCCGCCTCACTGTATTCCCAGCAAAAAAGAATTGAAAATATTTTAATTGTTGATCAAATGGGCATTTTGGGAAAACTGTATGCCCTTGCGCATATTGCTTTTGTTGGCGGCAGCATGATTCCTGAAGGGGGACATAATCCATTAGAGCCTGCATCTGTGGCAAAACCTGTTGTGTTTGGGGCGGATATGCATGATTTCCCAGAAGTTTCCAGAAGGATGATCAACGAAGGGGCGGCGTTTCAAGTACAGGATTCAAATGAGTTGTTTCGTATTTTTTGTGTGCTGCTGGATAATACAAATCTTGCAAATCAGTGTGGAAATATCGGACTGCGCATTGTAAAAGATAGTCAGGGAGCGGTTCAAAAAAGTATTAATTTTATGGTAAATTACTTATAACATCAAAAATTTTGATAACCAATTGAAACCAATACAATTTGGACAAACATTTTGTAAAAAAGGAATGAATCTATGGATATTCTATCTATATTGACGAATCGTTTGCAAAACATAAATCCATCAGTTTTGCAATTACTTGAAAACAATATCAAGTTCCTTGACAAATATATTCGAAAAGTCCCTTTTGTCGAAAAGTATATTGAGCAAGAGTATGATGGTATTATGGAAGAACTTGAATCCATGTTAAAGCCCTATAAAGATCAAAGCATGACCTTTGCTGCCTTACCAGTATTGGGAAAGCAGCATGATGATATCATTTTTGAAATGGAATCTTTGGCGGAAAAAGAATCTGATAAATGGAAAGAGGGTTATGTTTCAGGTGCGGTTTATCATGGAGATTCAGATCATATAGAATTTTTAAACAAGATTTATGCCATCCATTCACAAAGCAATCCCCTTCATTCAGATATCTGGCCCAGTGCCAATAAATTTGAGTCTGAAATTGTCTCCATGACAGCCAATATGTTGGGAGCTGGCAACAATGAAAGTGCGTCTCAAAACCAGATATGCGGCACAGTGACATCAGGCGGAACTGAAAGTATTTTACTGGCCATGAAAACCTATCGGGACAAGGCAAAGGTTGAAAAGGGTATTGTGGCACCAGAAATGATTGTACCAATAACTGCCCATGCAGCATTTGATAAAGCTGCTCAATATTTCAAAATAAAGAAAATTACAATACCTGTAGATCATTCCTATGGTGTTGATGTGGCAAAAGTCAAAAAATCGATTACAAAAAATACCATCGTTATCGTTGGCTCGGCGCCTTCTTTTCCGCACGGCATCATTGATCCTATTGAACAATTATCCGAGATGGCCAGAAAACGCAAAATTGGTTTTCATACTGATGCCTGCCTCGGTGGATTTGTGCTTCCCTGGGCAAAAAAACTCGGATACCCTGTGCCGCCATTTGATTTTCGATTACCAGGCGTGACATCCATATCCGCAGATACTCATAAATATGGGTATGCCTCAAAAGGAACATCTGTAATTTTGTATCGTGGACTGACGCTCAGGCATTATCAATATTATACGATAACAGATTGGCCTGGGGGGCTCTATTTCTCCCCAACCTTTGCAGGAAGCCGACCGGGGGCACTGAGTGCTGCATGTTGGGCCGCCATGGTGTCAATGGGTGAAAAAGGCTATATAGATGCCACAGCAAAAATCCTTGAAACTGCCCAATGGATTAAAGATGAAATGCTCAAAATATCAGACTTAGATATTTTGGGTGATCCATTATGGGTCATCGCATTTTCATCAAAAACACTTGATATTTATCGAATTATGGATCGCATGACCCAAAAGGGATGGGGACTTAATGGACTTCACAAACCATCATGTATTCATTTGTGCGTAACACTCAGGCATACACAGGAAGGTGTGGCCAAAAAATTTATTGATGATTTAAAGGATGCGATTTCATATGTTCGCATGAATCCTGATGAGATCAAAGGAATGGCTCCTGTATATGGATTGGCAGCAACGCTGCCGGTTCGAAGTATCGTTGGAGATATGTTAAAAAAATATATGGATGTTTTGTACAAGATATAAATCTATTTGAATTCATTAAAAATATATGTTTTATTTTGATCAGAGAATATGGATTTTATTTTTTTTATAGCTGTTTTTTCTTTAGTAATAGAAGGTCAATGTCGATTAATTCATTAACTGAATTATGTTGTTTTTTCAAAAACGATGTTACGTATCATTTGAAAATAAATAAGGAGCGTTAAAAATAAACAGGGAACATCTAAAACGACATTCAAACAATGATAAAATCAGCATACGCATTTGCATGCTGATCACTAGTATTCCTTCTCTTTATATTTGATCTTACCGATATTATTCTGTTCTTCACAGACTATAACTCTATTAAAATAACACAGCACAATTATTCAATCATCGAATAAATCATGGCATAAAATTTGCCATAATATCAGGGATATAATATAAAAAAAAAGATTTTTCTGCAACTATTTGAAATCATAGATTTTTTACATTTAAGAGTTATTCATTTATTGAATATCTCAATAAAAAATTAATCAGTAACCAATTAATGAATAATTCCTTAAAGGAGTGTCAGCATGAAACCATATCAATTAAATTTAATTAAAAAGGTGTGGATCATATGCCTTACTGTGCTTATTCCATGCGCATCCATGGCAGAAATCCCTAAACAAATTAATTTTCAGGGTTTTTTAACCAATAATGATGGCGTTGCAGTAACTGATGGCCTGTATGACATCACATTTAG
>Ga0272440_1000965_pt1 | contig 24044 bp, 17 predicted proteins | sample SSMMMBAug17_FD_192440 | JGI IMG/M metagenome (GOLD analysis project Ga0272440, IMG submission 192440) | Marine sediment archaeal communities from Little Sippewissett salt marsh, Falmouth, MA, United States - SSM-MMB-Aug17 | ecosystem: Environmental > Aquatic > Marine > Wetlands > Sediment ...
GGATCTGAATATCAAGGCCCCATGAGAATAATGCTTCCGCCGCCTGGCAATGCCCTGTATTACTATCTGACCAATACAGAATATGAAATAAAGATCATCAATGATTCTCCAAATCCTCTTTCATTCAGCATCATACCCATTCTGAATACAGATGAAAATGAAATACCAGTGCCATTATCCAGAATAGTTTATTCAAAGGCCATGGAAAAAACCTTTGAACCATTGACGTCATATTCACCTGAAAAGGATCTGGAAAGCGGAGATTACGACCGCATAAGATTTGCAGTACGAAGAAAAGACATGGCGCAGAATACAGCAAGCAGTTTATTAAAAATTATGGATGATTTGGGGACAGTTAGATATATTAAAGTTTGGGCAGAAAAAATTGAGTAATTAATTATTTTCAAGAAAGGAGTCGTATGAGAACCTTTCATTCATATGGTTCGGTAAACAGGCATTCCCAGAAAAAGCCGAATATTTGGTAGTATCTTTAAAACTGCACCAATCAGAAGATTGGGTCGGATGGTGCTATTATTATGTTGCAATATAGAGCAAGATTAGTATTATGGAAGCATCATGGAAAACAGAAGAACCTTTTTAAAAAAAATAATGGCTGCGAGCATGACTTTATCAAGTCCGTCCTATACTGCTTTGGCCAATGTAAAGGCTACGATAAAAATGAAAACAAATAATCCGAAAAAGGCACTAATTGTTTGGTATAGCCAAACTGGCCACACAAAACGCATTGGACAGATCATTGCCGATACCTGGCAAAAACAAGGGATAAAAGTGGATACTTCCGACATCAGGAATTTTGATAAAAAGTTAATGGTGGGTTATGATTTGATTGCAATGGGAAGTCCTGTATATTATTGTAATATCCCCGAAAACGCTGCAAAATGGCTCAACGGTATTCCGAAAATTGATGGGACGCCTGTGGTTTCATTTGTCACTTTTGGCGGACCAGGTGATGGGCAGGAGCTTACTGCGGCTGGTATATTGGAATTATTGGTTGATCAGGGAGGATTTCCTGTTGGAATGGAAACTTTTGGCAATATGTCCACCTTTGCGCCTACATGGTCTATGGGCAATGAAAAACGGATTCTGAAATACCGGCATCTTCCCAATCAAAAGACCTATGAAAAGGCAAGAAAATATGCCGAAACAATCATCGAAAATATATGTCAGGGAAAACCGATTGAGATCAAGACGAAATTTAATTTTGAACTTATGCTTAAATATTTGCCACAAGCCTGGTTCACCAAGTTGTTGATCGGTCATCATGCCATTGATGAAAATAAATGTATTGGCTGCGGCACTTGCGTTGAGAAATGTCCTGTGGATGCACTTGATCCGACAGCATTCAAAGTGGATAGAGAGGCTTGTATCGTCTGTTTTGGCTGTGTGAATAACTGTCCATCCCAGGCCATTGATATGGAATTCATGGGCAAAAAAGTTTATGGGTTTAATACATTTATGAAACAGAACAACATCGTGATTGAAATGCCCGAGGCGCTAAAACATGAAGTGGATCACCATAGGAACAATTGAAAAATAAGTTCCCCATTTACAATTGTACGTTTCGTGGCTACAGATTGTATAGACAAGGTATGCCTTGTCTATACAAACAAGAACGGAAAATGTAAATTTAAAACGGGGAATTTATTTTCTGAACATTCCATAGCAATTGAGAGACACATTTGGCCATGAACTTTCCCAAAAAGCATATCATCAATTATGCCCCCCCTGAACTTCAAATAATACCATCCGAGTTTCCATATGATTCAATTGATTATTTGCGTTCAAAAAACCGGTATAGGCCTCAGGTCGAATTAAAACAGGTTTAATATCGATTAATTGTCTGAGCGATATTTTTTGATAATTGTCTTGGACCGAAGATGAAGAATGCATGCGAATAAAACTGTCAGCCGCTATGGGAATATTTAAATTCTCGGGTGGTAAAATAATGCATTGGAAATTTGAAGGAACAAAAATATCAACAAAAACATCTTTTCGGCTGAGATGATTTCTAAATAATGGATGGATCCTTTGATCTTTTCTTGCACCTGCAAGTCCCTGCGCAAATCCAGGGGTTTCAAGATAAATATAATTTCTATCCCTGACAGCATATGCGTCAACGGTAACACTGAAAATTTCTTTAGCTGGATAGGAAGCATTATCAATTTGATACTTGCCCAATGGCTTTGCAGCCTGACTGATTTGGGCCATTAATTCCATATGGTATCTGCTCTTTTGTTCAGGTGGCATTTCTGCTATTTTTTGGTGAAATCGGGCCTGATCCATTCCATAGTAATTGACTGTTCGCGTGATAACAGCATTGCCAGATGCCATCAATTGAATGCTGTAGTATTCAGTCGTATTGGTTTGATAATCAGCGTCTTTTGGAAAAATCCTTTCAAATTTGCCTTCTGGCAAAACCATACCAATCATTCCTTCATATTTGGTTGTTCCAATGGCTGCATATTGATTGGTATCATTTAGATAAATGGGTGCTTGATTGATGGTTACGCGAACAAGGACATCCTCAAACCAATTGCTCGAATGAAAAGATTTTAATGCATTTTGAGTTTCAGGAAGCTGACAAGCTTTTGAAACCAGTACGAATTCTGGAGAAAGACCAATACTGCGCAGCATAGAATAGAAAACAATGGCGCGGTCAGTGAAATGGGCATAGCCATCTTGAAATGATTGATCTGCATCTGACAAATGATTGATATTGATTTCATCTGGGCCAATGGGGATCAATCGAATATTTTCAACAACATAATCTCGAATAACCTTTATTTTTTCGATAGTCGTTTTGAGTGACTGGGTCAACTCCTGAGCTTTTTGGCTTATTTTTTCATCTTTCAAACTGGAAAGAATGAGATGCGCATAAAACTGTTCTGCAAAATTTTTCCAGTTGTCGCAATGCACAATGACACCCGGATTAAATAAATACCAGGACGGCAGAAAAAACTCTGCTTTTACAGGTGGAACTTTTTCAGCATCAAAAGAATATTGCATGTGACCATCTTTTTGCTCTGACGATTTGTTAATGTCAATCTCAAAACCTTTCTCGTGAATGTTAGATGTTCCATTTTCAAATGTATGAATATCAGAAATCATATTTTCAGGAAAAGAAAACAATATCTTTTTTTTCTCGAGTGGTATGCGGTATCTGAAGTATGGATTGATTGTCATTACTGGATATTCAGATAATTGTTGATGAGTGGCATTGGTGGATGCGTTGATGGAGAGATTTGAAAAAAATGGTTGATATTTAATTTCCCGAATCAATGTATATGAAATGATACTTCCGACATCAACACCTGGAAAACTGACCACAAGTGTTTTTGCCATAGGGTACCTGGGTGCATCCCCAGCCCAGGGAGAATCCATTATATTCATTTCATGATCATTGATAGGGGTAATCTTGCCATCTTTTGTCATGACAGAAGCATCTTTTATGGAAAAAGTTTCCCAATCAGGTTGGTACGCAATCTTCAGGTCACTGAATCGTTTTTTCCCAGCATAGGTCAAAATCTTAAGCGATAATTGTCGGGTTTCTTTCCATTGATGTTGATTTTTGATATCGTATTGAACGATTTCATCAATGACCACGGCATCGGGTTCAAAAGATTCGTACCATTGCTTCTTTGGTTGTTGTGAAGAATCATAGGCTGAAAAAATGGGAATTTTTTTTGTATTTTGTTCAATTTTTTCAAGTGTTTTTAATAGCTGCTGATAGTCTTCAGTGGAATATTCTGGTTTTTTCAGTTTAAATACATAGCGACCAGTCAAATGATTCTTGATTACCTGCATTGAACGTTGATACGTAACATTTTCATTGTCAATGGGATAAAAAGAGGGCGTTCGAATAAGTTGCCCGACACTGTTATTCAAATCAAGATCAAGCGTTTCTTCAACCCCACATGCATAATTGGTTTTAAGTGGATATTTCCGCTTTTTTAAGCCCATTTTTCCAATCAGATGACGAACAACTCCCACACGAGTAGCAGCCAAAAAAATTGGCAACATAATGGTTTCATTTTCCTGGATACGAATATCTGATGATTTAAATCCAATCGTAATGGTTAATGTTTGATCAGTTTGGGTCATATCTGTGGGTAGAATCGTGTATTTTTCTAATGTTGCACCAGGGGCAATATTTTTAACAAGGCTTTCCAAATAAGATCGACGTTCTTCTTTAGAAATTTTTGAGAAATATCCCCGATAGGCATTATCATTGATGCCATCAAACGAAAGCACACATTCTGCAAAAAGTTGCCCATCAGCGTTGAGGTGACCGCTGGTTTGAATGTGCAACATATTTTTTTCAGCAGTTTCCACAGGGCTGGTTCTCAGTTTATCGCCTTCAGGTCGGGCAACCAGATAGCTTTGATCATTTAAATATGTTGGGAACAATTCGCGTGTATTTTCATCAGTAGCGTCCATTAAGATGTATTTCCCATCACCTTCTGCAACGCAACTCACTGCATGATTGAAAAACACTTGTGGGACCTCAGGATCTTTCTTAGGTCCATTCATAATTAACACCGGATAAGCTTCAAACCCTGCCAAACGTAACATTGCAACTAATAAAGCTGCTTTATCTCTGCAAACACCTGCACGTCGTTCAAAGGTCATTTTTACAGGATGTGGTTCATAGCCAGGTGATTCTGTTTCAACAATCAATCCCAGATAGCGTATTTTTTGAGAAACCCAAAAAAATATTTGTTTTATCTTTTCCATTGCTGAAGGGTGATCTTTAATCAATTCTTGAACTTTTTCAGCCATTTCTGGCGTTGTGTCTGAAATGTGGGATTTGCATAGATCCCAGTACCATCTGGAAATTTCCTCCCAATCATGAACTGTGCTGATCAACAGCCGTTGAATTTGACTGTACATCGGTGGCATGTCAGGTTCTGGAAAGGCTTGAGGGACATTCCGGGCAATCCATTTATAGATAATATGATTTTCGGTTTGGGTTAGCTGATGCTCTATTGTCTCAGGGATCTCATTTTTAATAACAATTCTTTTTAGAGGACGTTCGACAGGAGCACAAAGTTCATATTCCATTCGAACGATGGGATAAACACTTTCAAATCCTACATAATCACTCCATGTGTTGGGTGTTCTGACTTTAGAGAAGATATCCATTATTTCGGTGTATAAAATATCGCCAATATGTAACTGAGGAATACTGACCCGAAGAATTTTTTGATTGGGATTGTAAATATTGTTTTGCATCTGTCCAGATTCAATGGTTTCGCGGCTGTTTTTTTCAACATCAATAAAGATCCGGTTTCCATCCGGTTGAATAATCACCACTTTTTGAAAAGCTGTTGTGTTATAAGGGATTGTAAAATAAGAGGATATCGTCTGAAATTGACGTTTTCCTTTTTCGGTCATTATTTTAACAGCATGCGCATCCCACTCCTCATAGGTGCCATCAGGATTGTACGAGACCCAATGTTTTTGGTCAATATATACAATATCCGCATTGGGGTATTTTTCAGGAGAAATCGTTTGGCCAGCAGACACGATTTCATCAAGATTGAGAACACCTTCAGAAAAATCATGAGGACAAATACTGTAGCTATTGGGTACATAAAATAGATTGAGTCCTATGAACAGGATGAGTATAAATTGAGATATACGCATTATATAAAATCCTTTAAGTTTAAATTTTTATTAGTTATGTTGTTGCCAAAAAGTTATTAGCAGAATTCTATTTAAGCCAGATTCAGACAATATCGAAATATTAGAAAGGTATAATGCATTGTTTCTATAGATTATTGAACGATAGAAATGCTTTTAAATATCAATTGACATATAATATTGTCCCATTGTTATGTAGATTAAAACAAAATGTCTCACATAAATTTATGAACTTTATCATAAATGAATAGGTGATGCAATAAATTCTAATGTATGCTATAGCTTAATTGTCAACGTTTCCTTTTCATTTGAATTAAATACATCTTTTACAATTTTAATTAATTGATTTCATCCTTTATTAGATTTTGTCAAAAAACAATCATAAAGGAAAATAAAAAAAGGCGAATCATCATGCGATATTTTGAATTTGGCTGGAAAACCAGAAAAGAAACATCGATTTTTGCTCGAGGTTGGGAACCTATAGGAAAGCCGAGAGCTGTAATATGCCTTGTGCATGGATTGGGGGAACATAGCGGTCGCTATGCTCATTTGGCAAAATATTTAATTGATTTCGATTTTGCTGTACTTACTTTTGATATGTGTGGTCATGGAAAATCTGGTGGCATGACAGGCCATGCGCCCAGTTATGAAGCTATGATGGAGCATATTTCGAGATTAAGGGGGGAAGCGACCGTTCATTATCCTGAAGTGCCAATTTTTCTTTATGGGCACAGTATGGGCGGAAATCTTGTGATCAATTATGCACTTTATCGAAAACCTCGATTAAAGGGTGTGATTGCTACTGGCCCTGCATTCCGGACAACTGCGGAACCGCCATTTTGGAAAATGGCCATGGGGAAAATGTTATATAATATTTTTCCATTCATTCCCATGCCGAATGAAGTTGATGTAAACGGTTTATCAAAAGATCCAGAAGTTATTCGTGCATATTTGGAAGATCCTCTTGTTCACCATCGTGTTTCTATTCGTCTGGGAATTGACATTCTTCACACAGGAAAATGGGTCATGAAACATGGTGCTGAATTTTTAAACCCTTTATTGATTATGCATGGTGGAAAAGATTCAATTACCTCATGTGCTGCAAGCAGAGAATTTGCTGCAAAAGCTGGAAAATGTTGTACCTTGAAAATTTGGGATGATTTGTATCATGAAATTCATAATGAGCCAGAACAAAAGGACGTTTTTGATTATTTGGTAAAATGGATTGATAATAAACTTTCTGAATAATTAGGTTAAAGCATAACTATTCTTTCAGCTTTTTCAATTGTCCATCGAACAAATGCAACCTAAATATGAACGTCATAATGGGAAAATTATTAAATTGTGGTTCCTCAGCAAAAAAAAAACAGACGCACAACTAAAATGTGCGTCTGTTTTTAATTAATTATAAAATGAAAATAATCATAACTATTTCATTTATTCATCTGACCCAACACCAAAAATTTGAAGCATGAAAATAAACATATTGATGAAATCCAGATACAAGGTCAAAGCGCCAAGAATAGATCCTTTTCTTAAAACCGCAGCATCCAGGCCATCAGGTTGAGTTAAGGCCATCATCTTCAGTTTTTGAGTATCATAGGCAGTCAACCCGATAAAAATAAATACACCGATATAACTAATAATAGCGGCTATTGCTGGACTTCTGAGAAACATATTGACCAGAGATGCGATGACAATACCAATAAGTCCCATGAAGAAAAAACTACCCATCGAAGTCAAATCTTTTTGAGTGACCATTCCATAAATACTACATGCCACAAAAGTTCCGGCACAAATAAAAAATGTACTGGCTATTGATGAAAATGTGTAAACAATAAATATGGATGACAAGGTGATGCCATTCATTGCCGAATAAAGCACAAATAAACCCGTTGCTGTTGAAGCGCTCATGCGGTCAACTCGTGCGGCCAGAGAAAAAACGATTGCAATTTCAGCAATGATCATTCCCCATAAAAGAATTGGATTGCCCAAGAATATAAATTTCAATGAGCTGTTTGCAACAGAAAAAGCAACTAACCCAGTAATTGCAAGTCCTGCAGCCATCCAATTATACACACTTTGTATAAATGAATTGACCTGCACCTGAGTATCTGCTCTTTGATAAGCATACGTTTCCATAAAACCTCCTTTTGGATAAAAAATTTTATTGTTGTTTGATTTTTTTATTACATTATACAGGTTGTCAGGTTAATTGAGGCTAAATATTTTAAAATCAATATTTAGCCTCATTGACTCAGCAACAAGAACAAATGTGATGTTCTTTTTTTCTGTAATTTTAGTCTTAATATCTTCGTTTAAGAATATAACAACCTTAAGCTGATTTTTCAAGAGAAACACATACGATTTTTAAAAATACATTGAGAATAGTTTGATATTGACAACCAGTTAGAAACATGTGAAATGAATTAAAAACTACAGTTTTTTTGATATAAAATTTTGGTTGTAAATGATGGAATATAGATGTATTAATATTATTTGTTCAAAATTAATTCAGTAAAAACAATTAAAAATAATAAAATAAGTATTATTATAAAATTTGAGGAAGGGCTTTTTGCATGGCAACAATAGAAAGAAAAGAAATTTTACTGGAAAGTGGGACAAATGAAGTTGAGATTGCTGAATTTATATTGGGGAATCAAAGTTTCGGTATTAATGTCGCAAAAATAAGAGAATTTGTTCCATACGATATTGCATCTGTGACAAAAGTTCCCAATTCTCCACCATCAATGGTAGGGGTTTTTTTGCTGAGAGGAAGAACCATTCCATTGATTGATTTAAACGCTCATTTAGGACGAACGCATAAATACACCGAATCTGAAAGGCCAGTCGTTTTAGTGACCGAATTTAATACACTGGTTAATGGTTTTATTATTGATGCCATTAATCAGATCCATCGATTGTCCTGGAGTGATGTTAAATCACTTAACCCAATATTAAAAAAACATACAACGCGATTTACAGGAACTGTTAATGTAAAAGATAAAGAAGTCCTTATTATGGATTTAGAATATATTGTGAGTGAAATTTTTCCCGAAAAAATGAGAGGTCTCACGCAGTTAAAAGACGAGATTGTGACAGAGGAAGATGAAGAAACAAGAAGAGGATCAAACCAGATTGTTATTGCTGAAGATTCCAGTATGATTCGAAAAATGATCACCAAAACAATTGGTTCATCTGGATACACGAATCTCAAAAGTTTTGACAATGGTGAATCTGCATATCTATATGTTAAAGCTGCAAAAGAAAAAGCTGAAAGTCAAGGGAAAAAATTAATGGATTATATTGCCCTTGCTGTATCTGACATTGAAATGCCAAGAATGGATGGTCTGACGTTTTGCCGAAATGTGCGTGAAGAACTAAATGAAAAGAAGTTTCCGGTTGTCATCTTTTCCTCTCTGATTAATGAACAAATGGCCATAAAATGCCGCAGTGTTGGTGCTAATGCTCATGTCACTAAACCTCAAATGGGAGAACTGGTTGATATTATGGATAATCTAATTTTTAATAAAGTTAAAAGGTACGAGATTGGTGTATGACCATCCGACTTTTGTTTTTCCGATTTTATTAAGATATGGTCCAAGTGGATCTATTTTTTTTATATCTGAATAATAGAAAAATCAAAGTCGGACGGTCATATATTTCTTTTTGAGATTGATTATTTTTACAGTGATAGTTCTTAAATGGAAAACTAATTGCGCTCTTGATGCGATTGAAATGAGGGAAAGAAAGGAAAAATCGTATGGCTCAGGAAAAGGTTAGAAGTGAAATATTGCTTGAAACAGGAACCAATGAAGTTGAACTTGCAGAATTTTTTTTAGGAAATAGAAGTTACGGCGTCAATGTTGCTAAAATTCGAGAATTCGTTCCATATGAAAAAAAGTCTGTAACAAAAGTTCCTAATTCTCCTCCCACAATGATGGGTATGTTGTTACTGAGAGGAAAAACGATTCCTCTCGTTGACCTAAAAAAAAATCTTGGTCAAATTGATGACTTCCAATCGGAACGTCCTGTTGTATTGGTGACAGAATTTAATAGTTTGACAAACGGATTTTTAATTGACTCGATTAATCAAATTCATCGAATTTCCTGGAGCGATATTAAACCACTCAGTCCTATACTGTCGCATCATTCTCATCGAATTACCGGAACTGTTCATATCAAAGGAAAAGAAATTCTTATTCTTGATTTAGAATATATTATTGGAAAACTTTTCCCTGAGAACATGTCCAGGTTAACGGTATATGAAAATGAAAATAGTGAAAGAGCGGAACTACCAATTCAGGAACGAAGAAACAAATATCAAGTTGTTATTGCTGACGATTCTGGTATGATTCGGAAATTAGTTCTTAATGCATTAAAGTCTGAAGGATATGTGAATGTTCGTGGTTTTGATAATGGCCTAACCGCCTATAATTATCTTAAAACCTTAAAACAACAATCAGAATCTGAACATACTCCTATCAATGATTTATTAAACATTGTTGTATCTGATATTGAAATGCCACAAATGGATGGATTGAATTTATGTAAGCGAATAAAAGAAGATACCGTATTATCACAAGTACCTGTTATTCTTTTTTCTTCATTAATTAATGAACAAATGATCCAAAAATGTAAGCGAGTAGGCGCTGATGGTCAAATATCCAAGCCTGAGATGAAAAAAATGATTGGATATATTGATCAAATTTTGGGCATTCAAGATAGTGACGAATAAAATATTATTTTGAATTATTCAGTTTCAGCCAATATCCCCCAACGAAGGATTTATTCTGTTTCAGAAATCACACGATCCATTAGATCACTTTTGGAAAATGAATTTCCATTTGTATGGATTACCGGTGAAGTTTCCAACTTTAAGAGACCTACATCAGGACATTATTATTTCACATTAAAGGATAAGACCGCACAAATCAGCGCTGTAATGTTCAGGGGGCAGAATCGTCAGTTAAAATTTGATATTGAAAATGGTCTTCAAATGAATGCATTGGGGCGTATAACTGTGTATGAGCCCTATGGAAATTACCAAATCATATTGGAATATGCTGAACCCGTTGGATTGGGTGCACTTCAACTGGCCTTTGAACAACTCAAAGCACGTTTGGCTCAGGAAGGTTTATTTGATGGTAAATACAAACAGCCGCTTCCTTTTATTCCTGAACATATCAGTGTTATTACATCTCCCCAGGGAGCTGTCATTCATGACATTATGAATGTCTTAACCCGACGTTTTTCAAAACCCGTTCAGATTATACCCGTAAATGTACAGGGGCAGAAGGCTTCAAGTGAAATCGTTGATGCCTTGAAAATGGTCAATGATCAGCAAAAATCAGATGTGATTATTATTGCGCGGGGTGGTGGATCATTGGAAGATTTGCAAGCCTTTAATGATGAAACTGTTGCACGTTCTGTGTTTGCATCAAGTATACCTGTTGTTTCAGCAATAGGACATGAAACCGATTATACTATTGTTGATTTTGTAGCCGATTTAAGAGCGCCAACACCTTCTGCAGCGGCATCAATGATCATCCCAGAGCGTCGTGAGTTGATTCAAACATTAAACTCCTCCAATGAATCTCTGATTCATGCGCTAAGGCTTTCTATTTATCACCGACGATTGGCACTAACCAATTTATCCAAACGATTGAAATCACCTAAACGTGTATTGGAAGACATGCGATTGAAACTGGATACACGAACGAACAGGCTTACCGATGAAATGAATCGATTTTTAACCAATCGTAATGATGAATTTAAACGTATTCTAAGCAGGCTGATTATTGCCAATCCTCAAAGCAGAATTATGTCATCAAAAAAGGAATTAAACTGGCAACGATCTGCTTTAGTTCGAACGTGTCAAAAATATTATGATTTCAGAAAATCAACCATTAAAACGCTTAAAGCTCGCTTGACCGCTCTCGATCCTTATGCCATATTAAAACGAGGTTATAGTGTAACACGTACCCTTCCTGAAAAAATTATTATCAATAACGTTGATGATCTTCAGCCAGGCCAACGCCTTGAAGTGTTATTGGCTTCAGGCTCTATTGATGTTATTGTGGAAAGGAAAAATGACAGTGGCAAAAAAGACTTTTGAATCTGCCATTGAGCAACTTGACAAAATTGTCGAGGAACTTGAAACAGGAGATATTCCACTCGAGCAGGCAATTAAAAAATTTGAAGAAGGGGTTAAATTATCCCAAATATGTTCAAAACGCCTGGATGAAACAGAAGAAAAAATGAGCATGCTCATTAAAACAGCGGAAGGTCAATTAACAACCGTTCCCTATGATTTACCCTGATGATTAATTTAAAACAATTTTTAGAAACACGACAAAAACAAGTCAATGACAGGCTTATCACCTTATTGTCGTCAGATAGTGGACAAAGCCGATTGTATCAGGCCATGCAACATAGCCTGATGGCAGGCGGAAAACGTCTTCGTCCTATATTATGCATTAGTTCTGCTGAAGCATGCGGGGGTGATGTGGAAGATGTGCTGAATGTGGCTTGTGCCATTGAATGCATTCATACCTATTCCTTAATTCACGATGATTTGCCCTCAATGGATAATGATGATCTACGCCGTGGTATTCCCACCTGTCATAAAGCCTTTGATGAAGCTACCGCAATACTGGCCGGAGATGCCCTGTTGACAGTAGCATTTGAAATTCTATCAACTGAATTTATATCAAAAAATATCACAACTGAAGGGCTTCAAGTCATTCAAATAATATCTCGTGCTGCAGGCCATTTGGGAATGATCGAAGGACAAATGCAGGATATTCATGCTGAACAACAACGATTGTCTATAGAAGAACTTGAACAACTTCATGGTTTAAAAACAGGAGCTTTAATCGAAGCATCCCTTCAAGCCGGAGCATTGCTTGCCAGGGGATCTTATGAACAACAGCAAGTACTGAATTCATATGCCCAAAAAATTGGGCTGGCATTTCAGGTGATTGATGATGTTCTCAATGTCAAAGGTGATCCAGAGCGAATGGGGAAAGCAGTAGGTACAGATCAAGTGCTTCAAAAAAATACTTACCCAGGTTTGATTGGACTTGATGCAGCTGAAACAAAAGCGCGTGAACTGGTTGAATCTGCAACTGAGTCATTAAGCATCTTTGATCACCGTGCAGACCCATTACGTGCAATAGCCGATTATATTGTCAAACGTGATCGATAATAACCCAAAAATGAACCCGCCAGAATCGCCACCATCTTTAGAGCAAAAAGTATCCAACGCCCCCACGAATCCAGGGGTTTATCTGATGAAAGATGCCGCAAGCACAATCCTTTATGTCGGTAAAGCAAAAAATTTGAGAAAACGACTGTCATCCTATTTTTTGAAACAGGAACATAATGATCAGAAAACGAATGTATTAATTCAAAAAATTCATACATTTGAGACCATTATTACTGCACATGAAGACGAGGCATTACTACTGGAATCAACGTTGATCAAAAAACATCGACCGCGATACAATATCCAATTAAAAGATGATAAACGATATCCCCTCATACGTCTGGATTTAACATCTCCTTATCCTTACCTTTCTGTTGTTAGAAAAAGTAAAAAAGATGGCGCCATGTATTTTGGACCTTTTGCATCTGCACAGTCTGTCCGAGAGACACTGCGAACCATCAATAAAGTCTTCAAAATCAGAAAATGTCGTCACAAAGAGGTCAAACCAAGATCAAGACCATGCTTGAATTACCAAATAAAAACCTGTCTGGGCCCTTGCAGTTTTCCTGTAGAAACAGAAGAGTATCAAAAAATTGTACAGGAAATTATTCTGTTTTTAAAAGGAAGAACACCAGCATTGGTAAAACAGCTCAAACAAAAAATGATTGAATATGCTGACCATCAGAATTATGAACAGGCCGCTGTTATTCGGGACAGAATGCGATCCATTGAAAAAATTTTGGAAAAGCAGGTTGCCGTTACGACATCACCGGTTGATTGGGATATTGTTGGTCATGCTGACAATGAAAAAGCGATTGTTTTTACAATAATGGCTGTTCGAAAAGGACGTTTAGCCAATACCCGTCACTATTATTTTAATAAAGGCTTATCCTCTGCCAATGAAATGATGGAATCTTTTATTCATCAACACTATGAAAAATTCCCGCTTGTCGTCAATACAGTGATGACTTCATTAGAATTAACCCATAAAGGGAGTTTAGAACGTTATCTGGAAACACAGACATCAAAAAAAGTGATGATCATTCATCCTGTGAGAGGAGAGAAACGTCGTCTTTCATCCCTGGCTGTTGAAAATGCCAGAAATGAACTTAAAGAAAGAGATAGAGATCTGGACAAAATTGAACGAACATTACTAAATCTTCAAAGCGCATTGAAATTAAAAGAGATTCCAAATAGAATTGAATGTTTTGATAATTCCAATATCAGTGGAACATCGCCGGTGGCCAGTCGATCTGTATTTATTCATGGGCAAGCTGAAAAAACCGAATATCGAAAATATCACATAAAAACAGTTAAGGGCGCTGATGATTACGCATCCATGAAAGAAATTCTATCCAGACGATTGCTAAATCCTGATGATCCTTTTCCTGACGTATTGATGGTTGATGGCGGGAGAGGTCAGTTGGCCATTGCAGAGCATGTGTTAAAAGAAATTGATTTAGAACATTCGTTTTGTGTTATTGGAATCGCCAAAAAACAGGCAAATGAAACAAAAGATAAAATATACATTCCGGGTAGAATAAACCCGATTAAAATTACTGATGATGCTCTTTTTTTACTACAGCAAATTCGAGATGAAGCGCATCGTTTTGCCATACAATTTCACAGAAAACAACGACAGAAAAAACAAACGCAATCATTTTTAGATGACATACAAGGACTTGGGCCGAAACGTAAGGCGATTCTAATAAAGCATTTTGGCGGCATTCAGGAGATTAAGCAAGCAAAGATAGAAGATTTTGAGGGGATAAAAGGAATTACTCGTAATATGGCTGAGGCGATAATAAAAAAGTTATTTAATTGTGGTTCCTGAATATATATCATAAAGTACCAAAGATTTGTCGACTCTGCTCGGAAACGTCATCTTTTTTTTCGATAAAGCCTATCTATGTTTTTTCCGGTTGTTTTTCATAGTGCCATAATATTTCAAGAGAATCTCAAACAACTTTGCCTTTCGTAGTGGCTTTGCCAATATTTCAGTACATCCGGCATCAAGGCTCAGATTCGTTTCTTCTGTTGTGACACTTGCCGTCAATGCGATAATAGGCGTATTTCTGTCTCCCTGCTGATTTTCAATTTGCCTGATCTGTTTTGTAGCACTTGCTGATAAGGCAATAATGGGAATATTCCCCTTACCTTTTTCTTTTTCCTGGTTTCTAATCCATTGTGCGGTTTTATAACCATCCATTTCCGGCATTCTCAAGTCCATTAATATCAGATCATAAGTATTGGGTATAAAAATTTCAGTAACAATTCTGCCATTTTCTGCAAGTTGGATGACTATCAAATCAGAATCTAAATATTGCTTCATAATCATTCTATTGATCATTTGATCTTCAACCATCAGTATTCGAATTGGGGTGGTTTTGCTAAAGTAATTCTCTTGTTGTAAAAAAAAGGTAAAGTTATTTTTTTTATCTTTTTTTATTTGCATTGTTTGTTGGACAGATGCTCGTTGATCAGTTTAATCATCTTAATCTTCGTAATCCAGGTTCAGACGATAAGGAATAACTTTGCTTCCCCCATTCGTTGGATACGCTCCATCATCTCTTATGCACTGACGGCAGGAAACGCTACGGTATGCGTTCCCAGGCAGAGCCTGGGAACGAGCGATTCTCATTATTTCAAATAGATAGTAAAAAGCCAACACTTTTAGACTTATGCACAATTATTGAATTTGACACATGAACAAAAGAGTGCTAACCCAATTCAATAGTGTTGATCTAATATTATGGAGGATTTCATGCAAAATACGCAAATTCGATATGACTTAAAATCAGATTATACAAGTTATGACCCACCTCTTTATCGAAAAAAATCGAACAAAAAACGTAAAACAAAATCAGAGTGTGAGCCAGAAATTAACTATGATGATTTTATTACAGAGGATGATGAACCTGTGGATAATTTATTTTCTGAACGTCAACAAAGGCTATTACCAGAATCTCTTCATTCAAGTTGGAAAATTGACAAACCATTTTTAGCACTTGCAAATGTTGGTATTTATGAAAAAAATCCAACCACACCTATAATCCCGGATGTGTTTGTAAGTTTGAATGTAACTCCTGCTGAAAATATTTGGGAAAAAAAACACCGATGTTATTTTATCAGTATATTTGGAAAACCACCTGAGCTGGTTATTGAAATTATATCCAATAAAGTGGGTAAAGAAAGAAAAGAGAAAAGAACCAGATACCAAAATATGGGTGTCAAATATTATGTCGTCTATGATCCAGGATTACATGTCTATAAAACAAGCCTTCATGCCTATCAATTAAAAGGCAAAACTTATGTTGCATTTCCACAAAAAGCGATTCGATCAAAACAGCTTTGGTTTGACGATATTGATATTGGGTTGACCATTCAAAAAGGTAAATACCAAGAATTAATGGGGAACTGGCTAAGATTTTATGATTCCAGTGGAAATATTCTTAAAACAGGTGATGAAAAAGCGAAAGATGAAGAACGTCGCGCTAATGCTGAAAAAAAACGCGCTAATGCTGAAAAAAAACGCGCTAATGCTGAAAAAAAACGCGCTAATGCCGAAAAAAAACGCGCTAAACAATTGGAAATGAAAATGAAAACTGAACAGAAGAGAGCCGAAGCCGCTGAAAAAGAATTGGCTGTATTAAAAGCACGATTAGGATTGTCCTAAAATATCATCTAAAAATCTAACAATCACTCAAAATCATTTTATAGTATTCCTTAATTAATTATTATATTAACTTAATATTCTTTATTGAAAATTATATATCAGGAGCTTTATTAATGGAATCACAAATTTTTCATATTTTTCGAAACACTCCCCTTGGAAGGGAAACTTTATTGCAAACCTCCTATTTTTCTGAATCTATTGGCTGCCAACCCATCGTATACATTCCAGAATATACAAAATTTTTATTCTATTTTGAAAACGATGTTGTTCAGGTCGACCTTGATCAATCGTACCTCTCTTACCCGGAAACAGCCATGGATCACGCAGAAAAAATTGTGAATCAGTTCGGACTTACGCCTGTCTTTTTCACACCCAAAAATTTTACAGCATCGACTTTACCAGACGTTCCAACAGACTTTGATTATATGTGTTGTCCTCGAAGTGTGAGTGATCTCTCTCAAAAAATAGGGCTGGGCTACATAGGTCCACGTGTAAGACGAATTGTGTCATCTGCAAGATTCCCTGTTTTAATCACGAGTTCTGCGTATAAAGAATGGAACAGTATCATTACTTTTTTTGGTGGCTCGGAAAATGCGGTCAATGCATTAAAATTATCACTTCACTTACAACGCTTATCAAATAAGCCTTTGGATGTATTTACTCACATTGAGAATAAAACGATTGACTATTATGAAGCTGCCATTGAAAAACATGGATTAACAAATGAGTTTAATAGTCAGGTGAGAACCTGGATACAAAATAATACTAAAAGTTTTGAAGAAAAACTGTATGACATCCCCCATGATGCACTTGTTGTTTTAGGGGCCTATGGGCATGGACTGATTCGAGATCTTGTTTTTGGGAATACAATGGAAATCGTTCAATCCATTTTGTGCAATAATTTATTGATTGTCGGTCCTAAATATAAAATTATGAGGTAAGGAACCACATTTTCTGAATTATTATATTGGAGTGTAAAATGAGTAAAACAAAATCCTATAAAGGAGATGTTATCATTATTGGCGGTGGTCTGGCAGGAATGACTGTTGCCCTTGAACTATTAGATCATAACTTTCATGTTATCATGATTGACAGAGATCAGCCAGATAGGTTTGGCGGTCTTGCACGTGAATCTTTTGGCGGAATCTTGATGGTTAACACGCCAGTTCAGCGAAGAATGGGCATTCGTGACAATGTTGAGTTGGCCCGAAAAGATTGGATGTCGTTTGCAGGATTTGGAGTTAATGATTATTGGCCAAAACAATGGATGGATATGTATTTAAATCAATCCATTGAGGATATTTATAAATGGTTGAGAAAACGAGGTGTCAATTTTTTTCCAGTGGTTCATTGGGTCGAAAGAGGATATCATATTGCAGGAAATTCTGTTCCAAGATTTCATATGGTATGGGGTACAGGAAAAGGATTGATAGAGAGTCTGATTCAAAGACTTAATTCACATCCCAATAGAAATAATTTAAGCATTTATTTTGATCATAGGGTGAATGCACTTGATACCCAAAACGGTATAATAACCGGCTGTTCTGGGATGATCGAATCAACCCAAGAACCTTTTGAAGCAAGCTCTGATTGTGTCGTTGTCGCAACAGGCGGTATTAATGGCAGTCTGGATGAAGTTAGAAATAACTGGCATTCTGACTGGGGAGCACCCCCTGAAACGATTTTAAATGGATCTCATAAATACGCTATTGGTGACCTTCATAAAATGATTAAAGAAATGGGGGGAAATCTTACCCATCTCGATTTGATGTGGAATTATGCTGCTGGTGTCAGACATCCTGAACCTCGAATGCCGTTTCATGGTTTGAGTGTTGTACCGCCTCGGTCTGCTTTGTGGCTAAATTATCAAGGACGTCGTATAGGACCACCGCACCTCATGGCAGGTTTTGATACCCGATATATGATTCAACAAATCTGTAAAGAACCTTTTCAATATTCATGGCATGTCATGAATTACAAAATTGCAATTAAAGAATTGGCCATATCTGGATCAGAACATAACAAAGCCATTGCCAATAAAGACTTATTGGGGTTCTTAAAAGATATTCTTTTAGGAAATCCAGAATTGGTGAATCATCTCATTGAGGAATGTGAAGATGTAATTATCGCTAATAACATTGAAGAACTTGTTGAAAAAATGAATGATATTGAAGGACATCAACGGGTAAATCTGAACATTGTTAAAAAAGAAATTTATACATATGACCAAAACATTCGGTTAAATAATTTTCAAAATGATGATCAACTGAGCCGTCTGAGTCAGCTTAGAAAATACAGAGGAGATAAAGCCAGAACTTGCAACTTTCAACCTATTTTAGATAAAAAAGCTTTTCCTTTAATTGCCATGCGCTATTTTATTTTAAGCCGAAAGAGTCTTGGGGGTATACAGACTGATCTTCAAAGTAGAGTATTATCAACTAACGGCACCCCAATATCTGGCTTGTATGCCGTTGGCGAATCAGCGGGTTTTGGCGGAGGGGGCATTCATGGAAAAAGAGCTTTGGAAGGTACTTTTTTAGGCAGCTGTATTCTTACAGGCCATGCGGCGGTGAGATCTATCATTTATGGCAAACAAATATAGTTTCTATTTTGAAAAAGGAGCATTTCATGAGAATAATTGTTAAGACTTTTATGTACTTTGTATTTCTGGTCTATTTTTTCATAATAATGGCACCACTTACCCACGCAGAATCTCCAACAATTGTTGTTGTTATCGATACTTCAGATGCTTCTCAACCATCTGATCAGTATGCCATACAAGCCCTTTTATCTGCATGGTGCAGTAATAATGACTGTTCTGATGAAGTGTTTTCTTTGCCTGTGACAGCACCACAAACCTTTCCACTTTCTAAAAATGGGCAGGTCGTTGATTTAATAGTAATGGACAACAGTCAAGTATCATACTCTGATATTTCTGATACAAAGGTAATCGCTATTGTTGCCCTGACATCAAAGTTTTTTAATAAATTGAGCCCGAATGTGCCATTACCGGCCTTGACGATTGCGGCATCAACAGTGCCCATAAATTTTATTCAATCGGCTAATCTTTTATCTTTATTACCTGATGCTATTCAACTATCATCTGCGCTATATTACCTTTTATCTCATGATGACATTCGTCGTTTTTCAATGATCTATGAACCGAATCAACAAAATATTGTTTTGTTTTCAAATCTGATGATTGAAACAGATAACTTCCAACGCCTTGGATATGGTGTAAATTTAGATGGCTCTCCAAATACCAGTAGAATACCGGTACAACTGGCAACTGGTTTTCCAATATTTGATTCAATTACAGCCCTGTTTGAATTACAAAAAGGTCTAAAATCTAACTCTGTTGGAAACGCTTTAAAATATGCGCATGCAAATGCCATTGTCTTTTATGGAGCAGTTCAAAATCTTTCAAATGTTTATTCATCCCTATCCAATAATACCATCCCTTGTTATGGTATTGGAAATCTCATGAATGATGACACATTAAATTTGCCTGTCAATATTCCGGTTCAGCTGGTTGTACCAGCGATAGCTTCTGATAGATCTCAATTAGAACAGGCATTCTCAAAAACATTTAATATCCCACCACCATTTCATTTTTTAACTGATTATGGTTACGATGCAGGTTTATATTTAAAAGCATTGGTTGAGCAGCATGCCATTTCTCAGACAACTTTTGACAGCAATCATATTTTGGAACGTGCAAATTCATTTGTTACTGAAGGAATAACTGGCTCAATAGGAATGGGCGTAAAAAAAGTCGAATTTACAACTGTTGTTCGTGAATGCCAACCCAGTCAGAATTGTCAATGGAGCGTTTCAGCGAAAACAATTTCACTGAATTCAGGTAAGTCAGCGAAGCCACTGAGGAAATTACCAGAATTATCTGAACCAAAAGTCGTTCTAAAAAAACAAAAGCGAGCGGTCCCTAAAATTGTGTGTTTTTTTCCGGAAACAATGGTTGAGCAAGACAATATTGATATGGTACAAAAAATCAAAAGAGGATTCCAACTGGCAACAGAAAATGCCCCATTTTCTGTTGAATATGTTGATTCATATGGTGATGCCAATCGTGTTCGATTGTTGTTCTATGGAAACTCACAGTATATCATCACTCAGGAAAAGTTGACCGATATGGGACAGGATGGTGTACCGACTGATATTTTAACACAACTATCCTCACTTGTTGATCAAACCTTTGAAACAGAATTTGATTTACTGGATCAACTCGTATTGATTATCGGCACAGAAGCGACTCAAAATCATGGTGGAATCATTACATTTCATGCCTATAGTGGAAATGGTTATTATGATTTGTCAGATATACTTTCTGTCGTAACGCTCAAATCATCAGCTACTGAGGCCATTACCATACTTCCGGAAAAAAGAAATATTCTTGTATTAGGACCAGCATCAGATACTGTCTGTGATGTTAGAAGTAATATCGTCAATTTCTTTCCACAAGATCAAAAGATTGTCGAGGCACTTGAAAAACGCTTATCTTATTTAACGAGAATTAACAGTAATATGCATCGATATGTCACCATCGTTCAATCTGATCCTTCAGAAAGTCCATTAACACAAGGAATTTTTCATAAGCTGTTTTCCAATAACAATTTTTTTGAAAATATCATCCAGCAATACAATGGTTGTGATCCAAGAATTTCAGGCGAATGCCATGCCGCAAATTATCCACAATGGATTGGAACCTTACCTTTTTATGGCTTTGACACTGATTCATCAATGGCCACTATTTTGGCATCAATACAAGAAAATGTTGATCATTTGATTTACATGGGCGATGCAAAATCATTTTCCATTCTTTTAAATGATCTATCTTCATATCCAACTTTATTAAAAAAATTATGGACAGCAATACCAGAACTGGATAGAATATCAATTCCGCAGTTAGCCTCTATTGATGATATACGATTGCAGGTTATTACGAGCAATGAAAGAAAACAGAATGATGAGACTGACAATTATGTGGAGCAGTTTGTTGATGCATTTGGATATATTCCGGGACGTTTTGAAGACGTGGGATATGATATGGGACTTTTTCTATCAAAAGTGGCACAAAACATTTTACACGCAGAAAAAAATTTGTCTCGTTCAGAATTTTTAATGGCAGCCCAACAGATGAATTATTTGCGTTTTATTGAAACTGATCCACGATTGATGATCCCCAAAAAAAAGCAATGGCTGTTACCTTCGAAGTTTGATTATAATCAGGATGGCCAAACAAATATAAATGATGCTGTTTTATTATTAAAGAAATGTATTGGTAACTAAAATGGCCTTCAGCAAATATCGTATAAATAAAATACGTCAAGTATTAACGGCTTGTTACCCGGAAGTTGAAACTCAGTTAAAACACGCTAATGCTTTTGAATTATTGATTGCAACAATTTTATCTGCGCAATGCACAGATCGTCAGGTGAATTCTGTTACACCTGCCCTTTTTAAAGCGATGAAAACACCTGAAGCATTTGTTCAAGCCCCCATAAAAAAAATTGAACAACTGATCCACTCAACAGGTTTTTTCCATAACAAAGCCAGAAATGTTAAAAAATGCTGTGAAATGTTGTTATCTGAATTTCAAGGTAAAGTTCCAGATACACTTGAAGAACTGATTCGCCTACCAGGTGTTGGAAGAAAAACAGCTAATGTGGTGTTAGGTGCAGTATTTGGTAAACCTGCAATGGTTGTAGACACTCATGTATCAAGAATATCACAGCGATTGGGAATGACATTCAATAAAGATCCTAAAAAAATTGAATTCGACTTAATGGAATGTCTACCCAGACAATATTGGAACGATTTTTCATTACATCTTATTCATCTTGGAAGGCAATATTGTAAAGCATCGAAGCCTGATTGTGAAAATTGCCCTATTGCAAAATGGTGTAATACAAATAATAAAGCATGATGTATCATTCAATAATATAGTATTGTTGGCATGATGTTTGTATTTTATCATAGAATTTTTGAAAATAATCCTTAAGGAGGAATAATGAAAACTATAAGAAAACTAATTATCGTTTTATTGATGTGTGGATTGCTGATATCTAATGTTTCGCCAGTATTGGCAGCCGGTGAAACATTAGATAAACCCAGTGCTGAAGAAATGTTGGTTGATGTTTTTTTGGTACGCCCTTTAGGTCTTGTCACTACTCTAATGGGAACAGGTTTTTTTGCGGTGTCTCTGCCATTCAGTCTTTTAGGTGGTAATACAATGGATGTCTTTGGTGAGCTTATTGCTGGCCCCGCAACCTTTACCTTTCAACGTCCTGTAGGAGAACTTGATTATTGAAATTTAAGATATTCTTAAAAATTAAATTATTATATATGGAAAACGATTTTTTGTTGATCTTCATCATGTTTACCCGTTATTTGCGAATAAAACTATTTGATTCATTATTTAAATTTTAAATAGATTTCCAATTTCTATACATAATATATTGCGATTTTCAAATATTATGGAGAATGATGCAGCGTGTTGCAATACCGCAAATTAATGAGAAGTTAAAACAACTTTCAAAGGCAAAACTCATCGTGGTTTTTGACTTTATTTCTTACCTTGTTGAAAAGGGAATTAAATGATTTTTTTGTTGAGCCACATGCCCTACCTATTGAATGTATGTATGCTTCTGAGGAAGTTTTAGCTAAAGATTGGAATTTACCCGAAGAGGATGAGGCATGGAAGAATTTAAAAAAGGTGACATTGTTATAATTCCATTTGCTTTTAGCGATTTAACTTCTAACAAAAGGCGCCCGATAGCAACATCATGCCCAATAGACTTTTTACTGAAGATAAAAAAATAATATTGAAACGAGCAGCAAGACTAAGACAAAGTAAATTGGACAGTGTTATTAAGTAAGCGATCATAAATTTTCGGGTATATTGAATTGGGGAACTTATTTTTCGACCATTCCTTAATAAAAATTAAGTAAGCGGTCATAAGTTTTCGGGTATAAAAAAGTATTCGCCGGGTATGACAAAAAAAAATCGTCAAAAAAAAAGTACGATCTCGGCAATTGCAAGAACAGCGTAGGGCTAAAGCCCAACGCTGAATTGAGAAAGGACGCTAAAGCGCCCTCAGGTAACATAGGCACTGAATTTGTAACACAATGTCTTTCATCAATGTTGAAATAAACAAACAATTAATTGATAATATGCTTTTGGGTATTGAGGGCGCTTTAGCGTCCTTTCTCAATTCAGCGTTGGGCTTTAGCCCTACGCTGTTCTTGCAATTGCCGAGATCGTACCTTTTGCTTGATTGCAATTCTTTTGTTACATATATGATAAAACTTCTGTATACCCGAAAACTTATGATCGCCTACTTACGACCGATCCTATCCCATTATTGATGATCAATCTCACGCCATGAGATCCGATCAAAGCCCAATACCACAACCGCAAAAGACTTTAATCGCAATTCCGAATATTTTTGTTTCAACGCATCAGCATATTGATTT
>Ga0272440_1000966_pt1 | contig 24035 bp, 22 predicted proteins | sample SSMMMBAug17_FD_192440 | JGI IMG/M metagenome (GOLD analysis project Ga0272440, IMG submission 192440) | Marine sediment archaeal communities from Little Sippewissett salt marsh, Falmouth, MA, United States - SSM-MMB-Aug17 | ecosystem: Environmental > Aquatic > Marine > Wetlands > Sediment ...
CGCTGTAATAGTGCGGGTAATATCACTTGCATAGTAATCATACTCACACCCCGCATCAATCAAGAGTAAAGCATCTTTTTTTATAGGTGCATCATTGCTTACGTAATGGAGTGTATTTGCTGCATTTGCTGAAGCTACTATGGAAGTGTAGGCATCACTATAGGCTCCATTTTTTTTAAATACATACTCTATCTCAGCTTGAAGTTCATACTCATACTCTAGCTCACTCACTATCTGCATAGCCCGATGGTGTGCCTCTTTTGTAATAGAGAGCGCTTTTTGAATCATTGCAATCTCTGCATTTGATTTTATAAGACGTTCTTTTTCTATGATGTGTGCAACATTTTTAAAAGCGTACATCTTTTTACACAGTTTTATAAGAGACAATAGAGACTCACACTTATCCCCAAAATCATAATAGAGCGTAGTTTTTGCTAGCAAAGACTCTTTGAAAAACTCCTCTAGCTTCTCATACTCAAAAACATCATCCACATCAAAAAGCTCTTTTGCTCTTTTAGCCCCAAGACGCTTTCCACTCCAAAGCTCCAAAGCCGGGTCTTTTTTTGCCACAAAAAGATATGTTTTTACTTTTTTAGCTCCTTTGACAAGTAGCAAAGCTGCACCATCTTCTTTAAAACCTGTGAGGTAGTAAAAATTACTATTTTGTCTGTAAGGGAACTCTGTATCATTTGAACGTGTTTTATGTGAGGCACTATGCAGTAGTGCAATAGAGTTTTTTTTGAGTTTTTTTGCAACTCGCTCTCGTCTGAGTTTGTACTCCTCTTGACTTATCATCTACACTCCTTACGTAACCAATTATTACTTTTTTCTAGCAGGCTTGTTAAGGCTTGGTTATAGGCTTTTACACCCCCTGAAGCACTTAACTCCTCCACAGCTACCTGCTCATCAAATGTAACACTTGCAAGACTCTTTGCACTTTTACTCTCTAACAAGGAGAGTGCTAGACGAACCCTTACGTAAGACTCTTGTGTCTGCGTGTCGAAGTAGTGCATAAACTCTTCAAGCTCGCTCTCAAGCACATAGTCGGCTTTTGCACGGGAGCGATACCCTACAACAGTTGCAAATGTATCTGACTCTCTGATGCTCTCCAAAAGAGATTGTGTAAGGGCTCTGTTTGGGCTTTGACTCCATTTTGACTCACTAAATGTGTACTCACTTGAGTCCCCTTGTGTGTAACGCATTGCCTGATTCATAAGAGTATTAGCACTAAAAGTTTGTGAGAGTTTTAGACTCTTTTGTTTACACTGTGAATCTTTAGTTTTTTCTATTTTTGTCACAGTTTTAAGACTGTACTCTACAATGTGTGGCGTAGTCACACTACAAGCACTCAAACCTAAAAGAAGTGCTAAGGCTATACAGTATCTCTTCATAACTACTCTCCTGGTGCTTTTTTAATCTCTTGTCGTTTGTAGAGCAGATCAGATGGACTCTCTTCATACTCTTCTAGAGTACTCTCAAACTTTATCATCAACTCCTGCATTTGTAGAAAAGTTGTATTTATAGTCGGTACAACATCAGCAGTAATCTCTTTAATATTAAACTCCCCACTTGAGAGCGCACGCTTCACTTCATTCATGGAAGCTTTAATGCCAAGATAACTTGTCATAATAGACTCAAAGGAGTGTGAAACTTTATCTTCCCAAGCTTGGCTTTTTACTATAAACTCATCTACCATTGGCATAGTTTTATTTAACTTTTGTGAAAATTCATCTATGTTTTTTGCACTGTTTTGCATATGCGCTATTGTCTTCTCATCTAAGAGTCTATCCATCTTCTCCATAATTGAAGCACTTTTTTTAAGAAGTGTTGAGAGTTCAGCTTGATTCTCCTCACGTAGTAGCTGTTCCGTTCTGCCAAGTGTTGAAGAGAGCCTTGTTGAAACGCTACTAAAAGATTGCTCAAAATTTGTAAAAAATGAAGGTGCAGTCTTAATGATAGGATACTTCTCATCATCACTTTTTAAAAGCTCAGCAGAGCTATTTGACCCAAGGCTCAAATTAATGTAAGAGAGTCCCGTAATCCCCTGTGCAGTAAGTTTTGCAACTGTATCTTCTTTAATGGGGGTACCTTTTGCAATGGAGACTAAAACACGTACTTGCTGGGAGTTTTTCTCATTAATCCCTATTGAGACCACTTTACCAACACTAATACCTCTATATTTTACAGGAGCATCAAGGTTGAGCCCAAGTACAGATTCATCAAAATCGACTCCATAAATTTTTGTCTCTGCATCTACAGAGGGCTTGAGCATCCAGTAGGTAAAAGTAAACATGAAAAAAAGACCTATAAGCACAAGGACTCCAACGAATGTGTAGTTTACTTTGTTGTTCATCGCTGCTCCTGCTTAAAAAAGTTCTCTATAAAAAGGCTCTGCACTGAGGTTACTTGGGCGAGTGTTCCCTCGTAGGCTATCTTTTTGTTATCTATAATTGCTACTTTATCCAAAGTATCATAAATCGATTGTAAATCATGAGAAACCATAACAATAGTAAGCCCTAACATTGAGCGCAGATTTAAGATTAATTGGTCAAAGTCTCTGGCTGAAATAGGATCAAGTCCACTTGTTGGCTCATCTAAAAAAAGTAGCTTAGGATCCATAGCAAGTGCACGTGCAAGTCCCGCTTTTTTCTTCATACCACCACTAATTTGAGAAGGGTAAAGATAAGCATCACTGCTTTTTAATCCTACAAGGTTGATTTTAAAAAAAACTATCTCATCTATCATCTTTTTTGTAAGGCTTGTGTACTCTTGAAGTGGAAGTGCTATATTTTCATATATAGTAAGTGAAGAGAAGAGTGCTCCAGCTTGAAAGAGTACTCCCCACTCCTTACGTAAGGCTTGTGCCTCTTTGTGCCCAATAGTACCAATGTCATACCCTAGAAGAGAGATCTCTCCTGCACTAAACTCTTGTAGCATCACCATCTCGCGCAGTAGTGTTGTTTTCCCACAGCCACTTGGTCCTAAAAGTCCATAAATCTCGCCCTCATGAATGCTTAAATTTAATCCATCATGGACTAACTTATTTCCAAAACGTGTTTCAACATTGGCAACTCTAATAATCTCTTGCATCACTATATACCCATATTTGTAAAGAGGATAGAAAAGAGTGCATCGCAGACTATAACCGCAAAGATTGACTCTACTACACTTTTTGTAGTATTAAAGCCTATACTTTGGGTGTCATCTTTTACCCTAAGCCCTCTATATATAGCAATACTTGCGATTAAAAAGGCAAAAAATGGTCCCTTTAAAATACCTATGAAAAAGTGTTTTGCTGCGATAACTTCATGAAATCTGTCCAAAAACAAATCAACACTAATGTTTAGGTCTATATTTGCAACGATCATGCCGCCTAGTACTCCAGTGATATCTGCAACAAAAATGAGTAGGGGCATCATAAGCATAAGCGCTAGAATGCGAGGCATCACTAAAAATATATAAGGGTCAAATCCCATAGTACGCATTGCATCAAGTTCTTGGGTTATCTTCATTGCCCCAATCTGAGCTGTAAAAGCCGAACCACTACGGCCTGCTATGACAATTGCTGTCATCATAGGTGCCAACTCCCGTAAAATCGAGATACCAAGCATATCTACAATGAAAATGTTTGCCCCATAAATTTTAAGCTGATACGCAGACTGGTACGCAACAACAAGACCGATGAGAAAACTTGTCAATGCAATAATGCCAAGTGCTTTAATAGCACTCTCATTAATTTCAAAGGCAATCTCTTTGAAGCGAATATTTTTAGGTGAACGTAAGTAGTGTAGTTTTGTAAAAACAAGCTTTCCAAAAAAACTCATAAAACCCATAAAACCTACATAGTAACCAACAAACAAAATACCAATACGCTCTAAAAGGCTCTCTTGTTTTGGTTTTAGTAGCGTTTTCATATCTACTTTTTTTTGCTCTGCTAGAGCTAGAGTTTGCAAAGATTTTGGCTCATCACATAACACTTCACACTCCACACCCTCTAAAACAAAAAACTCTTGCCAACTCTTGATAAAGAGAGCACCTGCAGTATCAATATATGTAACCGCGTGAAGATTTATGATGATTTTGTCTATGTTACGTAAGGAGTGATTTTTGAGCTCTAACTCATAAGTATGAAGGGTATAAAGAGTCACTTCTCCTTCAAAATTTAAGGAGCAGACTCGAGCATCTGTTTGTATGCTAAGGGAGTTATTCATTCTATTAACTACTAGAAATCTCTCTCTAGTAGTTTGTTAACTTTTAAAATAGTGATAATTTTATCCTCTTGTTTTCCAACACCGTCAATAATAGTCTCGTCACCATTGACAGTATCAGGTGCAGGTCCGATATTCTCTTTTTTAATGCGTATTGCCATTGTGAGTCTGTCGATAACAAAACCAGCCACATCATCGCCATGACGCATCACTATAAAACGAGTCTCTTCAGTATGTTTTTTACTCTGCAGACCAAACTTAGTGCGTAAATCTATGAGGGGAATAACTGCACCACGAAGGTTAAATACACCAAGAACATACTTTGGTACCTGAGGTACTCTTGTCCACTCAAAAGGTTTAATAATTTCTTGAATAGCTAAAATAGGCACTGCATACTCTTCATCTCCGATAACAAAGCCAACAAGCTGTACTACGTTGTCTGTCTGGCTCACAGCAGACTCTTGTTGCTGAGACTGTTTATTAATAATCTGTTTTAATTTATCACTCATTATAAAAACTCCGCTTTAAAATTAACATTTCTAGCAACAACACTTGCAAGATAGTCTGAAGAGTATGGTTTAGTAATGTACTCAACCATTCCAGACTCAACACCACGCATTCTGTCAGACTTACCTGTACGTGAAGTAACTGCAATCAGTGGTAAATTTTTGTACTTGTTGTACTTCTTAATCTCACTTGCAAGAGAGTACCCATCCATTCTTGGCATCTCAATATCAACAAGCATTGCATCAAAATTGTGCTCACCAGATTTTAAAATACCCAATGCCTCTTGGCCATCAGCAGCCTCGATAAGTGTCATTCCCATTGATTCTAGAGATTTACGCATAATAGTTCTATCTGTTTTGGAATCATCAACTATCATTATAGTGTAGTCACTTGGCTTGTTTTTCTCATTTGATGCAGAGCCCTCAGCTGATGCATCTATCATAGTTGTAGTTTTAACATCTTTTGCCATCTGCATAAGTGCCACAACATCCACAATAAGTGTAACTCCACCATCACCTCTAATCGTTGCTCCGGCAATTCCATCTATACCTTTGAGATAATCACCAAGTGATTTAATAACAATCTCCTCTTGACCCACAAGTGTATCAACAATAAGACCGAGTTTACTTGTGCCCAAACCTAAAACAACAACATAGGCGTGATCACTTGCATCTAAAATACGTTCAACCTCAAAAATATCACCTATATGCACCAGTGATAGTACATCATCACGAAGACGCATAACAGAGCGACCCTCGACTGTATAAATCTCATCTTTTGAAATTCTTACTGTCTCAAGAACTGATGCCAATGGAATCGCATAATACTCCTCTTGCACACCAACAAGAAGTGCCTGAATAATTGCAAGCGTTAAAGGAATTTTGAGTTTCATTGAAGTTCCAACACCAACCTCTGAGTCAATGTCGATAATTCCATTAAGCTTTTCAATGTTCGTTTTTACAACGTCCATTCCAACACCACGACCTGACACGTTTGTTACAGATGCTGCTGTTGAAAAACCTGGTTTAAATATGAGTCCAAAAGCCTCTTTATCACTCATATTTTCAGCCTCTTTCTCGCTGATAATACCTTTTTCTAATGATTTTGCCTTGAGCATCTCAGCGTCAAGACCTTTTCCATCATCATCTATCTGGATGACAATCTGATTGCCTTCATTGTAAGCTTTAAGCCCAATAGTACCCATCTCATCTTTACCTTTAGCTGCACGCTCAGCAGGACTCTCAACACCATGGTCACAAGAGTTACGAATAATGTGTACTAAAGGATCTCCAATCTCTTCAACAATAGACTTGTCAAGCTCTGTATCTTCACCGGCTAAAACAAGTTCAATTTTTTTGTTAAGTTCACGAGAGAGGTCACGTATCATTCTTGGAAACTTATTAAAAACTTTGCCAACAGGAAGCATTCTTGTTTTCATAACAGCAATTTGAAGGTCAGTTGTTACAAGTGATACGATAGAGACAACTTGGTTAAGCTCTTCTAAGAACTCTTCGCCCTCATAGCGTTCTTCAACCTCTTCGTTAATTTTCATAAGTCTGTTTTTTGCAAGAACTAGCTCACCAATAAGATTCATAAGGTGGTCAAGCCTTTTTACATCGACACGAATAGTCTGCTCAACTGCAGCTGGAGTACGTTTAGCAGGTGCACCCGCTTTTGCATCTTCATTCTCTGCATCAGCATCCTCAGTAGCGACAGCTTCAACTTTAGGAACTGGCTTTGGTGCAGGTTTAGCAGTAGGTTTTGGCTCTGCTTTTGGCTGCTCATCTTGAGACTCTTTGGTGTCTTCATCAAGATCATGCTCCGGCATAAGCACTTTTTCACCAGCAGCTATTTTTGCTTCACGCTTCGCTTTATCTTCTGCTTGTCTCTGCTTTAAGAGTCTCTCAATCTCATCTTCAATTTCACTCTCATCCATATTCTCATAATCAGGTTCATCCTCTTGCTCAGCAACACTCTCCTCCGCAGCAGGCTCTTCCTGAGCCCCTGATGGTTCAACTACAGGGGTTTCAACATTGCCATCTCCACCAGAGACTCTATCAAGTTTTGAAACACAATCTGAAACATCTATTCCGGCATCTTCACTTGTATCGCGAATAGTCTCCAAAAGTGTTTTCATTAGGTCAATAGACTCTAAAACAACATCCATGATATCGGGTGTAATAACCAGTTCACCATGTCTTGCTTTGTTTAAAACATCTTCCATGTGATGTGTCAAATGTGTTAAAACATCAAAATTTAAAAATGAAGATGCACCTTTAATTGTATGTGCTACACGGAAAATTCCATTTAAAAGTTCTAAGTCTTCAGGATTACTCTCTAGTTCTACCAAATCTTCATCAAGCTTCTCAACAAGCTCGAAAGACTCAACTAAAAAGTCCTGCAATATTTCTTGAAATTCATCCATATTTATACTCCTAATTCGTGTGCGAATGAATAATTCGCGCTACTTCTTCATAAAATTCACTTGCTTGAAACTTCACTAAGTAAGCCTCTCCACCGGCTTCTAAACCTCTACCTTCACTAAAATGATCGCTAATAGATGAGTTAAAGACTATTGGAATATTTTTATATCTCGCATCTGCTTTGACCTGTGCAGAGAAGTGAAAACCATCCATTTTTGGCATCTCAACATCAGAGATTATAATCCGTAACTTATCTTCAAGTGTTGCACCATAACTCTCGTATAGCTCACCTAGTTTTTTAAGTCCATCTTCACCGTCCATAGCTTCAATAACCTCAAAACCCATTTTTACTAAGGCGTCACTAACAATTTTTCTTGCGGTTGAACTATCATCTAAAATGAGTGCTAAACCACTGAACTCTTCTAAGTCAACAGCTGTATGATTTGTATTTGGCTCATATAGTCCAAGATCTTGGACAACAGACTCTAAGTCTAGGATAAGCAAAACATTGTCATCTTCTATTTTTGTAACGCCTGTAATTTTACTTGAATCCATTCCTGGTGCTGTACTTACAAAACTAGCAGGCTCTATGTCACTCCAGTTAATTCTTCTAATTCTTTTTGCCTCATGGACTATAAAACCAATAAGTACATTATTAAACTCAGTAATTATGACTCTAGAGTTCACAATGGCCTCTTGTGGTTCAACTATGCCCATCCATTTAGCAAGGTTAACCACAGGTATCACCACATCTCTTAAATCAAATATACCCTCTATAAAATCTGGAGTTCCTGGAAGTTCTGTAAGCTCTGGAACACGAATAATCTCTCTTACTTTTGAGACATTTATGCCGTAAATCCCCTCATAAATTTCGCCTTCTTCTTGCTTTAAGATGCGAAAATCAACAAGCTCCATCTCATTTGAACCCACTTTTAGGGAGTTGTCATTCATTAGGTTTATCTCCTTTACGAGAAACTTTTCTCTTCTAAAAGCTCTTTGTCTTGCATCGATTTTACAACAAAGTATCTTTGATTGCAAGCAAAAGCAGCTAAGTTACTGTATGAGCAGTTTTCTATGGCAAAATGTTTGTTTTGATGGAAGTGACCTTCAAGGAAATACTCAGACCCATAAGAGTCCAAATCTCTTGAACGTACAAACTCTTCAAAAGTTTTAAACTCATTACAATCATCCTTTTTTGCCAAGTAAGCATCCAACTTTTTAAGTATTGGATGGCCAAACAAAGTATCAAAGAAGCTTAAGAAGCGAACTAAACTCCTACTGCGAATAATCCGACAGTAGAGTTTATACTTCCAATCAGCATCAAAATCACCATGAGCAAGTGTTACTTTCTCACTTCCGTAGTGCATTAAAATCGGTTGCGACTCAATTGGAAAAATTTTAACCTTATGAAAATACTCACTTAAAAGAAAGTCATGGTTTCCTTCAAGGTATATAACCTCAATGAAGAGTGCTATTTCATTAATGAGACGTATCATTTTTCTGTTTTGCATCTCAGTATAAGCGACACCGCCAAAGAGTGCATCAAAAATATCACCCATTAAAATCAGCTGTGTAGGTCTTAACTCTTTTTTGTGAATGGCCTCTATAAAGCCTAGTAGTTGTGGACGGAGTTTTGAGTAGTGTGCATCACAAAGAAGATAAGCACCCTCTTTGAGTTGCAGTCTTTTATGGGACATAGGCAATAGTTGGGAGAGCTAGATTCTCATCGAGCCCACACATGAGATTTGCATTAGCAACTGCTTGTGAAGATGATCCACGAAGAATATTATCTACTGCACTATTTACATAGAGTTTCTTTCCCTTTTTTTGCGCATAAACATCACAAAAGTTTGTTCCTGCACAAGACTTAATGTCTACGGGCTTATCAAAAACCCTCACAAAAGGCTCGTTTTCATAGAACTTTTTAAGTATTTCTAGAGGCTCTATATCTTCTTTTAAGAGCATATAAGCATCTATAAGTTCTCCTCTAGTTGCAGGTATAAGATGGGGTACAAAGTTTACATCAAAGGCTTTACCGCTCTGTTTAAAAAGCTTCTCTTGAATCTCAGGTTCATGTCTGTGGTTAAGCACTTTGTATGGAAATATATTTTCATTGATGCTAATGTAGTGTGTAGTCTCACTGCATTTTTTTCCAGCACCACTTACCCCACTCTTTGCATCGATAAAAATTGGAAAGCTCTCATCGATATACTCTGTAAAAGGAAGAAGCCCTAAAAGAGTTGCTGTTGGGTAGCAGCCAGGATTTGCGATAAGAGAGCTCTTTTTTATCTCCTCTCTGTAAAGTTCTGGAAGTCCATACACAGCTTGTGGCAGGTGCTCTTTGTCTTCGTGTAGACAGTAGTGTTTCTCATAAGTCTCAAGCTCAAGTCTATAATCAGCAGAGAGATCTACTACTTTTACACCAGCTTCGAGAAGACCTTTTGCAAAGCCCATAGAGGCTTGATGCGGGAGTGCTAAAAAAACAAGTTCACAACGTTTTACTATCTCTTTTGTATCCGCTTTTTCAACATGGCAACTAAAAATATCTTTCATAGCGGGATGCATCACATCAAGTTCTACCCCACCCTCACTTGTCGCTACATAACTCATTTGAAAGATTGGATGATTTACTAAAATCTTGATAAGCTCAAGACCAGTATATCCGCTAGCGCCTATAACGCCTACATTAATGCGAGTCAAAAACAATCTCCTGATACTTTACCTCTTCAATCTCAAACTCTTTAACTCCACCAGGAAGTCTCACCTTTATCTCATCGCCCTCTTCACAACCAAGGAGTTGCTTTGCAAGTGGGGAACCAAATGAGATAAGTCCCATTTCAGGGTTAGATTCAGAACCGCCAACAATAGTATAGACAACCTCTTCATCTGTATCCAAGTCTGTTAAAACTACGGTTGATCCAAAACTCACCTTAGCGTGTTCAAGTTCACTAGGGTCAACTATTTGTGCATTACCAAGTATCTCTTGAAGTTCTGCCAAACGTGCATCAATGTTTTTTTGCATCTCTTTTGCTGCATGATACTCAGCATTCTCTTTTAAATCCCCGTGTTCTAAAGCCTCTTCAATATCTTTAACGCACTGCGGGCGCTTGACCTCTTTTAAATCTTTAACTTCAGCTTGTAATTTGTTATAACCAAAAAGTGTCATAGGTTCTACGTTTTGCATATTTTTCTCATATTTTAATGTTATTGTGATTATATCAAATTTCTTCTACTTTAACACAGACTCTATTTTTACCGCTCTCCTTAGCTTCATAGAGTGCTGCATCAGCTCTACTTATTCCTGCTTCAAGATTAATTTCTGTATCAACATTTACCTCAGCAACACCAATACTGACAGTAAAACAAATAGACTTTTGCTCACCAATATCCACGGAAAGCTCGGTAACACCTCTTCGTATCTTCTCTGCGATTACTTTAGCCCCCGAGATGTCTGTTTCTGGAAGTAAAATAAGAAACTCTTCACCACCCCAACGAGCGATGATGTCACTCTTTCTACTCTTCTCTTTCATTAAGTTTGCAATTGCGATAATAGTCTCATCTCCTACTTGATGCCCATATGTATCATTGATATGTTTGAAATTATCTATGTCAAGCATTACAAGTGATATCTGTGTAGCATTACGCCTTGCCAAATCTAAAATGTAACCTGAAGATGCCATAAAGTATCTTCTGTTGTAAAGTTTTGTCATATAATCACGTGCAGCCTGATCTTGCATGATTTTATTTATTTGATGCTGTTTAGCAAAAAGAATCAGTACAATACTAAGCACAAAAACGAGTATGCCAAAAAGCCACCAAAAAAGCGTATAATCTTTTCTCTCGTTGTACTCTATAGATATCCATCTGTTCTCTATTGCTTTTCGCTCTGTATAATCAACACTATCAAGCGCTTTGCTTAAAATGCTAAAGAGTATAGCATCATCATTACGTACGGCTATGGAGTGCTGCCAAAGATCAGCAAATTTTCCAGATATTTTCAACTCACTCATACGCTCTTTTTGAAATATATGACTTATATCTGCAAGACTCCCAATATATCCAAAAAGCTCTCCAGAGACAACTCTCATCAATCCATCTTCCGAACTTTCAACCCTTACTAGCTCAAAGTTTGGATATCTTTTTTCAAGAATCTCAGCAAAAGCAAACCCCTGTGTTACTCCTATTTTTCTCTCTTTAAGCAACTTAAAGTTATCTATAAATGGGACACTGCTTTTTGTAGCAAGAACTAAAGAGATGTTAACGTATGGTTTTGTAAAGTTGAGATACTTTTCTCTACTGGCTGTTTTAAGTGCTAAAGAGAGTATGTCACACTCCCTGTTTTGGACACGAAGCAGACTCTCACTCCAGTTTTGTGTAGGGATAATTTTAATTTTTGTTTTAAGACGCTTTTCAATGAGCTTAAAATAGTCCGCTGAAATACCTATATGCTTTCCATCTTCTAACTTTTCATAAGGCATCCAATCAGGATCTATACACATACGAATAAGTTTTTTATTTTCTAAATACTTCCTCTCCTGAAGGCTTAAAAAGGTTTGAGAACTTTTAAAGATGAACGAATTAATCTCAAGACTCTTTTCTATCAGACCCATAACATTATAAACATCATAAGCCCTTTGAATTTTGTTTAGATTAATAGCACCGAGTTTTTCTGTACCAAGATATGCAAGTTTTTTTAACTCTTTTGCTTCATGTAAAAGTGCTTCTTTAGATTTGTTTTGTGTATTGTATTTTTTTAAAATAACTGCAACTGTTTCATCTATATGCGAAAATGCGTACTCCCAGCCTTGGAGTGATGCCTTAGTAAAAGCAGCAACTTTTTGAGGGTAGTTTTGAGCAGTAAAAGTACTTGTAAAGAGTATGTCATCATAAAAATCAAATCCCTCTTCATGTGGATTAAAAACTCGAACCAACTCACCCCTCTCCTTTAAAGTAAAAGGTTCATTAGTAATGTAAGAAGCCATAATATCAGTTTCACCATTCAAAAGGCTTTCAATGCTGTATGAATGTTTTTGTAAAATCATATCTTCTGTACTAAGATGGTGTTTTTTAAGCATAGCCTGAAGTGATATGGCGTTGGACATATCTTCCGTCACCATAATACGCTTGTTTTTAAAATCAGATACGGTTTTAACATCTGATGTTTGCAGTGCAATAAATACAGAAGGAGAAGATTGGAAAATAGCAGCGAGAATCTGCAAGTCTCTACCTCTAGAGATATCTATAATAAGTGAGCTACGACCCACTCCAAAAGTAGCCTTACCATCTAAGACCTCGCCTATAACATCTGTGCCATCAATCTCACGAAGCGTAACATCAAAACCAGCGTCTTTATAAAAGCCCTTCTCTTGTGCCATATAGTACCCGGCAAATTGAAACTGGTGTTTCCATGCGAGCTGTAGCGATACGTGTTCTAAATTTTGTGCAGCTGTGAGGGTAGATACAAAGAGAAGTAATAGGAAAAAGAGAGCCTTACGTAAGAGTGTCATACTTCACTTCTTATTTTGAGTTATTTGTTCTCATTATAGCACAAGCACAAACAAAGCAACCCTTACGTAAGAGTACTTAAATCTAAACTCAAAGATTCATCTTTAAATACAATGGTAATAATACACCCATTTTTTTCTATAGCCAAGGCATTTTTTATACCCTTACGTAAGAGTAAAGACTCTCTTACGTAAGGGTCATATGCATAGAGATTTTCATCTTCAACATAAAATATTCGCCCACCGCCACAGCCATCTCCAACAATGCCCTCACATACTAAAGGAGAGTCTAGGTCAAAACCATCCACTATCACTACACTCTTCCCTGCTCTCTTTAACAAAGCTCTCAAATTCACTGCTGTTTTTATCCATGCTCATGTACTCTTCATAGGTGTACTCTTTAAAGATTGCTTCATCGATACAACTACAAAGTTTTACATCATCACTCTCGCTACAGTGCAAAAGTAGTTCGCTCTTTTGTGACTCATCCCAGCCAAAATAGCTAATGTAAAAAGGATACAGGGCCCAAATAGCAAAACCAAGCGTAAGGACAATGTTAAAAATATACTCACGCTTTTTACTCTGCAGATATTTTTTAACATCATAAGCAATAAGCAGTACAAAAAATATCTCTAAAGAGATTATAAACCAATCACTCTCTAAAAAATCAAACATCTATTTACCCTTACGTAACCGCTCTATAGCAAGTGAACACATAGTCAGACCAAAAGAGGCAGTAACACCCATAAAGCTTCCTTTCTCTTTTACTTTTGCTTCTTCACTTGAAAATATTACGGTGTACTTGTTTTTAAAGCCTCTTTTTTTAAGCTCATAGCGAATCTTCGCACCAAACTTATCGCCATAGCTCTTCCATACACTATCTACTTTTATCTGCGTTGGGTCTAATCTTTTTGCACTCCCAAAAGAGCTGATGAGTTTTTTGTAACACTTCTGTGCGAGTGCTATTTTTGCCCCTCTGTCATCAATGGCATCAAGAACCAAGTCATACTCATCAAAGTCAAATTCCCACACCCACTGCTCATCTATGCGAGTAGAAATAATCTCTATCTCAGGATAGTGTTTTTGTAGAGCCTCTACTTTTAGCTCTCCCTTATGGAGCTCTGACCACATTTGGCGATTTTGATTTGTTTCATCATAAGTATCAAAATCAACAATAGTAATCTTTGTCACACCACTTCTATAAAGACAATCTAGACAAAAACTCCCAACGCCACCAACACCTAGCAGGATTACTTTTGCATCTTGAAGCTGAGTAAACGAGTCACCAAGAAGCATCTGTGTTCGTTGATAACGCTGCAACTACTCTACCCACGCATCAAGTTGTTTCATACTCTCATAGGCGGAGAGGTCAAGCATAATAGGAGTAATAGAGATATACCCCGCTTCTATAGCCTCATAATCACTCATGCGCTTATGCTCCTCTCTACCCTCTCGGCTAGAGAAGTTTAAAGGGTGCAGTCCAAGCCAGTGGTACTCCTCGCCTCTTGGGTTTCTATGTAGATGTGAGTCATTTGCGTAGTGTCTGTACCCAGCATAGGTAATTTTCATCTGAGCTTCTTCTACATCGGAGGGGATATTTACATTTAAAAACTCTCTAGGAGGAAGAGGAAACTCTCCTTCTCTAATCTTAGTTACAAGTTTTTTAATGCTCTTTTGTGCCAAAGTAAAGTCACCGCCAGGATTTGTAAAGTCCATTACTTGACTGATTGCAATGGATGGTATGTCATGTAAGACTCCCTCCATAGCTCCAGCAGCAGTTCCAGAGTAGGTGATGTCTTCACCCATGTTTGAGCCTCTATTTATGCCACTTATGAGCAAGTCTGGTTTTGCATCTTCAAACATAGTACTCAAAGAGAGATAGACACAATCTGTAGGCGTTCCATCATCTAGCTTGTAAAAGTCATCTGCAACACTTACAAAACGAAGTGGTCTTGTAAGTGTTAAAGAGTGTCCACATGCCGACTTCTCATTTGCTGGAGCAACTACTGTCACACTTACATCTTCTAAGGTTCTTAAAGCTTCCACAAGTGCTAAAAGCCCTTTTGCCTCATACCCATCATCATTTGTCACTAAAATTTTATATTTTTTCTTCATGAGCGTATTGTAACTCATTTTTTCCAAAGGGTGCTTACGTAAGCTCTCTTAGCTTATGTGAAATGGTATTGAAACTAAAAAACAACTTCCATCTGAAGAACTCTTAAGCTGCAAGCTTCCACCATGATGCTTCTCAACAATCATCTTGCTCATATAAAGCCCAAGCCCTGTACCATTTTTTTCCTCTTTAGTACTAAAATAAGGCTCAAATATCTTCTGTGCTATTGCCTCATTGACTCCGTTACCATTGTCACAAACACTTACTACAACACATCTGGAATCTTGGTAAATGCTGACACGAATCTCTTTAGTAGAGTTTTGCTCCTGCATCGCTTCTTTTGCATTTTTTAATATGTTTATAAAAACCTGTTGGAGTTCTCTTGCAAAGAGTTTTACTTTAGGAACTTCACTAAACTCCCTTATAAGTTTTATATCATGACTCTCTAAGCTTTGGCTTATAACACTATATGCTTGCTCGAAAACCTCTGCAACAGAGACACTCTGACGTAGTTTATCTGGTTTAAAAAAGTTTCTAAAATCATCTATTGTTTGTGAGAGGTGTGAAGCTTGCATGTTTATTGCTTCAAGGGACTCTTTAAGTGCATCCTCCTCTAAAGTTTCAAGCTCAATATCAACTAGAACATTATTTACATTCATAGTGATAATACCAAGAGGCTGTCGCCATTGATGCGCAATAATGCTTATCATCTCTCCCATTTCAGCATGTCGTGATTGGGCTATCATTAGCTCATTTGTCATCTCTAACTCTTTTGCAAGGAGTTTTTGCTTTGTAATGTTTATGAATATCTCAGCAATAAGCACCTCTCCACTCTCTTGCATAATTCTGAAAAAAACTGCTCTATATATATGCTCTTTTTGACCATCTTCATACTCTAAAATATTTTCTGCTATTTGCCCCTCTTTAGCATCATGTATCAAAGTTTCTAACTGCTTAGTGCACTGTATAGCTATATCTTTTCTAAACTCACCAAATGGTCTATTTTCATAAATAAGCTCTCCATCTTCGTCACGTATAGCAACAAGATATGGAAGGTGGCTCATAAACATTTCAAAGAGGTTTTTTGAGTCTTTGAGTTCTGCTTCAAGCTCTTTGAGTTCTGAAATATCTGTATGAAAGCCTACCATTCTAATGATATTTTCATCACTATCGTAGTAGCTTTTTCCTCTGTCTAAAATCCATACCCAGTGTCCATCTTTATGCTTTAATCTGTGAATACAACTATAGTTCGTATTGTTTTGTTGGCTCTGCTGTATAGCTTCTAGAGTTGCTGCTAAGTCATCAGGGTGTACTCTACTTTTCCATGTATCAAAACTATTTGCAAGCTCATCATCTTTATACCCAAGCATCTCTTTCCAGCGTGGTGAAAAGTATATTTCTGAACTCTGGACATTCCAGTCCCATAAACCATCATCCGTACCGCTTACCGCCATCTCAAAACGCTCAAAAAGTATTCTGTTGTGCTCTTGAAGACTCTGCAAACTTTTTTCATGCTTTTGAATAATGGCAATCTTCTCTTCATAGACTTTTGTAACTGCAGCTTGGTACTTTTGAATACGCAAATAAATCAGGCGGGTGAAAAACAACATCATTACTGCAATGGTGATATAAATCCCAATTTGCAGTGGTGTAAAAAAGAGATTGTTTTTTTTAAGTTCTTGAAAAAAGAGAAGTTTAATAATATCTTCGCCATTAAAATCACTCAAAGAGAGGATATGTGTAAGATAGGTTTTGCCTTTATATTGGATTTGTAGATGCTCTTTGAGATACTCTTGAGAGTGCATCATCTCTTGTATTTGTGTAACTCTTTTTTTGCTCTGCGCATGCAGTCTGTAGCCATCTAAAACAAAATCATTTGCATCATTGTAAATGTGTGGCATATACTCTCTTACAAAATAGACACCTCTATAGCCATTTATCTCTTCAACTTTTTCTACTACAAAGTTGGGATTAAGCCCTATCTCTAAAGCACCAATATACTCTCCCCGTTTATTAAAAATTGGTCCCATAATTCTATAGACATTAGCATACACACCTGTCTCGTACCCACTAATGATGATATGATCTTTGTGTATTTTTTGCAGCATGGGACGAATAGCAGCTATATCATCTCCATAAAACATAGGCTTATGCATGCGTAAAAAAGAGCTACCGTCTGCTAAGTGAATGTGCATTACCTCAAAGTTCGAAGACTCCTCTTTAAAGAGGTCAAACTTAGGCTTTAAAAGCGTATAAAGTGCATCTCTATCTCTCTTCTCTACAAGCTCAGCGAGGGAAGTTGTCTCTAAAAGGCGTCTTAGTTTATGAGTGTAGTCATTTAAGTAGTGTTTTATTACATGCTTTGTGCTTTTGTTAACACTCTCGTAGTAGAGTCTCTGCTCCTCTTCTTTAATTTTTTGGTGTGCTAATGAAAGTGCTGTAATAATTAGCACCATAAGGATTAAAACTGCAAGTGTTACGTAGCGAACAAAATTTCTCAGTAGTACTTCTGAGTTTAGTACATCTGAGCCTTTCATGTTAATAGAGTTCCTCTAGCAAATCACTGCCACACTCTAAAGCTGATAGCCAGGTAAAAAATGCATCTACATCTTCATTTTCGAAAATAAATCCATGCTGTGGTGCTATCATCTCTACATCCAATGCTTTTGCACGTTTTACCCAAGCTTTACAGAATCTATTTGATGCCATGTAGCGTTTATGAAAGCCTTCTAAATGTTTCACATGCTCTGCAAAATTGCTCACTCTTTTATGTGACTCTTCAGACTTTACAATTGCTGCACCGATATCACCAGAGAAGAGAATTTTTGATTTTGAGTCGTAAAGTGAAAAGTTTCCAGGAGAGTGTAAAAAGTGTGCAGGAACGAACTCTAAAAACTCTTTGCCAAACTTTATTTTTGCACCCTTATCTGGGAGTGCCATAATGCGACTGAGTTCAGTAAAACCATAATGACTCATAAATCGAACCCACAAACTACTCATGACAAATTTTGCTTTTGTAGTTAAAGCCCACTGAGTGATTGAGCCTGAGACATCTGGATCTTGATGTGAGAAAAATATAAACTTGATGTTATGGGGGCTTACGTAAGAAGATACAGCATCATAAAGTTCATCAAAAATTGCTTCACTTCCAGGATCAATTAAAACAGCACTCTCATTTTGCACTATAAGAAATTGATTTACTGAGAGAAAAGAGTCCTCTTGTTCCTCATCATCAAAACTAAACATGATGCATTTGTGAATACCATCATCATATAAAACTCTCTCATTTTCACCCATTTTGCAATCCTTTAAACTCTCGAATTATGGCCATCTGCCTTTTCGTAATGTACTTGACAAGCTCATTTTTTTTAGATGTTTCAAACATACAGACAACACTGAAACTATGTCTAGCTTCAACTATACGAAGCATCCTAGCTTTTGTGTTAAAAATAAGTGGCCTTTTATCCAGTTCAAGCACCATATCTATTGTAACCTCATCACCCTCTTGCAAACCTGCTGGCAGAGCGTTGAGTTTAAGTCGCACTGCATCTAAAGAGATATCTTCAATGGTAACATCACCATGAAACTTCCCCTCGCGTATAAAGAGTGAAACAGTATGTTTTTCATCAGGCTCAACACGAATCGTATTTCTCTCTACAGCGGAGTGTGCTACAAAATGAAGATCTTGTAACTGTACTATCTGCTGTTCAAACCCAATACGTACAACACTACGACACTCTAAATAGCGAGGCAATGCATCTGAAACAAGTAGTACTTTTTGCTCAAACTGAATTGCTTTGAGCTGTAAAAAAGTTGTTTTAATAGTCAGCGAACGCTCTTTGACCTCATGTATGATACCATTGTGAGTTATGCTTAAACCTTTATAGTAGTTGTGCACTTCTATCTGTCCACCATTTCTTTGTAAAACTTCGAGTAAATCATAGAGGGCTAAAGACTCCTCTTCATCCTTATCTTCCACTGCTCGTTTTTCATCAAAGAGTTTGAGCAGATTTAACTCTGTAACATCATCAAATGAGACAATTGCATAATCCTCTTTCTCAGGTATGCTTTGATATTTTAAGATGAAATGTTTGAATTTTCTATTTTCATCTTGCATTTTGATGTGAAAAAGCTTTTTTTCATTCAGTTCTAAAATATCATAAACAGATATTTCACCTTTTGGGTATAAAAAACCATCATGAGGTAAAAACTCCAGAGTAATATCTTTAAACTCTTTATTAAACTCATCTATAGTATCTACACCAAAATAGTCCAAAAATATCTGATTTGCCATAACAGGAGTGTTTTTTTTAAGCATAAGTACCATGGAGCTTTGATAGTTAAAGACATTTTTGAGGTGCATAAAAAAGATTTGATTCTCTTGTTCTGTACGAATCTCTTTTGTAGCCTTGAGCAGAGTATTTGTAAGTTCAGTCACATTGACAGGTTTTTTAAGGTATCCAAATACTCCATCTTTAATAGCTTGGAGTAAAAAAGCTTTATCATCAAATGCCGACATAATAATAATACGAACGCTAGGATTAATGGCTTTTATTTTTTCAATCAACGCAAAACCATCCATATGCGGCATTTTGATGTCAGTTATGAGAATGTGTATAGAATTTCTCTTAAAGAGTTCAAAAGCCTCTTGCCCATCTGCGGCAACATAAACAGTTTCAAAGAGTTTTTTTAAAAGCTGTTGTGCGTTAAGTCTGAGTGCATCATTATCTTCAGCATAAAGCAGATTTAAACCTTTTGCACTTGCTTGAAGCTCTTTAACTTCGCTCATATTATCTCTCTTGTGACACTTTTTATCATCGAAGCATTATATTACATCTGCTCTATAATGGGGTTTATCATAGCTAAAAACTCATCTCTTACGTAAGAGTTTGCACTTGCTATGATGTAGCCTTTATGGTGAATAGGATTAATCTCTTCTCCTTTTAAATCTGTTACATAACCACCACTATTTTTAATGATAAGATAGGCTGCAGAGAGATCCCACGCATTTGAGGGTGCTTCAAAATAGGCTATATAGTTACTATATGCACCTTTAGCAACCATGCACATAGAGTAGGTTATGCTCCCTCCAATAGAGGTGAGCTTTTTAATCTTCTCCTCTTTGAAGAGTCTGTTGAGTGTTCCCACAATGGGGTGTGAGCGTTCTGGTTTAAAGTTCACTACTGCTACATGAGGGTTTTGTCTCAGCGGTAGTGTGAGCATTCCTATATATGACATTGCTCCTTTTTCAGTCTGAAAAAACTCATCTGTAAATGGGTTATAGACTATTCCTAAGACAACTTTTCCATTATCAATGAGTGAGAGGTTAATCGCCGAAGTGTTCTCATGGGTTATAAATGCCCAAGTCCCATCTATTGGGTCAATGGCCCAGTAAGGTCTACTCTCATCAATAGCATCACAGTTCTCTTCACCCATCACCTGAATTTCAAAACTATCTTTAAGACGCTTTGTCATGTAGTCTTGTACCTGCTGGTCGATGTTACTAATTGGCGTATCATCTGTTTTAAAGTCATAACTAAAGGTGTTTGTCTCCCTTGCCTCACGAATGATTCGTCCAGCCTCTTGGACTATCTGTTTTGCTATGATTAAGTAAATGTTTCTCATCGCCAATCCTTTTGTCTTATGTAAGTGTAACTTGTGTTGTATGAAACTCTACATAAATTTTGTGACAATATTTCTCTTTAGGCTTTACTTTTCTTGCCGATATGAGACCAATAGACTCCAAGGAGAAACAATGAACACAAATTATGCACTTGAGAGTTACCTCTCTCATGACTTAAATATTATGATGAAAACTTCTAGTGGTGATACTATCTCCATGGACTTTTCAAATGAGCGTTCAACATCCTTACGTAACAGCAGTAATGCCAATGGTTCACAAACTTCAATGAAGTTTAGCTCTATGGAAGCCTTCTCGTTTTCGATGCAAAGCAATGGCATAGATGCACAGGACCAAAAAGAGATAGATGCTTTTATGGAGATAGCACAACCATACATTGACAACTTTTTAGAGGGTCTTGGCAATGATTCACAAAACTCACCTATTGGAAAGATTGCACGAGATATTGCCTCTGTGTTTGAACCTACTAAAGAGCGTTCGGTAGAGCAAAAAGAGGGTGTTAAAGCAAACATTGTAAACCTTTTTGACAAAGCAATCACACAATTTCAACCGCCAAAACAGCTCTCACCAGAAGAGATGATGGAAAAAATATTTAACGAGAGTCAAAAACTTTTAGAAAAAACACTCCAAGAGTTTGATAATTTTGGCAAGATGCTCTACGCATAAAGTGGTATAAGTATTGCTTTTTTAGAAGCAATGAAAACACTACTTGCACTCTTTTTTTTAACATTTACTCTCTTTGCAAACTCTCTACAAGAGAGTTATGCCACACTCAATGACACCATAGCAAAGCTCTCAGATAAAATGCTTCCAGAACAGCGCGTAGCGGTTTGCTACCTTACTATGGCATCACATGAAAAAGCACTGCTCTCTCTTGCTTTTGACACTGCCTCACAAAATGAACTTGAAAATTTAAAAACAAAAACACTTCAGACACTTACACTTTTACCAAAACAAAATTCGCAACTCACACAAGAAGATATCCAACAACTCAAATCCAGCTACACAGCAATGCTGGGTGCTGCTAAAGAGCTACAAGAGCAAAAAAAGAAAAAGAGCGTTGTAAAGCTCCAAGAGTCACAAGTTATCTACAAAGAGAGACCTGTTTATAAAGAAAAAATAGTCTATCAAGACAAAATCATAAAAGAGAAAGAAACGAACTTTACTTTTGTCACTCTTGCATTTGTTTTTGGAGCTGTTCTTGGTGGATTTATCCTCTTTGTAACCCGACGTGAGAAAAAAAGCACACAAATTTTAGAACAAAGAACAATTAGCAAGGAGCAAAAACAAAATGAGCAACTACGCCAAGAGCTCAACTTTGCACAAACACAACTCTTACGTAAGGAAGAGGAGTCTCTAGAAGTGCAAAATAAACTCCAAGGGGCATTAGCTCAAAAAGAGCAAGTACAAAGAGAGTTTGACGAGATGCTACAGACACAAAAAGAGCATCTTGAAGATACCCAGCAAAAAGCCAGATACGAAGCTGCTAAAATGCAAGAAGAACTTTTAGGACTGCAAGATGAGTTAGAAGAGCTCAGAACTCGTTGCCAAAACTCTGCGGAAAAATCAGCCCACTTTGATGAGCGTTTTGAGAGTGTTACAGCGCAAACAAAAGATATTTACACTGTTTTAGAAACTATTTCAGACATAGCAGAGCAAACAAATCTTTTAGCCCTCAATGCGGCCATTGAAGCAGCTCGTGCTGGTGAGCATGGACGTGGTTTTGCAGTTGTGGCTGATGAAGTGAGAAAACTAGCAGAGAGAACACAGAAAACTCTGGGTGATGCAAAGCTTGAAATATCTGCTATTGTCGATGCAATAAGCTCGCTCAAAGCCGAGTAAACTTGACAAGAGTATGATTTATAGTGTAAAATTCTAATAACAAAAAATAATATGCAAAATAACGACATCTCCCCTACAAAAAAATTCCAATCAACTAAGGTAGACATTTCATGAGCGAAAACTCCTCTCAGCCAAACCGCGCCAATTCTAAGAAAAACGGTGCAAAATCCAAAACACACACGCCTGCTAAAGGTTCAAGTATTGATGATCTTCGTACAAAAAGTATTGAAGAGCTTATCACATTAGCTGAGGAGCTTAATGTTGAGAATCCTCAAGAGCTTAAACGCCAAGATGTTATTTTTGAAATTCTCAAAGCACAGACTGAACAGGGTGGATTTGTTCTCTTTAGTGGCATTTTAGAGATTATGCAAGACGGATACGGGTTTATCCGCTCCATCGATAAAAGTTTTAATGAGTCACTCAATGATGCATATGTATCAAATACACAAATTAAACGTTTTGCTCTAAGAAACGGAGATGTTGTCACAGGACAAGTGCGTCCTCCAAAAGATCAAGAGCGCTACTATGCACTCATTAAAATTGAAGCAGTTAATGGTCTCCCACCAGAAGCTAGTAAAAAACGTCCACTTTTTGAAAACCTTACTCCACTCTACCCACAAGATCGTATTAAACTCGAGTATAAAGAAAAAGGGCTTACAGGGCGTATGCTTGACTTATTCTCTCCTATTGGAAAAGGACAACGTGGTCTTATCGTTGCACCGCCTCGCTCAGGTAAAACAGAACTTTTAAAAGAGATTGCACACGGTATCTCTACAAACCATGCAGAAGTTGATCTTATGGTTTTACTTGTTGATGAGAGACCGGAAGAGGTAACAGACATGGAGAGAAGTGTTAAAGGGGAAGTCTACTCTTCTACTTTTGATATGCCTGCAAAGAACCATGTGAAAGTTGCTGAGATGGTTATAGAAAAAGCAAAACGTCGTGTTGAGATGGGGCGTGACGTTGTCATTCTTCTTGACTCTATCACTCGTCTAGCACGTGCGTACAATACCGTCACTCCATCAAGCGGTAAGGTACTCTCAGGTGGTGTTGATGCCAATGCACTACACAAACCAAAACGCTTCTTTGGTGCTGCTCGTAACATTGAAAAAGGTGGAAGTTTAACTATCATCGCTACTGCACTTATTGACACTGGTAGTAGAATGGATGAAGTTATCTTTGAAGAGTTCAAAGGTACAGGTAATATGGAAGTTGTTCTTGATAGAAAAATTGCAGACAGAAGAATCTTCCCTGCAATCGACATTCTCAAATCTGGAACTCGTAAAGATGACCTTCTCATTGGTAAAGATGCACTTCAAAAAGTATTTATTTTACGTCAGATGATCCATAAACAAGACAACGAAATAGAAGCACTGAAGTTTGTCTACACAACTATGGGCAAAAAAGCAACCAACGAAGAGTTTCTTGACAGTATGAACACGGATAAGTAATAGATGAAAATGTATCTCTCACCGATAGGTGTAGCTTTAGTGAGAGGAATTTATCAAGAAATTTACTTTCTTGGTAAAGGAGAACTGTAATGAAAGTGGGAGTATTCGATTCTGGAATTGGTGGTCTCACTGTAGTTAAATCACTCCTAGAGCATCAACTCTTCTCTGAAATCATCTATTTTGGTGACACAGCGCGTGTTCCTTACGGGAGCAAAGATAAAAATACTATCATCCGCTACGCCATAGAAGCCGTAGAGTTTTTCAAAAACTTTGAACTTGACATGATAATTGTAGCTTGCAATACTGTAAGTGCCTATGCACTCCAAGAGATGAGAGAGAGCTCCTG
>Ga0272440_1000967_pt1 | contig 23989 bp, 7 predicted proteins | sample SSMMMBAug17_FD_192440 | JGI IMG/M metagenome (GOLD analysis project Ga0272440, IMG submission 192440) | Marine sediment archaeal communities from Little Sippewissett salt marsh, Falmouth, MA, United States - SSM-MMB-Aug17 | ecosystem: Environmental > Aquatic > Marine > Wetlands > Sediment ...
GTTGGATTGTATACTAATATTAAACTGATCAAATTTTTGATCAAACAAAATTATTTAAAAGGAGAAATGAAATGAAAAAATTGAACCATCTAACAGTCATAAGATTTTTGGGGATTTTATTAATCAGCGTCTAATAGGGGACGTCTATGATTTTATGCTTTTCTTTGAAAGTTTTTATTTCTTGCAGGAAAATTTCAATGTATGGATTGAAGAAAAGCATAAAATCATAGCGATTGGATCATTTGATTAATATGTTACAGGTACAATGCGGCATACCGGTGTTACCAGGATATCTGGATGGCATCAAAGATGTGGATAAGGATGGTAAGAAAGGATTTGCTGAAGTGATTGAATTGAGAATTGATGAAACAGGATAATGTTGAATCAGACTTTTAAAAGTCCATGCTATTTGACAACATTTTTTGGCAGATCTATAGTCGCACACAATAACAAATCATTGTCCAATCCAAGAAACTTGTTGGGCAATGATTTATCCTGACGGCTATGTGAATGCCCCCTACCGAAAATTGATGATAAATAATTATTTTTACATCAATTTACTGCTCGCATTTCTGAAAAAAATAAATGGCCTCTGCCAGACCTATTTTTCCATCATTATTAAAATCAATGTTTTCTGGAATCGTCCCCATATCCATTTCAGTAAGCACCTGTAAGGCTGAAATAATACAGTCAGTGCCAGCAGTTTGTATAACAGTTGTTGTTAAGGGTGTTGACATATTTCCCAGGCTATCAAAAGCGCATATGGATATGTAGTATTCACCACATAAGATAAAATTATCATAAACAGCTGAATAATCTTTTGAGTTGCCTGTATGAGTCAATTGGATTATTTCCGGCTCATTTATCCCCGGAAATTTTCCTTTTGGCGGGTAAATGAGTGCAATTACCTGGTCAATTGAATCAAACGTATGAACATTATACGCCTGAATTTTTGATGATTGTGTGCAAAGTAATGTCTTTTTGGGGGAAATAGAATTGATATGGGGTGTTGTTGATAAATAAACAATATCATAGCCAATTGTATATTGCCTTGAACGTTCTTTTCCATAAATAATTTCAGGTAATTGTTGATCCCAGGATAAATCAGAAAAAGCTATATTCGTATCAATTAAGATATCATTTAAATGAAATCCCTTTGACACCATATTCCAGAAATGCCATGAAAAAGATAGCTTACCATTGAACCCGTAAAATGCTTTGTCAGTATGTGTGCTGGAGATGAGAATTCGATTTTTTGCATTATCTGTATTGTTATCCGGATTTAATTCATCAAGAAACGCTTTTGCATGTGGTGCATCATAAATAATTGTTATATTAAGCATTTCGTTATTGCTTTGAATTTTATTCATTTGTTTATTCAGATCGGTTTTTGAAATTGTTGTATTGTCATCAAAGAAAAAATCGGTATGATTGCCTTCACCAATCATATATAACACAACATCCAATGAAGATCTTAAAACACAATAATCCAGCGCATCCTCAAGTCCATCGGGATTTAGAGGATAATCAGTATTTTTTCCAACAACCACAATATCATCATCAAAATAAAGCTTGGATTTCAGCGAATTAATGGCAAATTTTTTGATTTCTGAAATATCTGTATTGACCGAAGGCTTTCCAATAACAATAATTGCGCTTTGCTTTTTGGGCTTACCAACTGTTATCCATGATTGTTCTGGCGTTGACGTTATTCCTTTTGAATCCTGGACATAAACCTTAATGAGATACCTTCCTTCATGATAAAAATGATTGTAAATGCCTTTGTACTGGAACTCTAAAAAATTATAATCCATTTCAACATGAGGCAATTCAATTGGATATTCCAGTTTTGCAGAAACTATTGGAATTATTTGAGCCCATACCTTTTCAACACCATATTTCGCCCATACACCAATAGCTGTAATTTCTATTGATGAACCGGCAGTTATTGTTTTTGAGGGAGAGATTTTAAGAATACCTGATATTTCATCACCTGAATTGATTCCATTGCCAATAAGAACATTTTGGACTGCCTTTAAGTCAGCATTATCAGAGATTGCATTCCCATCGGCATCCATTTGAGGACTTTGTTTAAACATGTTAAGCCCATGAAATGTAGAAGTATCCAATTCTCTGGCATCTTCAAATGCTGTTTTAATATCTTTTCCAATAAAAATTGATGACCAGAAAGAGTTAGAAAATGAGATAGCACCATTGTACAATAATTCAGCCTGCTCATTTGATCGTGAACTGGTGATAACAATTCTTTTTCCATTATTTTTATTTTTAGACTGGGATATAAAAGGAATAAAACTTCCAGAATAACATGCTTCATATACAACAATCAGTTTTCCATTAATCGTATTCTGTGCTATATCTAACCACGAATTCAGGACTGTTGCAGAAAGGAATTCATTCTCGTTGACTATAAAATATCCCTCTCCGCCATGATCGACTAAATATATTACAAGACTGTCAGCAGCGCAGGTCTTTCCAAATTGTAATGTCTCTTCACCTGCTGACCATTTTGTAATTGCCATTTCAATATTTTCTAAAGTGGCTTTTCCATTGTGATTTTCCGGAGATAAAATTAAGATATTGTTTTGATCTATTCCTTGATAGCGAAAAGCAGTATTTGCAAGATCTGAACAGCTTTGTGATGCTTCGAGCATTGAATTATACGTATCCCCCCCTCCAACAACAATAATCGCTTTTGTGATTCCTTCGGTGTAATCAACTTTTTTAAACTGTTTTATAGCTTCATAATCTTTTTCAGAGATATAAATGTTTCCATTTTCATCAATATCAATATATTCTGGATAATTGAGCGCACCTGATCCATATTCACCAAAGGATGTAATGAATTCACCATAAATACTAAATACCTGAATACGATTATTGGCACTGTCAGCCACATAGATAAATCCATCTGAGTCTATAGCAATGCCTGTTGGATGATTAAAGGAGCCTGATTGACCCCATCTTATAATTTCTTCATTCGCCATATTGTATTTGATTATGCAATTCTGTTCACTATTGACCTTAAAAATCCAATCAGTATATGTTGCTGTTGTTGAATGCGTCAATGGATATGCATCTGTTTTTTCATCAACGTAATCAAAATTGAGTTGAGGCTTTTTTATATTTATATGAAAACTTTCCAGAACAGATGCATGCCCATCGTTTACTGCAATATGAATGGGAATTCGTTCATATCGATGAAGGGGAGTTTTGACATGTATTGTATAATTATTTCCTTGGCCATGGATAGTGATATGGTCATCAGGCAAAATTGATGGAATTCCTGATTTTCCAGTAACAGTATAACTTCGAATTTCAACGTTCGGAAGATTGGAAGTAAAGTAAATGGGATAACATGTTTCATTTGTTAAATGAAAAATAGTTTTATATGGGATATCTTCAGATTGATTAAGATCAGGCGGGAGAAAAATATTAAAAGGATTAATAATTGAGATACTGTTCGTATCACTATATTGTCGGTTATAAACTTTTAAGTAATATTGACCCGGCAGTATTGAAGAAGGCATTTTCAGGTCTAATCTCGAACCAGAAACATATGTGACCTCTATATTTTGGACAGCAGATATAATTGATAACCCATTCATACGAAAAGATATTATGTTATGATTATCAACTGAAATATCATTTCTACTTTGTGTATCAAATGTGTCTATCAAATAGGGGCTCAAAGGATTGCTGATGTCTAATATTTTAATTTTATAATCCCGCTGCTTAATTGAGGTGGTTGACAAATAAGCTATATTGTTTTCTACAGCAATATTATAATGTAAACCTGTAATTGCGATAGCACTTACTGCGGAAAGATTTAAAGGATCGCTGACATCTATTACTTGTAAACCAGCAGAATACCGACAAGTGACATATGCAAGGTTATTGTCTACGACAACAGTTAATGGATCAACAGATAAGAAAGTTGAACCTATTACATTTAAGGGATGATTTAAATCAATTACTTTTATACAATTATTATTAGAAAAATTGGCTAAATATAAAATATTGTTTGTGACAAAAATGTCAGATACCTTTATTTCTTCATCAGCATTAAAGATATCAAGAGATCTTAGTTTATAAGAATACTTTTCATTTGGATTTTCAATGTCGCTAATATCTATGGTCATTATCTCATAAATACGATCCGGATAATCATCTTCTCTATTATCATAATACAAAACAATATATGCAGTACTATCTTTTACTGCAAACCTAACAGTACGGAAGAAATAACTATTACCTGGTACTTGAAAAGATCCTTTTAAAATTGGATGCAATGGTTGGCTGATATCAAATATTTCAACGCTATCATTTTTATAAAGTACATATGCCAAATTATTGTCTATTTCAAAATCTCGAATATAATCGCTACTTTCAAGAATTTTTGCAGCGTTATCGTAATCAGGAATCAGAACAACTTTCGTATGTTCATCAAATCCTTCCCCCTCAATAGTAAAGGTCATTTCTTCACCCAAAACTCCTGTTGATGGGGTTAACGATGTTATATTTATTTCCGGATATTGATCATCAGTAATTGTCTGATATTGATCATCAAGGAAAACATCACATACTGAAACAGTAAATGTTTCCAGTTGATAAATAGTTTTACTGCGAAGTTCTAAACCAATCGTTGTCGTTCCTAATTGATGATTGTTTGTTGGTTTAATTTGAATAACTTTCTGATTTTCTGTTAGTGTTAAAGAAATATTATTATTTTCAATCAACGATTGATTGAGCGAATAGACAGTTATTGTATAATCATCAATCGATAAATTTGTATTTTTTATCTTAACATCAAAAGGTATTTCAATTGGTCCAGATTGTTCAGTGATGGAACAATCTGGTGGTTTTTCAATATCAAAGAGTTCAGTAAATGAAACTTCTTTTGATTTATGATATTGGGGATTATATATTTCTAAATGGTATTGACCCGCCAGTATTGGCGAAGATATTTCAAGTTCTAATACTGTGTTCGTGTAGCTATTAATACTGACTTTTGCCAAAGGTAGGATAGTCAAGTATTTATACCCAAGTACGTATAGTTTGTTATCAAAAACTGAAAGATCTCGAACATAATGATCCATATCCAATATCGTGACATGGTAAGGATTTGATGGCGTGCTTATATCAATAATTTGTATATGTTCAAACTGTGATACGTACACAAGATTATTATCAACAGCAATACCTGATTTATAAGAGTAGTCAATATCAGAAAAGTCATATTGGCTTGAGTTATAGTAAGCATCAGGATAATCATATGTGCTTATGATATTTGGTGCTAAAGGATCACTGATATCAAGAATAATCAAATCATCGTAATATAATGTTGTTAAACAAGCAGTATTATCTGTGGCAGAAACACCTATAAGTCTTGAGGTGTCGAGAGAGCTAATTGGATTTGAAGATTCTCGAAAATCAAATATTTCTAAACCAGCATAAAATTTTGTTATATATGCTATATGATTCATTACTGAAATATCACAACAGTAGTCATTCATGGGAATTTCATCAATAATGAAAGGATTTTTAGGATCATTTACATTTATAATATAAACACAATGCCTATCAACAAGGTATAAAGAATTGTCTGATAGTGACACACCTTGAACAACATCTCCAAGTGAGGTTTCAAGTGAACCGATTAAGACAGGATGAAAAGGATGACTGATATCAAAAATTTTAAGCCCTGGATAACAGCCTGCCACATATGCCATGTTGTCTTTGACTTCAACGTCCATCGCATAAGAGGGATAGTCAGTGTGAAAACCATGGTGATATATCGTCATCCCCTTTATCAACATACGTGAAAAAGCAAATTTATTATTTTCAATTTTTTGAATTAAATCATTACTATCGGGAATCAAAACCACCTTTGTGTGCTCATCAAATCCTTCCCCCTCTACATGAACAGTCATCTCTTCACCCAGGATACCTGTAGATGGTGTTACTGATGTTATTTTTATTTCCGAATATTGATCATCAGCAAAGACAGTACTCACTGAAAAAGCTGATAAAACAATTAGCAATACACTTTTTTTGACTAACATGATCACCTCGCATATTTGATAAGATTATTATTCAGATATAATAAAATAAATAAAGTAATGAACAATTTACTGCTCGCACTTTTGAAAATAATAAATGGCCTCTTCAAGGCCTATTTTATCATCATTATTAAAATCCATAAGTAGAGGTACAGAATCACTGGTATCTATTTCTGTAAGCACTTGTAATGCTGAAATAATACAATCAGTGCCAACAGTTTGTATAACAGTTGTTGTTAAGGGGTCTGACATATTTCCAAGGGTATCAAAAGCGCAAATCGATATGTCATATTCTCCATTTAAAGAAAAATTATCATAGGTTGCAGAATAATCCTTTGAATTGCCAGTATTTGTCAATTGGATAACATCAGGCTCATTTTTTTCAGAAGATATTCCTTTGGGTGGGAAAATCAAGGCAACGACCTTGTCAATAGAATTAAATGCATGAACATTTCGGGCTAATATCTCTGAAGATTGTGTACAATGTAATACTTTTTGGGGAGAAACAGACTTAATATGGGGCATTGTTGGAAGGTAGCCAATATCATAGCCTATTGTATATTCCTTTGACAGTTCTTTTCCATATATAATTTCAGGTATTTGATTTCCCCAGGATAAATCAGAAAAAGTATCATGCGCATTTAAAAATACATCAAATAAATGAAAGCCCTTTGATACCATATTCCAGAAATGCCAGGAAAAAGATATTGTTCCTTTTTCTAAGTAAAATGCATGAGCATTCTGTGTGCTTGATACGAGAATTCGTTTTTTATGCGTTGGCGGTACCAAACCAGTTAAAAAATCTTTTCCATATGGTGCATCATAAACAACTGTAATATTAATAAGTTTGTTATTATTTTGTATGTCATTCAAATAATCGTTTAATTCAGTTTTGGATATTGTTTCATTTTCATCAAAGAAAAATTCGGTTTGAGTACCTTCACCAATCATATAGAAAACAATATCCAATGAAGATCTTGACACACAATGATCTATCGCTTCTTTTATACCAGAAGCATTCAATGGGTAGTCAGAATTATTGTCAATAACAATAATGTCTTCATCAAAATACAGCTTGGATTTCATAGAGGTAATCGCGAGTTTTTTAACTTCTGAGATGTCAATTTTTTCTGGTGTATTTCCTATAACAATGATTGCACTTTGTTTTTTGGGATTGTTTACTGTTATTTGTGTGTATTTGGGATTTGAAGTCCTGCCTTTCTTATCTTTGACAAAAATACCAATAACATAAGTTCCTTCATGATAAAAATGATTGTATTCACCTTTATAGACGTTTTCACTATCGTTATATTTCATTTCAACATATGGTAATGAAACAGATTTAATTTCAGAATAATTCAGGGGGATAATTTGTGCCCAAACTTCAGAAATGCCATCAATTGCCCACACTCCAGAGGCTGTTATTTCTGCTGCTGAATTGGCAGTTAATGTCTTTTGGGGGGATACTTCCGGAATGCCAAAAATGACATAATTGGAATTTTTTCCATTGCCAATAATGACGTTTTGGACTTCTCTAATATCACTATCTTCATTTATTGCGGCATTTCCATTTGCATCTAATTGAGGATATTGTTTAAAAATATTCGTATGATTTACCTCAAAAGCACCAAGACCCTTAGCTTTTTCAAATGCTGTTTTGATATCTTTACCATTAAAAATCGATGACCAGAAATAATTTGAAAATGAGATCGCCCCATTGTGCAATAATTCAGATTGTTCATTTGCTCTTGAACTTGTAATGACGATTCTTTGTCTGTGATTTTGAGATTGTGAAATAAAAGGAATAAAGCTGCCAGAATAGCAGGCTTCATAAATAACAATCAGTCTACCTATGATTGTCTCTTGGGCCATATCTAACCATGTATTTAGAACACTCGCTGAAAGCATTTCACTTTCATTAACCATAAAATATCCCTTTGCGCCATGATCTACAAGATATATCACAAGACTATCAGCAGTGAAGGTACTTCCATATTGCTCACTTTCCTCCCCTGTTGCCCATTGTGTAATTGCAATTTCAATATTCTCAAGGCTCGGTTCAGTATCAATAAATGTATTTTGAGTATCTGGTGAAAGATACAAAATATTGTTTTCATCCAAACCTTGATAAGTCATTGCTCTATATGCCAGATCCGCACAGTCTTCTGATGCTTTTATGATATTATCATTTTTTTGTGTGCCAACAATAATAATGGCTTTGGTAGTACCTTCTGTATAATCTACTTTTTTAAAAACTTTAACTTTTTGCTGGTCTGCTTCTGAGACATATATGTCTCCATTTTCCGCTATATGGATATATTCCGGGGAATTTAATACATTTGAACCAAAAGTTGCAATGTATTGTCCGATAGTGTTATATACAAGTATTGTATTATTCATATTATCAGCGATATAGATAAATTCATCTGAATCTATTGCAATTCCAGTAATTCGATTGTTACCATAAAGCATATCCCATATATCAACTATTTGGTTTTCCATGTTTGTTATTATTATGCTATTCTCATATAATGTGTTTTTATCAATAACTATTTCTTCAACTTTGGTCTGGTACAAAAAATTATTATAAGTTACAGCAGTAATTTCAGATATTGACTCTGACGCTAACCCTTCGTAGTTAAATGTAAAATTATTGCTTCCAATTGAAAGGTGAAATGTCTCCATGACTGACGTAAAACCATTGTTTACAGTAACATGAATTGGAATATTTCTATACCTTATTGTTGGGGAGATTATTTTTATCATTCGTTCCATACCTTCACCTTCAACGATTATGCGGTCATCTGGAAAAGCACATTTAACTCCGGACTTAACTGTAACAGTATAATCCTGTTTTTCTACCTGTTGAAAGTTTGATGTAAAGCTAAGGGGAATGCTTGTTTGCAGTTCAGTTTCTAAAATGTTTTGGTCCAGGATTTCTTCAATTTCAAATGGTGGTTGAAAAGTAATGATTTTACTAAAATGATGTTGGCAGTTATAGATTCTTAAATCATAATTGCCAGCATATTTAAGTGGGGGCATTTTGATTGATAATTTAGTTTTGGTGTAATTAATAATTTCTGCATCTTCAGTAAAAGGAAAAGCCAATATTTCATTATCAACGAAATATACCAGGTCATCAGATTGTTTAATCAACTGTGTTACTTCCTTTTTGATGAAATGATCTACTGTGTCAGTTAAGTCACTAAAAGTGTAAAAAGGGACAAAAGGGTCAAATGAACCAACAGGAATAATACTTGAAACACAATATAAAGCTAAATCAAGAGCAGAAGATGTAGATTTCTCCCATATCCATATTACAGGATTCAAATATAAACTTTTGATAAGCAATGAATTTTTAGAAGCAATATTCATTGAATTATTTTCAAATATTTCTATAAGATTATTCGACCAATAATTGTTTGAGTCAGAGAATAAATGCGTATTATTAACATATAGTTTTTTTTCATTTATAGTGAAAGCAGAAACTTGCATCCAAAAATTGTACAATAAATGGTAACCTTCTAATATGTCAGGTTCTAAACTATCACTGATATCTATCATAAAATCTCCCACAATAGCTATATTATCAACGATTTCAAATTTAAAAAACCAGTCGTGAATATCTATTGATCCAGAAATAGATGGGCTTACAGGGTTTGTTATATCGAAAATTTGTAACCCATAATAACTATGTGCCAGATATGCTTTTTTATCTTTTACAATAATGCCTTTTGCATAATAACTTTTTTCATTTTCTTTTTTGGAATAAAAGGGAAAGGAGCTTGGTCTGTCAAAACAAGCTTCACATTCATGAATATCTTTCGTATAAGAAAATAGATTTCTGCAATAATTAAAAGAAGATAAGCCATTAAGCTGTTGATCGGGGAGGTGAAATACAGGCGTTGAATTTGAACCTATTTCCTTTGGGTTTGAAGGATCAATTATATCAACTAATTGTAAAATAAGTTTACACTGTGTAGAATGAACATCTTTCATTGCCAGATATGCAATATTCTCTATGACTGAAACATCGTAGATACTGTAATCAGAGACATAAGAACCGAGGATTTTGGGAAAAACAGGGTTGCTGACATCTATGATTAATAAGCCATTTTTACCATCAGCCAGGTATGCGGTATTATTTATTACGTCAATACCATAACTCACATCGTTTTCATTCGCTTCATCATATGTGAAGCATCTATCACTCAGTACATTTGGTTTTAAAGGATTGCTAACATCTATTATAAGAAGTGCGCCAAAATTATTTATATATAATAAATTATCGACGAAAGAAATGTCTCTTGCACCATTCCAGGAACTACTGCTATAGCGAGACAAAGAAAAAATAGGAAAAGTAAAATCAGGAATCAAACAAACTTTCGTTTGTTCATCAAAACCTTTCCCTTCGATAGTTATCTCTTGTTTTTCTTGTAAATACATTTCATCCGGTAAATTTGATGTTACAGTAATGTCTGAAAATTGCACTGAAACGTTGAATGTTTGCGTAAAATATCGATTGCCTTTTGAAAGTTTCACATTAAGATTTGCATCTCCAAATTTATTTTTGGTCGGTGTAATTTCTAAATTGATTGGGGATTTTTGAACCATTACAATTTTATCTTTTGAAATCGTTTTTGTATTGGATAAAGATATGGTTATGGAATAATCTTGAATGGAATCTGCCAGTTTTTTTGATAAAGCACAGAATGTTATCGAATTTTTTTCTGAATTTCCAGGTAGAACAATGTCTTGTAATTCAAAAGGTCCGATATATTCCATAGGGTACTGATATTCATATTGTGGGTTATATAACTTAAAAAAATACTTTCCTTTGATAGCAGGAGAAGGAATAATAATCTTACAATTTGTATAACTCGTTATTTGAGTTTCAAGAAGTACAGGTGTAACTGTTTTAATATCTGAATTCTCAGTATCGGGTATAAGGATTGCCTTTAAAAAATTATCAAACCCTATCCCTGTTAAATTTACCTCCATATCTTCACCAATGATGCCTGATAATGGTGTTATAGATGAAATAATAATTTTTTCAAATTGAACAGCAATGGAAAACAATTGCTTTTGAAGAATGCTTCCATTTGTTATTTCTACTGTAATTTCCGATTGGCCATATTGATCTTTTGTTGGCTTAATAACTAATTTTCTTTGACCATTAACTGATATTATCGAAATACTATCATTTGAAATCAGTTCTTGATTTGATGACACAACAGTTATTGTATAATCAAGAATTGAGATGTCAGAACTGCTTGTATTTAATGGTATTGAAACGATTTCAGCATTTCCTTTCACACTGATATCTGACAATTCAACACTGATATCTGACAATTCAACTACAGGCTCAATAAATGAAAATTGAATTGAATCTTCAAATTGTGAATTATATAGCTTTATTTGATAATTGCCGCCAGTTATCGGGGATGGAATTTGAAGGCTTAACCGTGTACTGTCAATAACATTAATTGTTTCAAGTGAAATATTCTCAATGATGTCTATTTCTGAATCCAAATCAGGAATCATTAAAGCTTTTGTATTTTCATCAAATCCTGATCCCTCAATAGTAACTGTTAAAGCATGTCCTAAACTCGTACATAGCGGTGAAATACCAGATATCATGACCTTTTCAAACTGTACAATTACAGGAAAACTTTCTAAGTGATACGTAAAATCATTTGATATTTCTAAAAATATATGGGCTACGCCATATTGATTTAAATTGGGTGTGATATGTAAAACATTCTCTGCTTCATTTAAACTTAACGAAATATTGGCGTTTGAAATAAGATCTTCGTTACTCGAAAAAACAGAAATTTTAAAACCCTGAATCAATGCGTCTGAATGGGTGTTAGTCAGATGAAATGGTAGCGAAATGGAATTATTACCCTTTAAATAAACATCTTTTAAATCGGTTAAAAAAGGAACATTGTATGTAAATGGAACGTTATCCCTATATTGTGGATTATACACATTTAGATGATAGGTATCTGCGAATTTTGCAGAAGGAACATTCAGTAAAAGGTTTGTTTCTGAGCATTCAAGAATTTGTGTATATATGGCTTCTGGTAAAATAGATAGATTGCTATCACCAACCAGGAATATTTGATGATTAAAAATGTCTAAACTTTTGACCAAAAAATCTAAATCAATTGTGTCAATAATAATAGGACGCAAAGAATCGGTAATATCAATAAGCAACAAACCATAAGTGTAACCCCAATAATAATTATTTGTTTTTATCGTTACGTAAGCTATGTTTTCAGTTACAGCCACATCATAAGCAGTACCTGGAATTTCAATAGTAGCTATTGTTGGTTGATCAATTTTTTCAAAATTGACGATGTGAAAACGTGGCTCGCCATCCAACACATATGCAATATCTCCTATTATTTCGAAATCAGTTATTATATAAGATACATCAACAATAAGATTTTGATTATCGAGATTATTCAAGTCACTAACCTGAAAAAGCGAAGTATTACTCGATAAAAATATTTGTTCATCGATAATTTTTACACCTTTTACAGAAAAAGGTGTTTCCACAGTATTGGTACTTATTTTTAAAGGATTACTGACATTCATTATAACCAATCCACTATCTCCACTTGCAATATATACCTTTCCATCAACTACATCAATATCGTATGGATTCTCGGGTATGTCAAAAGATGAGATATGAATTGGCTTGCAAGGGCGAGTGATGTCAAATATTTTCAAAAGATTTCTTTGGGTTACATAGGCTTTGTTGTCAAAAACATCAATCTGCTTCGCATATGAGAGTCCCTCATAAACACCGAGAACAGAATTCTTGCTTCCAGGTATCAAAAGAACGCCAACAGTACTGCTAAAGCCATATCCTTCAATTGATACATTTACGTTTTCTCCCTGAATAGCAGAATCTGGTTCAATGGATAGTATTTTTATTTTGGGGAAATGAACAACGATAGAAAAAGTTTCAATTTTATAGATACTGCCATCGGTTATTTTCAAAAATATTTTTGTTGTTCCGGATTGATTTTTTGTCGGTGTGATATGCAATACTTTTTTCGCATGTAATGATGTTATCGAAAGATTGTTATTTGCAACAAGGGATTGATTAGATGAAAATGCGGTGATTGTATAATTATGTATAGAGTCCTCTGCTCCTGTTATTGTTAGTCCCAGCGGGATTTTCATTGACCCTGAGTTTCCAGCTAACCATACATCACTAATCTTTGTTAAAAATAGTGACGATTTGAATGACATCTGAATGTTATCTTCATATTGATCATTAAACAATTTAAGAATATAATTTCCTTCAAGTATAGGGGACAATATTTGTAATGTTAATGTCGTATTTGTGTAACCAATGATTTGGGTTTCAATTTCAAAATCATTGGTTACATCAATACCATCAAAAATATCGTCAATTAAGTTTTCATTATCGGGAATTAAACGCGCATGAGTATTATGGTCGAAACCATTGCCTCTTATTGTAACAATAGTATCTTCCCCCACCTTTGCACAGGATGGTGTTATGGATGAAATTTCTATTGGAGCATAGGACTCTGTTTTTTCAGTATGTACTGAAATTGAAAATTTATCCAATTGATGAATATTGCCATTTGTCATGAGTAAAGTAATTTCAGTGACTCCTGTTTGATCTTTAGTCGGTGTAATGTATAATTTCTTTTGTGTTTTTTCTGCATTAATGACTATATTATTATTTGAAACCAGTTCCTGATTGGATGAAGAGGCAGATATTGTATAGTCTTTTATAGATTCATCTGACATTATATCTAAAATGTTCAATGGTAATGAAACTGATTCTGTATTTACTAATAAGTCAAGATCAGGTAATTCTGAAAAAGGGCCTGCAAATGAAATATTTGTGGTTTCATTAAATTGAGGGTTGTATAAATGTAACTGATAATTGCCTGCAAATTTTTGGGGAGGAATTTTTAGTGATAGTTTTGTTTCAGATAAAGAGGTAATTTTAACTTCGGAGGTCAGAGGAAATACATACAGTGAGTTTTCCTTTGCAGTGATTAGTATATCGCCTGTTCCTGCTACTGAATGACAGGATGTATAAAAAGATTCAATTATTCTTGGTAAAGATGGATTACTAATGTCAATAATATGTAAATAGTTATTGTCACTGTTTACATATGCCTTGTTATCACAAACATATATATCATTTGCAGAACCATATAAATCAAGCGATCCAATTTTTGTTGGTTCAGAAGGAATACTGACATCATATATTGATAAACCTTCATTACCATTTGCAATATATGCTTTTTGGTCAAGTACAGTTAAATCATTAGCTGAACCAATGTCAATAGAACTGAAAACACGTGTTAAATGACCTTCTTCGCCTACTTGAACTATTTTAAAATTTCCACCTTGATCATCCTCCCCAAGAGCATATGCAATATCGTTTATTGCTGAAATAGCATATGCACCATCAAATATACAATTATATCTAAAATCATCTTCTCCAACAGATAGTATCGATGAATACGCATAAGCCAGTACAGTTGCAGATAAACTATATGGATTACTTAAATCAATTTTCTGAAAATTTGGAGAAGAATAGCAAAATAGATCATAAGATAAATACGCAATCCTATCGTTGACTGTAACACTTCTACAGTCGAAAGTGTTCGGAACAGAATTAATAATGGTTGCACTTAAAGGATTACTAATATTAAGCAATTTTAGTCCAGTCCGGCATGCTGCATAGAGTATAGAATTTTCTACAGCAATATCTTCAATATTACTGAATTCATCAAATATTTTAATACAATTCGAATTATCCGGCACCAAAACAACCTTTAAATTATTATCAAATCCCTGTCCTTCTAAATTCACTTCCAAATCTTTCCCGACATATCCATGTAGTGAGGTTATAGATGAGACATTGATTTCTGCAAACTGTACAACAAGTAAAAATGTTTTGACTCGGATATTGTTTTCAGTCGCAAATTCCATACTAATTTGTGTTGTGCCAAATTGATCTCTTGTCGGAGTGATCTGTAAGTTGTTTTGTATTCCTGTTGTGGTTAATGAGATATTATCATTTGAGACGAGTTCTTGATTGGATGAAACAAATGAAATTGAATAGTTTTCTTCAGGTTCATCTGTACGTGTAGGTGTAATGATGAATGGTATTGCAATTGAATTTGAGTGGCCAGTTATTGTCAGATCATGAAATTCAGGAAGAAGAAAATCACCTATTGTAATTTGGACAGTATCTTCGTATTGAGGATTGTACAATTTAAGTTGGTATTCGCCCTCAATGGATGGAGATGGAAACTGAAGAGACAGTTTTGAATCTGGACGCTCAGAAATTTTTATATCAATTGGTTTGGGTAAAACTGATAAACCATCAGTTGCAATATATATAACCTTGTCAGTAACTTGGATGGCTCTGGAACTATGAAAAGAAATTTCGTCGTAACTATCAATAGAAAATTCGTCGTAATACAAAAGAATAAATTCTTTTGGATCAGGAATATCAATAGAGAATAAAATAATAGGTGCTAAAGGATTATTGATATCAATAACATATAATTCATCACCTAAAACATATGCTTTATTATTATTTACGTTAATGGAAGAGGCAGCAATGTTAATATTACCCAAATCAATTGGATTTGCAGAATCTTTTATATCAATTATTTTTACTCCATTTTGACCATCAGCTATATACGCAATATTATCAACGATCACAACATCATTATTAAAGCCATTTTGATTGATTGGGTCATAGATAATTAAATATGTATAATCAACTATTTGAAATCCATAATCGCCATTAGCCAAATAGGCAATGCCATCTTTCAATTTGATTTTGTTAAATTTTTTTGATTCTTGTCTGGGGAGTAAACTAAAAATAGATTGGTCAGTATTATAAGGATAAATCATTTGCAAACCATTCAATCCTGCATCATACGCTTCATTGCCTGGAAAAGTAAATTCATTCATATAATTGGAAATATTTATCATTCCTATATCAGAAGGGTCGCATGGATTATTTATATCAATTTGATGTACATTATTATTAAAATCAAGTATATATGCTGTGCTTCCAAATGCTGTAAAACCGACTGAAAGGGATGTTTTTATATGCCCATTATATATTGCTCTAAAAGGATTGTTTATATCAATGATTGATAAATCAGAATATCTGTACCAATTATTAACGATTACTTTTAACACATATGCTTTATTCTCAATTACCTCAAAATCAACAATTAGTTCATTCTCCGAACAATTCATAACATTGGACATAAGATTGCTTTGATCAGGTATAAGGATAGCTTTTAGATTTTCATCAAATGGAACGTCGTCAACGATTACTTCAAGTTCGCCACCCATTTTATAATAGGATGGTGAAAATGATGAAATAGTGATTTCAGGAAATTGAACCGAAACAGAAAAATTTTCAACCTGATATTCTCTGCCATTTGTAATTTCCATGGTAATCTGTGCTGTTCCAAAACGATCTTTTGATGGCGACAATTGGAGTATTTTGGAAGCATCGTTTAATATTAAATGAATATTATCATCCGAGATCAGCTCCTGGTTTGAGGAACTAATTGATATGGTATAATCATTCATAGATTCATCGTTCAATTGTACAGGTATTTCAATAGTGTCTGAATTCCCAGCTATATATTTATCTGAAAATCCAGAAATAAAGTTTTCAAATGTTAGTTGAGCAGTAAATCTTTGCTGTGGATTATACACATATAACTGATAGATACCTGGCAGTATCGGTGAAGGAACTTGAAGAGACAGTTCTGAATCTGTATAGGTTTTATTTTTTATATCAAGCGGTAGTTGTAGAATTGAAAAGTTATTTTCGCCAATAAGATATAATCTATCATCAGAAACTTTAAAGTTCTCTATTTCATTTTGTATTTCCATAGAAGTAATAATGGTTGGATGATAAGGATTGCTAATGTCAATTATATGAAATTTTTGCATCTTATCTAATACATATGCGAAACGATCTGTTACAATCAAATTTTTAAAATACATACTGTAAATTGAACTTATAACGGCTGGATGAGAAGGCATACTGATATCAATTATTTTAAATCCCTGAATATCTAAGACATATGCTATATTGTCTATAACTGTAATATTTTTTACTTCATAAAGGGTATCAATAGAGCCTATAATTTTGGGATTAGTTGAATTACTTACATCAACAATGTCAAAGCCCTTATCATAAGCTAAATAAACAGAACTATCTTTTATTGAGAAATCAACCACTGAATTTTTTGTTGTAAAAGATTCAATGAAAACTGGGTGCGAAAGGTCTGTAATATTAATGATTTGGAATCCAGAATCACTTAGAATGTATGCATTATTATTTTTGATAGTAATACTCTCGGGGCGACATACTAAGTTAATAGTGCTAATGATGGTTGGTTTTGATAAATTACTTATGTTTAATATTACTAAACTGTTCGAGCTATAATAACTGTAACTGTAAGAAGACAAAATTACATACGCAGTCTTACCTATTATTTTGATATCATAAACACTTTTTGTATTATTGTAATAATAACAGTAATCATCATAAATACAGGAATAACCACTATTAGATTCAAAGTAATCGTAATCGTATAGCTTGAACGTTTCAAGAATAAAAGGTTTTGTTGGGTTTGTTATATCAATCTTGTAAATTTCCGAGCTTCCATTTGTAAAATATTCTGTTTTACTATTTGAAGGTATTTTATCTGCACGCATGGATAAATCAGTCAAGCCTATGGTTGAATTCTCTTCACCAGGTACAACTATAGCCTGAGTAGTATCATCAAATCCGGGCCCCTCGACTGTAATTTCTAATTCTTTTCCCAAAACCTTCTTCACTGGTGATAAAGATATTAACTTAAACTCTGATAACTGAACAATTACTGAAATGTTTTTCTTGTGGCATATATTGTTATTGGTCAGTTGTATAGTAATTTGAGTTGAACCAAATTCATCTTTAGTGGGTGTAATCTGCAAAATAATACTATCAGCTATTAAATCATATGAAATATTTTCATTGGCAATGAGTTGTTGGTTTGATGAATAAATTGTTACTGTATAATTCGTGATAAAATTATTAGATATTGTATTCGTAAAACTTAATGGTATAGAGACACACTCTGAATTAACATCTAAAGTTAAATCAAATGTTTCAGAAAATGAAATCGGTACATTCTCTTCATATTGAGAATCGTACACCTTCAGTTTATACTTACCGGCTACTGAAGGTGTAGGAATTTTTATCTTCATTTTTGTAGGTGTGCAATCAAGGATTTGTATATCAAGATTTAGTAATATGAGAAAACTGTCATAATTATATATAAAAATATTATTTTCTGATGTTTTTATTTTGCAATCTAATTTAAAAAAAGGCTCATCAATTTTATCTATTATAATTGGATTTAGGGGGGTTTTAATATCTATTTTTTCAATACCGGCAAATATATAATTAACATAAACTAAATTCTCTTTTACAGCAATATTATCGTAAAAAAATAATTCAATATATGCTTTGTTCTTCGGGATCAATGGTTCATTGATATCGATTATTTGCAACTTATAGTTATAGTGACTTGGTACATATGCCATGTTGTTATTTACAATGATATGATATGCTGAATTTGAAGTATTAAATGATCCAATAATAGATGCTTTTGAAGGTTCTCTAATATCTATAATTTGTAACCCCATATCATAATCTGCAATATAAGCTGTATTATCATTAATTGCGACATCTCTTGCAGAACCAGGTGTATCTATAATGGTAATCGTAAATGGATTGTAAGGATTTTTAATATCAATCAATTCCAAGCCAGAATCGACTTCTGCTAAATAGATGATATTATCGGAAACTGTAAAATTTACAGCAAAATTTTGTGGTTTGATCAAACCAATTATAAAAGGATTCGAAGGATCACTTATATCGATCATTTGAATGCCGCTTATCCCATCAGGCTTAAATCCATGCAATAGAAACGCTATATTGCCAATGATTTCAAGTTTGTATGCACAAGAAATCGAGCTTATAACGCCTTTTATAATAGGATTTGAAGGAGTGTTGATATCAATTATTGACAATTTATCACAATCTGCCACATATAAAATGTTATCTGATTCTACAATATCACAGATAGTATTGAAACCATTGCAAAAGCCTAAAATAGATTTTTCATCAAAAAGTAATACTGCCCGAGTATCTTCATCAAACCCATGCCCATTAACTTCTAAAATTAAATCCTGCCCTAACGTTCCTGATGTCGATGAAATAGAATCAATTTTAATTTCGGAAAAAGCAGGAGTAAATGCAACAACTGTAAACATTATTGATAACAAACAGTAAACTATATTCATCTTCTTCCTCCTTTAAATTAATGAAACAAATCAGGAATTCTTAATAAGATTAACTCAGTGCAAATCACTATTCTCTCTACAGTATTCAAACATATACAAAGATTCCTCAATACCAATTTTCTGATCATCACCAATATCTTCTATTGTACTAAAATCGATGCTTTGTTTAAAACCGCTTATTATCTGAAGAATTGAGATTACAGTATGATTCAATTGAATGTCCTTTTGATAACTTGAAAGCTGATCTCCCCTTATAGTGAAGGTTTGCGGAATGTAGCAGGGATTATAAATAGTCAACGTACATTGGCTCTTAAAAACAGAAATCAAATAAGCGCCATCTTCAAAGCTTAGCGTACTGTTAATACTGGGATTATCTGTTGGGCTGTTATCATCTTTAACTTTTATCCTGACATTTTTTATAGGTTTATTATCTATGTCAGTAATTCTTCCAAAAAGCTTTGATGGCATATCTAAATTAGATTGTACCAAACTAATGGTATATTCTGAATTTTCACCAAATATTTCTGAATTTTCATTTTTAATTTCGATATAAAAAATCCCTTCGTTCGAAATGGTTAGTGTTTTGCAGCCATTTTCATATAATTCAACATTTTTAGGCAAGTATTGATTAAATTCAGGCCCATAAAAAGAAATTACAGGTTTAGCCAGGTCATTATGGCAAAGTAAATTAATGGTATATTTATTTCCCCAAATGCCATAAAATTTGATCCAATCTGCATCACCGCTATCATGAAAAGAATGGGTTTGTGGATCTTCTGCGTTAATAATGATCACTCTGGCATTTCCCTGGGTATCATCATTTTCAAAGACATCAGGTCCCAAAGTTTGCGTAGCTGTAGTGGTCAATAGTTGTGATTCATTACCCATGATATCCCATGCTTTGATTGTTATCAGGTAAGTGCCCAATGTTGAAAAGTTATTATATATATTGCTATAATATGCGCTTTCAGAAGTATTGATTAATTCAATAATTGGCAAATCATTGGTTGATAGTTTAAAGGGTCTTTGAGGGTTTTCAGGCGGGGAAATAATGGCAACAACTTTCGTAATTGAATAAGATGAATCCTCAATACAAGCTGTTATTGATGCGGAAGTTTCTCCTGGCAATGTAAGCGGTGGAGAAACAGAAAACATTTCAGCGTTTTTGTCAGTGGCAGGATGATCTTCCAAATTGTTTTCATTCCCAGCCAGGGCAGACGTTACTGAAAATAACACGCCAATCATTAAAAACACAAAGCGTTTTATGTCCATATTACATGATCTCCTTTTGGTTTAACTGTTTTTTGTTAAAAGAAATATAAGATTGTAGAAAGATAAACCATATGTTCCTGGACATCCTGAGAGAAACCTTCATCTTTAAGCAATGAAGACGAAACATCGTTACCCATACGATACATGTAAGCAATATCAAAAGAACAAATATTGTTTTTAATGTATCCAGTACCCAGGCTGAATCCATAATAATCATCTGGATTTTTTTCAGCAGGCGCTGGATCATAAAATAATCCGGCTCTAAATGGAATTGCCGATTGTTTATTTTTATTGAGCATTAAATATTCAACACCCATTCGAACCTGAAGCGTGGGATCAACATCGGATTCGGAAACTGGCGCTTTACTGACAGGACTTATTTCATAGCCTGTGTGATCAGTATAAACATATTGATTCCAGTGTGTTTGATACAAATCAAATGAAAAGTATATTAAATCGGAAAATTTATAAACCATTCCAACACCATAGGATAATGGCATTTTTAGTTTTTCTTGTAATGTTTCGTCACCCACAGAAAGATCATCAGGATGCACGGAGGATGCTGGATAAGATCTTATTTCTTCATATGACAGATTATGTTCAATATCGGCATTAAATGGTGTTTTAAGTACTGCGCCAAAAGTCAGTTGATGATTAACTGTCCATAATAATCCAAAATTCATGTTAATACCATCAAATTCATACTTTTCTGTTTGTTGGAGTCGTGTTGTATATGGTATTGATCCAATTTTACCTGTGCCGGTCATATCATATGTCTGTTTCCATCTGTTGGGAGTTAGATTATCATCCCAAATATTCAGTGTAAAACCAAAAGAGAGTTTTGGTTGTAGAATTTCTATACAATATGAAAGACCTAAGGCAGATAAAAGGCCTGTTTGTTCGTAATTCCAATTTTCATTTCTATAAAGAATTCCTGTTTGTTTGATATAAGGAAAGGCCCAACTTCGGTTCATGTCGTATAAATGTTGATAAGATAAGGCAAAACTCATATTTTTATTAAACTTTTCAAAGGAAGAAACCATACTAAAATAATTAACATTGTAATCAGAGACATGATGCTTTTTACTTCCAGCAGGATTTCTGCCCATTGTATTGTTTTCTGTTCTGTAAAGACTGGCAAATACAATTGATGCTTCAAAAGGTTCTTCCTGCTGCGTAAAAGCGCCAGGATTCCATGAAGGTGCTGTGGAATCATCTGAAATAGCAATATAAGCTGAAATACCCGATGCTCTGGCGCCTGATCCTACAGGGCAAAGAGATGATGGAAATTCAAGTGAAAAGGTTGTTTTCTGGATGAAACAAATGCAAATGGTTATCAAAACAATAATTGCGAATGTTTTTTTCATGATTTATCCTCCCATTAAAAATAATCTTCTATAATTCAAAGATTTATGGCCTTTAGGTTATTTTCGAAAAAGAAAAAACCAAAATTTCAAAATCGTACTTACTCAGCAAAGAATACGAATTCATCGAGGAGGTTCGCGAAAAAAGGTAAAAAGTTACCCTGAGCATTCATTGTAAATATCATTACCTTTCTCTATTAAAATAAAAGGATGATTTGATAAAGAGGGTATTAAGTTGCCTGAATAAGGAGAGTCAATAACAACATTTCGTTTTCCTGGAATATGTATTTGAATCTCATCAAACCATTGTTGAAAAACAGTTGCATAAAGTCTTCCATTCTGATTGACGAGAATACTGTCCTTTCCTCCATGACCTACAAAAAATATATTAAAATCAAAACCAGCATAACTATATGAAGATGCCATAACAACTAAAATAAAACAACAAAAAAAAAGTTAATTCTAAATATTGATCATTATTCCTTCCCTCAAAATTAAAGATTATAATTTATAGGTTACAATCAACATTCATTTTTTTTACATGCATAAATTTTTATTTATCTTAAAAAAAATTGTAAAATATTTACCCGGCTGATTGTTTTTTATTATTAAACACTTAAATCCAAAAGGAGGAACCAGCTAACGATGTCACTATTGTTCAACCGAAAATCATTCATTTTCATCTGTCTTCTTTCAGTTATTTAAATCACTTGTTTGATAATATCTATTGATTTCCTGTATAATCGCACACCGGCTACTGTTTATCAGTACCAGGTTTTCATAGAAAACGATGAATTCAAAAAAATAATTTTTCTCATGTAAAAAAAGATTTCCTGATTGGTAATTTATTAATAAAACTCGTAATTATTAATTATTTACCAAAAAGGAGGTCACATGAGTTTCTGTTGGAAAGGCCTCTCAGTATTGTTTTAATCAAATTGATGAAAACCATACCATTACTGCAAATTTTGTAAGCAAAAAATATACACTTTCAGTTGATTACACAGATGGCGGCAAAGTATCACCAGACAGGTGATTGCTGAGTGTGGCAGTTCAATGTGTTACACGATTACCCCGCCGAACTGCAACAAAATCAGAGATATTCTTGTTGATCAAAAATCAGTTGGTCCCTGAACCCTAACTTTTTAGATATTCAAACCGAACAGAGGTTAAGTTCCATATACTTTGAAAGCAGAGGGGATTATGGGGTTCAATTACGTGTTTTGTCGCGGATGGATCATTTGCTCAACACCTTAAAAGTGCATTGTGGTATACCGGTTTTACCAGGATATCTGGATGAAATCAAAGATGTGAATCATGATGGCTATAAAGGATTTCCTGAAATGATTGAACTAATGAGGCTGACAAAAGTTGACCCTAGATTCTGAAAAACTTGAGTCATGGATTAAGATTATTTTATCTTGAAATTAAAGAATTTGACTCAAGTTGTTTACAGATAAGAAAAATTATTTTTACATGAAAAATAATTTCTTTGCATGTCCTATAATCCATAAAAAAAATTAAACATCGTATGTAAAAAAAAGAATACGCAATTGAAGACTAAAATGAAACTAACTTGAAAATCATTAAGGATAAACTGGAGGTTTATAAAAAATTATGTTTCGCTCAACTCATCATAAAATGGAAATGCGCCTTGGCATGATTTTACTGGTATTTGGGGCATTGTTTTATATCATGGATCGTTCACCCCAAACTTATTTTATCAGGTTCACTGGACTGGATTTTATTACAATCAATACCTTTTCCAATTGTTTTGGTATTGTCGGAAATGTTTTGCCTGATTTGATTCATACTTATGCATTTATTCTAATCACAGGTGGATTCCTGTCATGCGAAAAAGAAGGATTTCTT
>Ga0272440_1000968_pt1 | contig 23967 bp, 17 predicted proteins | sample SSMMMBAug17_FD_192440 | JGI IMG/M metagenome (GOLD analysis project Ga0272440, IMG submission 192440) | Marine sediment archaeal communities from Little Sippewissett salt marsh, Falmouth, MA, United States - SSM-MMB-Aug17 | ecosystem: Environmental > Aquatic > Marine > Wetlands > Sediment ...
TGCGAGTTTTTCAAAAAAAAACATCGTGCAGCATAACTATCTGTTAATGTTATACATTTTATGGTGTGACCAAATCGGTTATATTTGACAATATTTCAATAGGTTAATTAAACTCGCAACATAACCGGCTTTTTGGGTATGCGCCCTTCAAGCAGGCTTACCGAAATCACACTTTTAACAAGAAATGGAGTTGAACCAATGACTCAAAAAACAAACTTATCCTGTCCGGGATTCAAATTTTCTGGCATTCCAGCAGGAATAAAAAAGACAAATCTCAAAGACCTGGGATTAATTTATTCACAAAGAGTTGCCACAATCAGTGGATTATTTACAAAAAACGTTGTCAAGGCAGCACCTGTGGTCCTTGATAAAAAGAGAATACAATCTGGAAAAGCCAGAGCTGTCATTGTAAACAGTGGCAATGCCAATTGTTGTACCGGAGATCGCGGCATGGCTGATGCCCATACAATGACACGATCCCTGGCAAATGCGCTACAAATTGATGAAAATCATGTTTATGTCGCATCAACAGGTGTCATCGGTCAGTATCTAAATATCAGTGCAATTGAAACCGCGCTGCCTGACTTGATCAATCAGCTTTCTGAAAATAACCTTCAAGATCTGGCCGAGGCGATCATGACAACAGATACGATTCCCAAAATGGCTGGGAAATCGGTACAGATTCGAGACAAAAAATTTCATATATGCGCAACTGCTAAAGGGGCTGGCATGATTCGACCTGATATGGCAACATTGCTCAATTTTGTCTGTACAGATATTCAGGCAGATCAACAAATCTTACATGAATGCTTTAAGACTGCTGTCAATCAAAGCATGAATCTCATCACAATTGATGGAGATACCAGCACCAACGATACAGCGTTAATCCTTGCAAATGGTATGTCTGGCCTTTCCTTGGATGAAACTGATATTCGAGAATGTTTTCAACAAACACTGAATTCGATTATGTTGGATCTGGCGAAAGCCCTGGTTAAAGATGGTGAAGGTGTGAACAAGCTGGTAGAAATAAGGGTTAAAGGGGCGCATTCAGTTGAAGATGCTCAAAAAATTTCAGACACTGTTGCACATTCCAATCTTGTTAAGACTGCAATTTTTGGAGAGGATGCCAATTGGGGACGTATTCTTGCTGCTTGTGGCCGTGCAGGGGTTGATTTCAACCCTCTTGAACTATCTATTCAATTTAATGATACGACCATTTTTGATAATGGGGTTTATTCTGGAGAACAGGCTGAAGAAAACGTATCGCTCGTCTTACAAGAAGATGAATATGTAATCACCATTGATTTGAAAAAAGGAGATCACTGTCATTCCATGTATACCTGCGACTTTTCATATGATTATGTGCGTATCAATGCAGATTACCGAACTTAAAAACCATGTTAGAAATGCGCATTCAAAAATTCATTGCACATGCTGGAGTATGTTCAAGAAGAAAGGCTGAACAGCATATATTAGAAGGAAAGGTTGAAATTAATGGTCAAGTCGTTCAAACACCTGGCTTCAAAATTGACCCTGGCAAAGACCATGTATGCATTTTCGGAAAGCCTGTAACCCTTTGTTCTCAATTAATTTATATTGCATTGAACAAACCCCGAGGAATCGTCACCTCATGCCAGCATCCTGGAGAAAAAATTGTAATGGATCTGATCAACCTTCCCCAAAGGGTGTTCCCTGTTGGTCGATTGGACAAAGATTCCTCAGGATTATTGCTATTAACAAATGATGGCAAACTACATCACAGAATATCACATCCATCATTTAACCACGAAAAAGAATATGTGGTCAAAGTTCGTCAAAACATTTCAAATTGTGAATTAAAGCAATTGGCTTCGGGGATTCTCATTGATAATAAAAAAACGCGGCGTGCGGCTGTCAGACGTTTGAGTGCAAAAACATTTAATATCACTTTGAAAGAAGGTCGAAACCGGCAAATTCGACGCATGCTCAAACAGTTGAACCATCAAGTGACAGAATTACATCGTATCCGCATTGATCATATTTATCTTAAGAATTTAAAATCCGGAAAATGGCGCTATTTGACAACAAAGGAAGTTCGATTGTTTGAAACAATGCTGCAAGGGGCACATTCCCAAAAAGTTGGAAATTCGGTTTCGTAGCTTTGAAAGGGTGTCAACATACCAGCCCAGGGCAACGCCCTGGGTAGATGATAGCCTTGATTTTAGCCTTGAAAGGGTGCTACATATGCAAACAATTAAAGAAAAAAATGTAACGCCTTTGCAGGACTACATCGTTGGTTAATTTTTACCCAGGGCGTTGCCCTGGGTTGGTATGTTGCAGCCCTTTCAGGGTTAAGAAAAATGCCCCCTTTTTTTTGAAAGCGTCTGAGACTCACTGATGATAAATAATTTGACAAAAGCTTAATGTATGTTAAACTTACATATGAATGCTATTCAATCAATCAACAATCGGAGTCAAACCTATGAGCGAAATCCGAAATCAATTGCATTGGTTTCGGACATGGGATAATTTGTTCGAGGGCAGACACAAGGTTTACCCCTACATTCGTTTTCGGACATAGGTTTGACTCCGGTTATTGAATAAAGAAATATCCAATTTTTTGGGAATGCATCCAGGATTTACATAATGAATTTAACAATGTCTGGTTTACTCAAAAGAAATGCCAGATAATTAGTGATAAACATGCAAACGAAAAAGAATCAAATATTTATATACGATACCACCCTTCGAGATGGCACACAAGGTGAAAGTATCAGCTTTTCAGTTGATGAAAAAATTCGAATTGCACGCCGACTCGATAAAATCGGGATTCATTACATTGAAGGTGGATGGCCGGGCGCAAATCCCAAAGATAGTGAATTCTTTCATAAATGTAAAAAAGAGGCATTTCAAAATGCGCGTCTGGTAGCATTTGGCTCAACCAGAAAGCCCGGGATTCCTGCGAGTAAAGATAACAATTTAAAAGCCTTATTACATACTCAAACGCCTGTTGTGGCTATTTTTGGGAAATCGTGGACACTTCATGTTGAAAAAATCATGCAAAATACGCACGAAGAAAATCTGGCAATGATCAGGGATTCTGTTGACTTTCTGACCTCACAAAATCGAGAAGTTTGCTATGATGCAGAACATTTTTTTGATGGCTATCTTGAATCCTCTGATTATGCGTTACAAACACTAACAGCTGCCATGGAAGGCGGGGCGAAAACCATTACGCTTTGTGATACCAATGGCGGGCTGATGCTTCACGATGTTTCACAGATTGTAACTCATGTAAAGTCTTATATTGAAACTCATTTTCCAAACGTTCGATTGGGAATTCATTTTCATAATGACTGTGGTCTCGCAGTGGCCAATTCAATTACTGCCATTCAGGCAGGTGCGACACAAGTTCAAGGAACAATCAATGGTTATGGCGAGCGTTGTGGAAATGCAGATTTAGTCAATATTATTCCTCTGTTGGCGATCAAGTTGGGTTATTCTTGTATTGATGACACTAATATTAAAGGTTTAAAAAATTTATCTCGCTTTGTTAGCGAAACTGCAAATATGATTCCATTAAGCAGTCGGCCTTTTGTTGGGGAAAGTGCTTTTGCGCATAAGGGCGGCATTCATGTCAGTGCCATTCAGGTTGATCCAAGGTCTTATGAGCATATGCAACCTGAACTTGTGGGTAATTCCAGAGAAGTTTTGATTTCTGATCTGGCTGGTAAAAGCAATATTGACTATAAGGCCAATGAATTCAATCTTGATATACCTGATGAAATTGCAAGGAATATATCCTTAGATATTAAGGCACTTGAAAAACGTGGATATAAATTTGAAGGTGCAGATGGATCATTGAAATTGCTCATGCAAAAACACTTAAATCGATTTCAACCCGCCTTCAAACTTGAAGATTTTCGCGTATTTATTGAAAAGAATAAAGATTTACCCTGCACGGCCCATGCTGTTATTAAAATTAGAGTGGGCAATCAAAAGGGAGAAATTATTGCTTCTGAAGGCAAAGGACCGGTCAGTGCGCTCGATAATGCATTACGAAAGGCCTTAAAGCGATTCTTTCCAAATATGGAAAACATGCAATTAATGGATTTTAAAGTACGTGTTATTGATGGCCGAGATGGTACTGCAGCTAAAGTGCGCGTGTTAATATCATCAAGGGATCAATCCAATATTTGGACAACGATCGGAGTTTCTGAAGATATTATTGAGGCCAGTTGGGAAGCCCTTGCAGATAGTTTTCAATACATTATTAATGAAAATGAAATTGCGCCTTATGATAAAATATAATTAATTATGAATGCTTAGGAAAACTCGAAAAATAAGTTCCCCATTTACTTATGTGCCAGCCCGATGTAGGGGCGAACCTTGTGTGCCAGCCCGATGTAGGGGCGAACCTTGTGTTCGCCCCTCGTACATAGGAACGAAAGCGTTATTAGTTCGAGGGCGAACATAAGGTTCGCCCCTACATCGGGCTGGCTCATAAGTAAATGTGGAACTTATTTTTCGAGTTTTCCTTAGGAATACTCTTAAAATAACTTCCCAACTATTGATATTGTTCGTTTTAAGGTAAATGTACTTTAGAGACGTAGCATGATACGTCTTTTCACGACATTGTTTTTTAGTACGATCAAGAAAATTGAACAGGTTATTTTCCGAGCTTTCCAAAGTTTCATAATTGGCTGCATGACATGCAGCATATCAATACAACCAGTGGAGTAAAAAAATTATGAAAGAAAATGTTATCATCTTTGATACAACATTGCGTGATGGTGAGCAATCACCAGGGGCAAGCATGAACACCAACGAAAAAATCCGGCTGGCACTGCAATTGGAAAAACTGGGAGTTGATGTTCTTGAAGCCGGATTTCCAGCGGCATCCGAAGGAGATTTCGAGGCTGTGTCGAACATTGCTTCAAAAGTACAAAATATGGAAATTGCTGCTTTAGCCCGAACCACGCATGAAGATATTGATCGTGCCTGGATGGCTGTCAAACATGCTGCCAGGCCCAAAATTCATACCTTTATTGCTACATCAGAAATACACATGGTTCATAAGCTAAAAATGTCCAGACAACAGGTTATTGAGAAAACCATTGATGCTGTTAAGCGTGCAAAATCTTATACCGATCGGGTTGAGTTTTCTGCTGAGGATGGATCAAGAAGCGATAGAGATTTTCTCTGTCAGGTTTTTGAAGCAGCTATTGAAGCTGGTGCAACAACAGTCAATTTGCCGGATACTGTTGGCTATGCAGTGCCATCAGAGTTTGGAGCACTTGTTCAATATGTTCGTGAACATACACCCAATATTCACAAAGCCACAATCAGTGTACATTGTCACAATGATTTGGGACTGGCTACTGCCAATACATTAGCAGCAATTATGGCGGGTGCCAGGCAGGCTGAAGTTACAATTAATGGTATCGGAGAGCGGGCTGGTAATTCATCTCTTGAAGAGTTGGTCATGTGTTTACATACCCGCCAAAAAGACCTTGCCCTGACTACAAATATCGATACGACCCTTTTATTTCCAACCAGTCGATTGGTTCGCGGGGTTACAGGAATGATGGTCCAGCCCAACAAGGCCATTGTTGGGGCGAATGCTTTTGCGCATGAAGCTGGAATTCATCAGGATGGTGTTCTAAAAAATCCAATGACTTATGAAATCATGAAACCTGAAACAGTTGGCTTAAATCGTAATCAAATGATTTTGGGTAAACATTCTGGCCGCCATGCACTTCGTTCCCATTTAAAAGATATGGGGTATGATTTGAGTGATGCAGAACTTCATTTAATATTCAAAAAATTCAAAGGCTTATGTGATAAAAAGAAGTACATTCTTGATGAAGACCTTGAGGTCTTGGTTACAGAAATTATGCTGCGAACAGCAGATATTTTTGAACTTGAATACCTGCATGTTTCCTGTGGCACAACAGTAATGCCTATGGCAAGTGTAAAACTGCTTATTAATGGCCGAAGTGTTAAGGGGACTGGCTATGGGAATGGTCCCATTGATGCAGTTTACAATGCAATTGCTTCATTGGTTGATATCACAACAGAATTGCTCAGATTTACTGTCAGCGCTATTTCTGGTGGTACAGATGCGCAAGGTGAAGTGACTGTCAGATTGGAGCAGGATGGCATTGTCGCACTTGGACGTGGTGCTGATCCTGATATTATTACTGCAAGTGCCAGAGCTTACATTAATGGGTTAAATCGATTAGAATATCTGAAAAATTCACAAAATGAAAGTCATTCAACTGATATGGATGAATCAGGTGGTATTTAAATATCTGTCAATATTTTATCTCTGCCTGATCATTTTTGTAATGCTTTATTATGGGAATAAGAGTTCCGCTCACTCAAGATCAGATAACAATCATGCGATCTTGGGTGAGCCTTCACAATGGGTCATTTTATTACATGGTCTGGCCCGATCCAAATCATCAATGTCAAAAATGGAAGACTGTATAAAACAGGCGGGATATTCTGTTTTGAATCTGGGATATCCATCACGAAAAAAAACAATTGCAAATCTGGTTAAAGATCATCTGGTTCCAGCAATTCAAGAATGCCGCAAGCAAGGTGCCTCAAAAATTCATTTTGTTACGCATTCAATGGGTGGAATATTGGTACGCTGCTATTTAAAATGGAATCAACTTGAAGAGCTTGGCCATGTTGTGATGTTAAGTCCGCCCAATGCAGGATCTGAAGTCGTTGATACGTTCAAATCGTTTTTTCTATTTAAGTGGTTAAATGGTCCATCCGGACAACAGTTGGGTACAACCCCTGATGCGCTTCCAATAATTTTGGGTGATGTAAATTTCAATCCGGGTATTATCACTGGTGATCGATCTATAAATTTAATTCTGTCGTGGATTATCCCAGGGCCTGATGATGGAAAAGTATCGGTCAAACGTTCAAAAATAAAAGGCATGGCTGATTTTCGAGTGATTCATGCGACACATCCTTTTATTATGAAAAATTCTGAAGCCATTGCTCTGACACTCCAATTTCTCAAGTATGGCTCATTCCAATACAAATGAGATCATTGATAATCAAATATCCTGCCGCGTTATTATTTCTTTTGATGATCATTTTAGCAACATTTTCGTATTATCTGCCACATCAGCAAAGCAATCATATCAGCCATTATATCAATTCAACATACTGGGAAATAACAGGTATTATTGCAGAACGTCCGATATATAAAGCCCATAGATCACGTTTGATCATTCGTGTAACCGGCCTTAAAAATAAAAATACGACGCATGATGTGTCTGGAAAAATTCGTTTGTCTGTATGGAAAGATTTATCTCACTACAAACCCGGATGGTGCATTCGATTTATTTCAAAAATATATCCATTTAGCAATTTTAATAATCCTGGCGGCTTTAACTACAAAAAATATATGACTTTCCATCATCAAGTTTTTGGAAACGCCTATCCTAAAAATAATCAAATCGAAATTCTGAACCAAACGCCAACAATGAATTTCAAACAAACAATTCGACACTATGTTCAATCCAAAATATCACAAATTTTGATATGCCATACATCAAAACAGGCCTCCGGCCTTTTGCATACAATTATTCTGGGCAATCGCGATTTTTTACACACAGATATCAAAGAAGCATTCTCTGCCACAGGTATCAGTCATCTTTTGGCAATTTCTGGACTTCACATGGGCTTGATTGCCATGACTGCTTTCCTGGTGCTTAAATGGCTGTTTCGACGAAGTGAAACGCTCTGCCTGAAAGGATGGAGTGATTATTGTGCTGTCATTCCCACCTTTATTATGATGACTGTTTATTTTTTGATATCAGGCATGTCGCCTTCTGCCCAGCGCGCTTTTATTATGATCACTATTTTTTTGTGTGCGCAGGTTTTTTCAAAAGAACAAATCGCCTTAAATACGCTTTGCCTTGCCGGCAGTCTGATATTAATATGGGATGTACGTTCCATTGCAAATATTTCATTTCAAATGTCTTTTTGTGCGGTATTTTTTATCATCACAGGTTTTCAAAGATTGCCCGAACATTGGGTGTTTGTCACCAAATATAAACTCATACAATATTTTGTACAAATGATTTTTTGCTCGACACTGGCAATGATGGCAACATCACCATTGGCGCTGCATTATTTTTATCATACATCTTTTATGGGGTTGATCACCAATGTATTTGCAATACCAGTAATCGGATTCATTATTTTACCATTTAGCTTATTCAGTAGTTTTCTCGTGTTTATATGGAAATCTCTTGCAATTCAAATGATTACGTTGAGTGGTCATGTCTGTGATGCATTCATTATGCTGATCAACTCTATACATGGTTTTTCGCAGATATTTAATTGCTGCGGACATCTTAACCTTCTTGAACTTTTTGCATGGTATGGTTTAATGAGCCTTTGTTTAATCCATCTGAAATCGAAAATAAAGTATGTGTGCATGTCAATCTTTTTATTTATTATAATGATGGATGTTGGATATTGGACCTATCAGCGGTATTTCCATGATGACCTCAGAATTACTGTATTAGATGTCGGACTTGGAAATTCAGCGCTTGTAGAATTTCCGGGTGGTGATTGCATGATGGTTGATGGGGGCGGATTATCGTCATCATTTGATATGGGAAAAAATGTGGTCGCACCCTATCTTTGGAAAAATAAAATCAGGTCTTTGAAAACCCTCATATTGACGCATCCGGACCAGGATCATTTACAAGGGCTGATATTTCTTGCAAAACATTTTAATGTAGAAACTGCGTGGACCAATGGTGACAACAAGCAGACCTTTTTATTTGACACCTGGAAAAAAATACTCAGGGATATGAATATTAAAATATTGCAAATCAGCGCAGGATGTGAAAAAAAAGTGGGAAATGTGAAGATACGATTTCTAAATCCTCCTGCTAAGAATACCTTTGAAGATACCAATAATAATTCTCTGGTCTTTCAAATGCATTATCAAGGAAAAACATTTTTATTCACTGGAGATATTGAAAATGAGGCTGAATCGTTGTTGTGTAACGCATATTGCAATAAATTACAAAGTGATTTGCTGATGTGTCCGCATCATGGCAGTCGTACCTCCAGCTCCCTGGACTTCATTCAATGCGTCCAACCAAAATATGTGATTGTTTCTGCAAGTGGCTATAATCGACATCATTTGCCCAATCAACACATAATAAAACGATACGAAAAATTCGGATGCAAGGTGTTTTCTACAGGTCGTAATGGTGCAATCATTATTACATTCACAAATAAGGGGATGCAAATGCGTACAACTGTAAATATTGACAATTAGAATCTCATTTATTTCTAAATTACATTTTTTTTATTTATTATTTGACAAATTATAAAATCTTAGTTATGTATATCAATTTACTGCGGGCATAGCTCAGTTGGTAGAGCACAAGCTTCCCAAGCTTGGGGTCGCGAGTTCGAGCCTCGTTGCCCGCTTTATTCGCGCCTTTCCAGGACGATGAAAGAGGTAAATTCTATGAAATAGAATACTTGGCAATTGAATGGATATGTATTTTTGATTTGGAAACGGGCGTTTTGCCCGTTTTTTTTGTTTATGAGTAAATGTAAGTATTTAAAATATAAAGAAAAAGATAGCAAGTCTCACAGCGAACGAAAAAAGAATAAAAAAATGTATCCGGCTGAAGACATTGTTCGAGGTGTTCAGGCCCTCACAGTTTCCATAATAGAAACAGAGGGGCTTGATTTGTTTCATGTGGAATGTATCAGAGAACAGGTTGGATGGGTGATTCGATGTTATATTGATCGGCTGGATGATAAGCAAGTGACCATTGATGATTGTGCACAGATCAGTCGGATGTTGAGTGATATTCTTGATGTAGCGCTTGAAACATGGCTTGAAGAGTCGGTTCAAAAAAAAGATTGGCCGGATGAAAAGCCGGTGTTTTTTTTGCCATCATATAATCTTGAGGTATCTTCACCTGGAGAGCGACGGCCGGTCAGTCGGAAATCTGATTTCATTCGGTTTCAGGGAAACGCTATAAAATTGACTGTTCTTTCTGCAATTAATGGTCAAAAAAAATTTAAAGGGATGTTATCCCAAGCAAATGACTCGCAAGTCTCTATCAAAACAGCAGCTATGTCAGTGGTGATTCCATATGAAAACATTCGTATCGCTAGACTTGAGTCATGAGCTATTTTATATCGATTTATCCGATGGAGGATGTAAAAAAGTATGCAAGTTTCAGACATTAAACGCGTTATCGATCAAATCAGCAGAGATAAAGGAATTGATCGACATGTGCTGATTGCAACAATTGAGGAAGCTTTAAAATCAGCAGCTCGTAAAAAACATGGAAATCGTATTGATGTTGAGGTTCAATACAATGAAGAAACAGGAGAAATAGAGGTTTTTCAATTTAAGGAAGTGGCTGAAACTGTTGAAGATCAGGAACTTCAGATGTCTGTTGAAGAAGGCCGCGAATTGGATCCTGAATGTGAAATTGGTGATAGTCTTGGTACCAAAATGGATACGTCAACATTTGGTCGTATCGCCGCACAATCGGCCAAACAAGTTATTATTCAAAAAATGAAAGATGCAGAACGAGATGCTGTTTATCGAAGTTTTATTGATCGAAAAGGGGAAATCGTCAATGGAATTTTGCAGCGTATAAATAAGGGTGATTTAATTGTCAACCTTGGCCAAACTGAAGGCATTTTGCCTGCTTCTGAACAGGTTCCCAGGGAAACCTTTCAACGCGGAGATCGGGTTCGAGCATATATCCTGGAAGTGGTTCAGGATACCAGAGGCCCTCAGATTGTTTTATCCAGAACACATCCCGGTTTTTTGGTGCAGTTATTTAAAACCGAAGTGCCAGAAATCAGCGAAGGTATCGTTGAAGTTATGGGAGCTGTTCGTGAGGCTGGAAGTCGTGCCAAAATTGCTGTTACTTCAAGTGATGCTGATATTGATCCGGTTGGGGCATGTGTCGGTATGAAAGGCAGCCGCGTCCAAAATGTTGTACAGGAACTTAAAGGAGAAAAAATTGACATCATTCCCTGGCATGCTGATGCAGCTAAATATGTTTGTAATTCTCTGGCTCCTGCACAGATTTCACGTGTAATTATTGATGATGAAAATCGCTCGATGGAAGTTATTGTTCCTGATGAATTTTTATCCATTGCAATTGGAAAACGCGGACAGAATGTCCGGCTGGCATCAAAACTGACAAACTGGCATCTTGATGTAAAAAGTGAAAGTAAATATAGCAAAACAATGAAAGATGGCTATGATTCTCTTATGTCTCTTTCAAGCGTAACAATCAGCATGGCTGATAGTCTTTATGAAAAAGGTTTATATTCCATTGAAGAAATCAGCACCGCTTCAGTGAAAGATCTTGTTCAAATTAGAGATATGACCGAAGATAAAGCTGTGCAGCTCATAACAGAAGCGCTTGAGGCTATGGGAAAGGATCCTTCTCAACATGATTTTAATATTCAGGTTGATGCTTCAGGCAATAATGAGAGTGAATCATCCGAAAATGACGATAATGACTTTTCACATGATGAAAACGACAATGATGACAATGGTGCTGTTATTAATGACAACGAAGATAATGATACTAAAGAAGATAATGAAGCCAACGTAAATGATGATAATAAAGATGGCAACTTAATTGAAGATGATGATGATGATGATGATGACAATGAAGAAGAAGATGATGATGATGACGATGATGAAGAAGAAGATGATGATGATGATGACGATGAAGATGATGATGATGAAGAAGAAGATGATGATGATGATGACAATGACAATGACAATGATGAAAGTGGTGATGAAGACGAAGACGAAGACGAAGAAGATGATGACGATGACAATGACAATGATGACGATGATGACAATGATGAAGATGAAGAAGAAGAAGATGATGATGATGATGATGACGACGACGACGACGACAATGAAGATGATCCTGACGAACTCAAATAATGGTGCTGATAACGACCAAAAACAATAATGATTAACCGGTGTGTTATTGCGGATGTGTTGGAATGATTTAGGAGAATAGATTGTTTTAACATATCCTGGCATCAAAAAAATACCTTAGGTAACTGTGCACCAAAATAAATAACGATATAGATCGTTTAAGAATGGTGATTTCAAGTGACACAATTCTTAAATTGTTGTCATTTAAGGAGGATTGATGGCGAAGCTTAGAGTACACGAACTTGCCAGAGAACTAAATTTGACTAATAAAGTACTTCTGGAACGAATGAAAAAGTTGAAAATGTCCGTGCGCAGTCACATGAGTGCTTTGGACGACAATGATGTACAGTCCATTCGCGAGAGTTTCATTGCAAGCAAAAAGAAAAAAAATGTTAATGAAGAACGTGTTAAATCAACTGTAATCAGAAGAAGAAAAAAAGGGAACAAGCAGCAATCTGATACAGTTCGTAAAGAAATTGTCCGCAAAGATGACAAAAATGACGCAAAAAAAGAATCAAAACAGGATAAAAGTTCTGATAAAAAAAAGGCGTCAAATGAACAACCAGATGGTGACAAGACAAAAAGATCAAAGCATAAAAGCAAACGTATCAAACAAAAAGGGGGATCAGAACAAACAGATAAGGATCGCGTTGATGAAAAACAAACCGAACAAAATTCAGATAGTGAAAAAAGCAAAAGTAGACGACGTAGAAGGAGAAAAAAGAAAAAGGAGGGGGGGGGAGAACCTGCTAAAATAATAAAGAAAGCAGAATATCCACAAGATGAAGAGGATGTGAGTTCACACAAAGAGAAAGATGAGATTGTACCCAAACAATTACAACCTCAAGAAGACAATCAAGATAAAACCGAAATAGATGCAATATCCAAACATCCAGACAAATCAGACAAACCAGACAAACCAGACAAACCAGACAAACCAGACAAAAAGGATGATAAGAAAGGTCAAGAATCTAAGGATTCAAAGAAAAAAGACAAATTGAAAGATACGCAGGAAAAAAAGAAAGAAGGACTTGATAAAAAGAAAAAGAAACGCTCCAAAAAACGTAGAAAGGATGAACCTGCTAAAATTATAAAGAAAGCAGACCCTGCAGTTGTTTCAGTGGCTGAGCCGGATGTTCATACTGAAAGTGATGTGCTTGTCGATGGAATTGATTTTGCAAAACAACCCTCGCGTGAAGTCCCTGATCAACCTTCATCCCAAGAACCTCAAAAGAAAAAACGTAAAAAAGGTCGTAAACGTCAACAAGACAATGAAAACCAGGATGAGCAAAAATTCTTTAATAAACGAATATCATTTAAGAAAAAAGAAGTTGTTGAGGGCTCGGCACTGTATTCAGAGAAAAAAGGAAGAGGAAAGTCTCGAAAATCAAAAGGGAGCCAAAAGAAAACGACACAAAAGGCTCAAAAAACCCAAATTACCACACCCAAAGCAATCAAACGTCGGATTAAAATATATGATGCTATCATTCTGGCAGATCTTGCCAAACGCATGGGCATTAAAGCCAGTGATTTAATCAAAAAACTCATTGAAATGGGTGTTATGGCAACTGTCAACCAGTCTCTGGATTATGATACTGCTGTCCTGGTTGCCACTGAATTTAATTTTGAAGTTGAGAAAGGGACTTTTGAAGAAGATACAGTCTTGGAACTTACTAAAGATGCACCTGAAGATCTTCAGGATCGTCCCCCTGTTGTGACAATCATGGGACATGTGGATCATGGAAAAACATCATTACTTGATGCCATTCGAGAAACACGCATTACAGCATCTGAAGCAGGCGGAATAACACAACATATTGGTGCTTACAATGTGAAAACTGATAGAGGTCAGATTGTTTTTCTGGATACCCCTGGGCATGAGGCGTTTACAAGTATGCGTGCTCGCGGTGCACAGATAACAGATATCGTTGTCCTGGTTGTGGCTGCTGATGATGGCGCCATGCCGCAAACAGTTGAAGCGATCAATCATTCAAAAGCAGCAGAAGTTCCAATTATTGTGGCTGTCAATAAAATTGACAAAGCAGGTGCTGAACCGGATAAAGTGAAACGTGAGTTATCTGATTATGGGCTGATGCCTGAAGATTGGGGTGGAGACACCATTTTTACACATGTTTCGGCAAAAATGAAACAAGGGATTGATGATTTATTGGAGATGATTCTTCTTCAAAGTGAAGTTATGGAATTAAAAGCCAATCCCAACAAACATGCAAGAGGTCACGTGGTTGAGGCAAAAATTGATTCCGGCCGCGGTGCTGTTGCCACTGTCTTAATTCAGGAAGGAACCCTTCACAAGGGTGATCCGATTGTTTGCGGTGTGCATTCTGGAAAAGTACGCGCCTTGATCAACGACCGAAATAAGCCGGTAAAATCTGCCGGTCCTTCTATACCTGTTGAAATTTTAGGATTGACCGGAGTGCCTATGGCAGGTGATGAACTGATTGCTGTTGCTGATGAAAAAACTGCCCGACAAGTCAGTAGTCACCGATCACAAAAACAGCGCATGATGGAACTTGCAAAAAGCAATCGTATTAGTCTGGACAACTTTTTTGAAAAAATGCAATCCCAGGATGTTAAATCTCTCAATCTCATTGTTAAAACTGATGTTCATGGCTCAATTGATGCCATTAATGAGTCTCTCAATAAATTATCTGGTGATGAGGTTAAGATTGAAATTGTGCATTCAGCCACCGGAACCATTACAGAGTCTGATATATCTCTTGCGGCTGTTTCTGATGCCATCGTGATTGGTTTTAATGTGCGGCCTTCATCACGTGTTCAGGAATTGGCAAATGAAGAAAATGTGGACATTCGTTTCTATGATATTATTTATAATCTAATCAATGATATCAAAGATGCAGTTGTTGGAATGATGGAATCCACATTTGAAGATGAGGTCTTAGGCCATGCTGAAGTTCGTGAAATCTTTTCAATTCCAAAAATCGGCATTATTGCTGGTTCTTATGTCAAATCTGGAAAGGTTGAGCGAAATCAACAGGCCAGACTTCTTAGAGAAGGGGTCGTTATCTACACAGGTAAAGTGTCGTCTCTCAAGCGTTTTAAAGAAGATGCTAAAGAAGTTGCCTCAGGGTACGAGTGCGGGATTGGTATTGAGAATTACAATGATATCAAAGTCGGTGATGTTATTGAATGCTTTCATTTAAAAGAAATAAAACCGATGATTGAAGAGAAATCATAATGAGCATGGTTCTTGGAATCGTATCACTCAGCCTTCGACTTCCAGAAAACAATACGCTCAAAGGTAAACGTAAAATTCTGAAAGCCATTTTAGGCAAAATGAAGAATACATTCAATGTTTCCGCAGCCGAAATCGGTGAAAATGATACCCATCGGAAATCAGAAATTGGATGTTCTATGGTGGGTAATGATGCTGCTCATATCAATTCAAAGCTTGATAAGCTTATCAATATGGTTGATGATATGGGATTGGCTGAAATTGTTGATACGCAAATCGAAATAATGCATTGTTAATAATATGAAAACATATCCAAGATCAGAACGGGTTAGCAGTAAAATTCGGGAAGAAATTTCAAAAGTTTTGATGCGAGAAGTTAAAGATCCACGTATTAAAAATATTACGATCACTGATGTTAAAATGAACAATGATCTCAAAAAAGCACGAATTTACTACTGTCTCGCAGGTGATGAGACGCAAAAACAAAATGCTGCCCTCGGCCTGAAAAGTGCGATGGGGTTTATCAAAAGAGAAATGGCAAATCGTCTGGATTTACGTTATATGCCCGATTTTCAGTTTTATTTTGATGCATCATTGGATACCGGCTCCAGAATTGATCAGCTTTTTGAAAAAATTACTTATGCAACGCAAACGCAATAAATTTGATCCGGATGTTCCTGCTGGCATACTGGCTGTAAACAAGCCAGAAGGTCAAACATCCGCACAAGTTGTGGCAACAGTAAAAAAAGCGTTGAATGCCAGAAAGGTTGGACATACAGGCACACTGGATCCATTTGCAACAGGAATTGTTATTTGCTGTATTAATCAGGCAACAAAACTTTCACAATTCTTTCTGGAAGGTGACAAAACGTATGAAGGTATGCTTCATTTGGGAATCGCTACAGATACGCAGGACAGTACAGGACAAGTAATATCTCAGGAAATGCCCGCATGTTTGGAATCTGATATTTACACAATTTTCAAACAGTTTCGTGGAACAATTGAGCAATACCCGCCGGCTTTTTCAGCTTTAAAGCATAAGGGGGTCCCCCTTTATCGCCTGGCAAGAAAAGGTCAACCCATACAAAAGCCACCGAGAAATGTTCATATCTATCAATTGACCATACTGTCGATCAATATGCCATTCGTACATTTTAGAGTGACGTGTTCATCAGGTACTTATGTGCGGACCTTATGTGCGGATATTGGTCAAAAGCTGGGTTGTGGTGGGCATTTAAAGGCGCTTTGTCGTATTAAATCCTGTGGATATTCAATTGATGATGCCTTGACCTACGAACAAATTTCAGCGCAGATATCCACAGGTATCCTTAAAGAAAGCATTGTTCCTGTTGCAAATGCGCTCAAAGATATTCCAAAAATTATTGCAAATCCGGGTATAAAAAAGCAAATTGTTGATGGCAAAACCATTTATCGAAAAAATTTTTCTCAAGATACTTTTGAGAAAGGAAATATCTTGCAAATCATAACACCTGATAATATACTTTTGGCTGTCATTCGTTGTCAGGAAACGACCGATGAATGTAAAGTCATTCGTTTGGGATTATCAGATAAAATCTAAAAAAAACCCTGGGAAACAGGGGAATACAAAAAGCCGTGGGAGGTGATAAAAAAATGTCAATTACCCGAAATGACAAACATAGTTTGATCGAACAATACAAAATACACGACTCAGATACCGGTTCACCAGAAGTACAGGTGGCAATTCTGACACGTAGAATCACGAATCTAACTGAACATTTTAAAACACACAAAAAAGACCATCATTCGAGAAGAGGTTTGCTAAAGCTAGTTGGAAAACGCAGAAGTTTATTGAATTATGTCAAATCAAAAAATGTGAATCGTTATCGATCACTCATTCAAAGCCTGGGGCTCAGAAGATAATTTTTTAGTCACAGTATTTTTACTTTTTCACGATTCCAGGGATATCCAGGGATCGCATATAGAATCCCCAATCGGACAGGTCAACAAAATCAGACAGATGACACTTGCCTTATTGGGGACATTAAATTGTAATCATCCTAAAAAATTATCATGGCAGCAATAGAAGCGCATTGTTGTCAACCCATGTCTAGGAGAAATTAATGGAACTAGAGCTTAAAGCGGAAATAGGCGGGAGAACCCTTAGTGTCCGCACTGGAAAATTGGCCAAACAGGCATCTGGATCTGTTTTGGTTCAGTACGGCGAAACACAGGTACTGGTCACTGTTGTGGCATCAAATGAATTACGTACCGGTATCGATTTTGTCCCTTTGTCGGTAGAATACCAGGAAAAAATTTATGCAGCCGGTCGAATTCCGGGAAATTATTATCGAAGGGAAGTGGGACGTCCCAGTGAAAAAGAAACATTGACCGCGCGGTTGATTGACCGACCCATTCGACCGCTGTTGCCAAAAAATTTTCGATATGAAACACAGGTGATCGCAACTGTTTTGTCAATGGATCAGGAAAATGATCCGGACACCCTGTCCATGATAGGCGCATCAGCGGCATTGACGATTTCAGATATCCCCTTTGCCAGCCCCATTGCATGTGTACGTGTGGCTCGCTTAGATGGTAAATTTGTAATCAATCCTCATATTGAGGCCTTAAATAACTGTGATATTAATATTATGGTTGCAAGATCTAAAGAAGGCATTGTTATGGTTGAGGGCGAAGGCCATATTGTCCCTGAAAAGGATATTCTGGATGCCATATTTTTTGCCAATGAGGTCATGCAGCCTGTGATTGATTTACAGGAAAAACTTCGTGAAATTGCCGGTGTAGAAAAACGTGAAATCATTAATCAAACAATAGATGAAACACTTGTCGAAAAAATTAAGAATTTTGCTTCTGAAAAAACTAAGGAAGCCCTTACAGTAGACAATAAACAAGAACGTCACAAAGTATTGTTTAAAATAAAAAATGAAGTTTTTGATTTTCTGGGAGAAGAATATGCAGAACAATCATTGCAAATAAGCACTGTTCTGCACGATATGGAACGTGATTATCTACGCAGCATGATTTTAAATGAAGGGCGCCGCATAGGTAATCGAAAATTTGACGAAATTCGACCCATAAGTACAGAAGTTGGCGTGCTTGCGCGGCCTCATGGATCCGCACTGTTCACACGTGGTGAAACACAGGTCTTAGGCGTATTGACATTAGGTTCCAGTTCTGATGAACAGCGCGTTGAAACACTGAGCGGTGATGAATTTCGACCCTTTATGCTACATTATAATTTTCCGCCTTATTCTGTTGGAGAGGTCAAACGATTGGGCGCGCCCAGTCGACGTGATATTGGTCATGGCGGCTTATCAACGCGTGCAATTAATAAAGTTATTCCACTGAAAGAAGATTTTGACTATACGATCCGACTGGTGTCAGAAGTGCTGGAATCCAATGGATCATCTTCCATGGGTACTGTTTGTGCTGCCAGTCTTGCATTAATGGATGGCGGTGTACCTATCAAAGATGCTGTTTCAGGGATTGCCATGGGACTGATCAAAGAAGGCGATCAGATTGTTATTCTGTCCGATATTCTGGGTGATGAAGATCACATGGGGGATATGGATTTTAAAGTGGCAGGCACCAAAAATGGTATTACTGCTGTTCAGATGGATATTAAAATTCATGGTATTTCAAAAGAGATTTTAGAAAAAGCCTTGGAGCAGGCCAGGGAAGGCAGATTGTTCATTTTGAACAAAATGATGCAAACCATTGATTCCGCCCGATCAGAGCTTTCACCTTATGCACCATGCGTGTTGAGTATTAACATCAAACCAGATAAAATTCGTGATGTCATTGGTCCGGGCGGTAAAATTATTCGTGCCATCCAGAGTGAAACCAATAGCAAGGTTGACATTGATGATTCTGGTACTGTGCGCGTATCTGCTTTGAGTGAGGAAGAAGCCAATATTGCGCTGAATCAAATCAAGGATATAGTTACTGATCCTGAGGTCGGGGCTATTTATGATGGTGAAGTTGTTCGTATTACTGATTTTGGTGCATTTGTGAGAATTCTTCCAGGCACTGAAGGACTTGTTCATATCTCTCAGCTTGAAAATCGACGCGTGGCAAGAGTGCGTGATGTGGTTAAGGAAGGCGACATTATTTCGGTTAAAGTGATCGAAATTGGTCGAGATGGTAAAATTCGTTTAAGCAAAAAAGCGGCTGCATACGATGACGACTCTGTCGGTACACAAAAAAAGTATACTCGAAAACGGGATTCGGGTCGTTACTAAAAAACTCCCTCATGCACGTACCATTTCCATGGGAGTGTGGATAAATGTGGGCGCCCGAGATGAACTTCCCGAACAAAGCGGGCTCTCACACTTTATCGAGCATATGATTTTTAAAGGCACTGCCACACGCAGTGCTTATCAAATTTCAAAAGCATTTGATGCCATTGGCGGTCAGGCCAATGCAATGACTTCAATGGAATATACGTGTTTTTATGCCAGATGCTATCATACCTATTTAGAAAGAATCATTGATCTCTTAAGTGACATGTTGTTGTCTTCAGCTTTTCATACAGATGAAATCATTCGTGAAAAGAAAGTGATTGGTCAAGAATTGAGAATGTTTGAAGACGACCCCGAAGATTATATCAGTTTTTTGTCAGGCAAGGCGTTTTGGGGAAAACATCCTGTAAGTCGTTCCATTCTGGGAACGCAGCAACTGCTTGATACCTTTGATACCAATATTATTCGGGCTTTTTTTAATCGGCATTACAGTCCTCAAAAAATCGTTATCGCATTGGCAGGAAATATTGTACATGATACCCTTGTAGATCGGTTTGAAAAAATATTTTCTAATTTTTCCGCATCAGAATACCCCTTGAGCCGAACAGCCCCCAAACCTGAACCTAAAACAATATTAGAATATCGTGATTTGGAACAGGTTCATCTTTGTCTTGCTGGAAAAGGTTTACACCTAAACGCACCTCAAAGATATGTGTTTACGCTGCTTAATATTATTTTGGGCGGAAATATGAGTTCGATTCTATTTCAGGAAATAAGAGAAAAGCATGGCCTTGCCTATCAGGTGTTTTCATCTCCAATAATGTTTACAGATACAGGGATGCAATCCATTTATATGGGCGTTCATCCATCAAAAGTAAATGATGCCCTGAATGTAATTCGCGAAACTTTTGACCACCTGATTCAAGATTCTGTATCTGAAACAAGACTTGCTGAAGCAAAAGAATATACGAAATCGACAATCCAACTCTCAGAGGAAAGCGTCAATAATCAAATGGTTCGGTTGGGTCAGTCTGAATTGATTTATCATCGTTATATTCGAGTAAAAGAAATTATTGAAAATATTGAAAAGATCACACCTGATGATATTCAAAATATGGCAAAAGAAGTGCTGGATATGGATCAAATGGCTGTAGCCTTGTTAGGACCGGTAAAGGAATAATACATAAATGAAAAAAAAAGACCCATGGGAAAAAGAAATAACACCACTGATCGAGGTGATCAATCAAGCATACAGACGTATTGAATCCCAGGGCGATAAAATTAGCACGAAATCGCTCGCTGCTTTTTTTGTTGATCATCCCAAATTCAAACGCGTATGGAATCAAATTTCTCGCCAGAAACAGTTTGACCGATTAGAAAATAAAATTCAACAACTTGAAGAAAAACAAAAAGAGCTGAACCAGAATATTGAAACACTTACCAGCCAAAAAAGTTATTTTGAAAAACAGGTATCATCTTTAAAAAATCTGGATTTTGAATTCACCGAATTTTTAAAACGCGGTATGGCTGTGTTAATCAGTATGCTTCGTACACCCGATAACAAAGCATATTTTGAAACCCTGGATCAACTTCGCGCATTACTGACATCATCTGATGATATCAATGAAATGGATCGCTTGTTGGGAAAACTTCAAAAAATTGCATTATGGGAGGAAGAACGTTTTTCAGCAGGGGGCGTTGTCTCCCGAAAAGAAGAATATCTTCGGATGCAAAAAGCCTACAATGATCTTCAACAACAAGTCGAAAAACTGACGTCGCAACGAAACAAATTTGAAAAACACCTGGCAAAGCAGGAAGATGATGCCCTGAAACGTGAGCAATTCTTCATCCGAATTATCAATTTGTTTATGAATTTATTAAGAACACCTGAAAATCGGGTATTTCATGGTTTGTTCGATCGACTAAAAAAATTGATGAATGAACATGCAAGTGTTGAGCGAATGAATAAAGTAATTACGACAATTCAAAATGTATCTCTTCAAGAGGATGCCCCAGTTGTTACAGGGGCTGAGGATCTTAAACCGGACAGCACACAGCATAAAAATATTTTTGATGCATTCAAAGAAGTTCTTTTGTTAACACTGGCGGAATTTCAAATGATTTTTGCAGAGCAAGAAGAAAAGAAGGTCGTTGATTTAACACAACACATCAAGCAATCAACGTTTTCACCCAACTTTTTTATACTGATCCAGTCATATCTTGATTTGTTTAAAGAATATGCCAGTATTGTCAATGAAAAATCACAGGCGTCTTTATCAGAACAAACACATGCGGCTCAAAAAATTTCCGATAAAAATAGTGAAGTACTTGATCCGGACAGACAGGAAAAATCCAGTTTTGTCAGGATGGCTGAAGAAATGATGGATAATACCCTGAAACAGGAGGTTCATATGCCTGAAAAACAGAAATCTGGCAAAATGACCCAATTATGGAGCAATCTGAAAAAAAGAATGGGAGGGACTGATTCTGAGAAATCAATTGTGAATGCATCGGCGCCACAGTTGATTCAGTTGCCAGCAGCATCAGGAAATGTATCTGCCATGCAGGAAGAAATTGAAAAAATAAAAAAAGATATTTCACAAATTCAGAATCTCACACGTTTTCTCGAATCTGAACTGCTTGTTGACTCTCAAACCGGTATTTTTAATCGACGTGCATTTGAGCGGCGTCTCAATGAAGAAATGCAGCGGTTCAAAAATAATAAACAGGCATTTTCAGTGATATTATTTGATATCGATCAATTCCGAACAATTACACATAATTTTGGATATACAGCAGCAAATGCATGCCTTGCACAAATCGGAAGGAAAATTAAGACAAGTCTCAGAAACAAGGATTACATTGCACGTTATGGCAATGACGAATTTATTATACTGCTGCCAGATACTGAAGATAAAGAAGCCAGTGAAGCCTGCAGCTATTTGATGGAGCTGGTGCGCAAAGTTAAAATAACACACAAAAACAAAGTGATTCCAATAAACATTAGTATTGCTGTAACCCAATCTCATCTTTCTGATAAACACGTAAGTACTTTGAATGATCGTTTACATAAGGCCATGTTTGAAGCTAAAAAAGGGCCAGGGCGAATCATATGTGGTAAACCGACAGGACTGACTGAAATTTCTGGAAAAAAGAAAGTTGTCAAACGAAATAAATAGAATGGTGTTAGAAAAATAATTGAAATGAATGACAATTAATCAATTCTTGGCTTTTGCAATGCGATACATTCTTTCCGAGCAACAAGAAGAAATATGCGACCTGTCTGTTGCATTGGACCTGCGAGCTTTTCTGCATTTTTCCCGCCCCCCATAAATATATCAGCCCGACCATGTCCACGAATTGCCCCGCCTGTATCCTGAACCAATGCAAAATGTTGAACAGGCTGCCAGTTTTTTATCGTGTTGTCTTCATACAAAGGAATTGTTGTTTGGTAAAATGCCAGGCCCCCTTTGGGGATTTTTTTATGATCCATTGCAATGGAGCGAAATGCTGTCAATGGAACTTCAATATTTCCCAAAGGCCCTTCTGAAACAGTTCTAAAAAAAGTATAGCTGGGATTATATTTTAATATGCGTCGAATATCATCTGGATGATCATACAAATACGCTTTTATTGCCTGTAATGACATTTTTTCTTTTGGAATATCATCTTTAAGTAATCGTCCCACAGCCCGATAAGGATGTCCATTTTGACCGGCGTAATTGACACGAATACATGTATCGTCCTTTTCAAAGCAAACCTGTCCAGATCCTTGTATTTGTAAAAAAAACAACTCCACATGGTTTTTTACAAAAGCGATCACTTCAGCACGACTTTCCAGCGCATTATCATAGACAATTTTATCCCGACTTTCATAAGGGATAAAGGTTTTGCCTTTGACACGACCGGTTATCCATTTCCCCTTGTAACTGGAATTGAAATCCCCAAGATGGATTCGGGTAAGATCAGGCGGCATTTCATATAAAGGAACAGAAAATTGGCTGGATCGCTGGGTACATCCTTCAAGAACTGGCTCATAGTATCCGGTAAAAAAAGCATGTTGATCTGAATTTCGACTTTCAAACACATGAAATTTTTGGTCAATTTTTTGAGCGAGATTTTTTTCGCTGGTATTTTCAATCAAATCCTTAAACATTTGCATTGATACAACCATTTCCTCGGGAGAATATTTTAAGTGGTTGTATGAAAATTGATAGCGTTGGGGTAATCGTTTATAATATGAAATTGATTGATCAATTGCATTATAAAGATTTGCATAATTGTGATCATCGCCCCAATGGAGTTGTTTCACCTGATCTGATTTCAACAAAAAAAGACCTGGCCGCATTTTTTTTTCTGTGCCACAGGCACACAATATCAATACCAGGATGATTATCCCAAATTTTATAAGAGGTTTCGTTTTCATATTCAATCACATTTTTCTTAGGAATGCTCGAAAAATAAATTCCTCATTTACTTATGTGCGAAGAACGTGTAGGGGCGAACCTTATGTTCGCCCATCGTACATAGGAACGAAA
>Ga0272440_1000969_pt1 | contig 23948 bp, 14 predicted proteins | sample SSMMMBAug17_FD_192440 | JGI IMG/M metagenome (GOLD analysis project Ga0272440, IMG submission 192440) | Marine sediment archaeal communities from Little Sippewissett salt marsh, Falmouth, MA, United States - SSM-MMB-Aug17 | ecosystem: Environmental > Aquatic > Marine > Wetlands > Sediment ...
GTTCAAGGCTTTCTTTTGGCTTATCTCAATGTTGTGGATTACTATATCACCCAATCTGAGGCTGAACTGAACAAAGGATATTCAGATATTTACATGGAACCCTTTATGTCTAAATATCCAGATTTAGAATATTCTTACCTCATTGAGCTGAAATATATTGCAAGAGGTGAATATTCTGAAGAAATTCAACAGGAAAAAATGCAGGATGCCCAGGAACAATTGGATCAATATGTGAAATCAGATCGGATTCAAAAAAGTATTGCAGGCACGAAATTGATTAAAATTATATTGGTTTACAAAGGTTGGGAATTAATATACTGCGAGGAATACATTTGAAAAGCTCAAAGTGGGCTGGTATATTACGCCCTTTCAGGGCTAAGACACTACTCTTATTCATATACCCAGGACGTGCCCTGGGCTGGTATGGGCTGGTATGTTGCCGCCCTTTCAGGGCTTAAAATAGTGCCTCCCCAAAATCCGATATAATCAGAATAAAAAAATTAATGCACAATATATGTTTTGCTGTTTAAGCAAAACATATATTGTGCATTAATGAACGAATAATTTTTTATTATTCCTCTGTGTAAAAAAAAAGGGGACGTCTATGATTTAATGCTTTTCTTTAAGTGAAAAAGTTTGATATTTGATTGAATTTGTCATGAAAAACAAGAATAGACGACCCCTCAGCATTGAATCATATCATCGTTCGGGGAATTGAGCGTAGAAAGATTTTTAGCTCCGATTATGACAAAAAAGCAAGGACGCGAAGAGACGTAGCATGCTACGTCTCTTCGCGTCCTTGCTTTTTTGTACGATCTATGAAATGAGGTTATTATTTTCTAAGTATTCATAAGAAAAAACTTCATGGTTTGTTGCATAACAATTCATAGATGTTCCATGTATACATTAAAGTAAATGGAACAGAAACGCATAAAATCATAGACGTCCCCTATTTTTCCCCTTTTTTTCCCTGAGTGGGAAAGCATCCTGGACGCTCTGCGTCCTCTGTATTGGGCGACCGATTTATGTAAGGGCGTATGTACAAGTTAGGGGAAAATGTAGGGAAAAATGTCGCTTCGAACAAAAAACGAAATCAAACCAATGTCCGAAACCAATGTAGGGGCGAACCTTATGTTCGCCCTCTGAACTAAAACCAAAAACGAACCTATGTCTAAAAAACAACAATGTATATGGGTTCATGGTTTACCTTCGCCATCGGACATAGGTTTGATTTCGGTTTCTGTTAGAGGACGAACATAAGGTTCGCCCCTACATTGGTTTCGGACATTGGTCTGATTTCGTTTTTTTTCGTTTTTTTTCGAGGCAGCATTTTCCCCTAACTTGTACATACGTCCAGAATAAAAAAAACCAGAGTTGGACGATCATATTAAAATATTACTTGAAAACTTTTTATAAAAAGAATAGTGTTATAGTTTGAGTTTTATGATTAACTATTAAATTCCCACCCAGAGCGTGGGAATGAGAGGGAAATAAATGTGCGAATAAAAACCATAGTTGGAAGATCATATCAAAAGTTTTTATTTTTTATAATGACTTGTTTGCCATTTTTATTTAGTGTTATATCATCGGATGCATCTGACAAAGTATTCCTTCAGTTGGCCTGGAAACATCAATTCCAGTTTGCCGGCTATTATGCTGCATTGCACAAAGGGTTTTACAAGGAAGTCGGATTAAACGTGATTATCATTGAAGGGGGTGAGGGGAAATTTGCACGTGAAGCACTGCTTGAAGGTCGTGCGCATTATGGCATTGCAGGCACTGAGCTGCTGCTTCATCGTAAGGATGGTGAACCATTTATCGTATTAGCTCCCATATTTCAACATTCACCATCCATACTTTTGGTCAGAAGAGATTCTGGTATAAAGAATCTACAGGATCTTATTGGCAAAAAAGTTATGTTGTTGCCAGGAAAAAAGGATGCCGACATTCTTGCAGCATTTCTAAATGAAGGAATTTCGATTGATTCCATTCATCGCATGGATCAATCATATAATTTAAATGATTTAATTATAGGGCGTACAGATGCTATCAGTGCATATCTTACAAATGAACCATGGCATCTGCTTCAAGAGAATATTGAACCAGGCATCATTTCGCCGCAAACCTATGGAGTGGATTTTTACAGTGACTGCTTATTTACAACTGAAGATGAGTTTGCAAACAATCCTCAACGCGTTGCCCATTTTTTGGATGCTTCTTTGCGCGGATGGAATTATGCCATGGATCATCCGGATGATATCATCGAAATCCTTTTAAAAGAGTATGACGTGCAAAAAACGCGTCAGCACCTCAAATACGAAGCGGAATCTATTCATAAAATTATTATGCCCCAGCTGGTTGAAATTGGCCATATGAATACAGGGCGATGGCGTCATATTGCCAGAACTTACGAAAAATTGGGTTTAATTGGTGGCCATTATCCGCTGAAAGATTTTTTATACAATCCCTATCAAAAAATCAACTATACCTGGTTAAAAAGAATCCTTCTTGTTGTAGTTGCAGTGATTATGATACTGGTTATGGGCACAGCTTTTTTATTATATTTTAACCGAAAACTAACCAAAGAAATTAATCAACGAAAAAAAGCTGAAGCGGATCTACGTAAAAGTAAAAAAGAACTTCAGCTGACACTGGATGCTACTGCTGATGGCATTTGGTCCTGGAATTTTAAAACCAATGAGCTTTATTTCAGCCCCAGATATTATGAAATGTTAGGTTTTATGCCAGATGAATTTCCAGCAAACTTTGAAACTTGGCTGAACCTGATTCATCCTGAAGACAAAGAAAACGTTTTGGCAGTTGCCAATGAATATTTAAAAACAAAACCCGATTTATATGAGAATGAATTTCGCCTGAGAACCAAAAAGGGTGACTATCGATGGGCAAGAACAGTTGCCAGGGTGGTTGAACGAGATGAAAATGGTGAAGCTGTCTATATGATTGGCAACCATGAAGATGTTACAGAACGAAAAATGGCCATTGATGCCCTCATTGATGAAAAAAAACGTTTTGAACTGGCAATGCAGTCTGTCAATGATGGACTTTTTGACTGGAACTTAAAAACCAATGAAATATATTACTCACCAGTCTGGAAAAAAATATTGGGATATGAAGATCATGAAATCAAGAATGAATTTTCTGAGTGGGAACGTTTAACTGATTCGGATGATGTCAAAGCATCCTGGGTGATAATGAACGAGGTTATTGCAGGAAAAAGGAAAATCTTTGAAACAGAATTCAAAATGCTTCATAAAGATGGTCATTGGGTTGATATCCTGTCAAGGGCGAATGCTTTTTTCGATGAAAATGGTGAAGGAATAAGGGTTATTGGGACACATGTCGATATCACTGAACGAAAACGTACTGAAAAACAACTTCAACAATCCCAAAAAATGGAGGCCATTGGCACCTTAGCTGGAGGAATTGCTCATGATTTTAACAATATGCTTGGAATTATTACAGGAAACATATCATATATTCTCAGCAACTTGAATAATGATGATGAATTATTTGAAATACTGACTGACATGCAAGAATCATCAAAACAAGCGCAATATTTGACAAATCAGCTGCTAACTTTTTCAAAGGGCGGTGCACCAATTAAGAAAGTGACAGATATCAATAAAATAATTCATGATGCTGCTATTTTTTCCATTAGTGGCGCACGATCGAAATGTATTTTTGAATTGTCAGATGATTTATTACCTTCTGAGGTCGATGAAGGCCAGATCAAACAGGTTGTCAACAACATTGTCATCAATGCAAATCAAGCCATGCCTAATGGAGGAACAATTGTCATTCGCACAGAAAATGTACACATTGAAACTTATAGCGATATCCCATTACAAGCAGGAAAATACATAAAAATGGTTTTTAAAGACCAGGGGATTGGCATCTCACAAAAAAATCTTTCGCTTATATTTGACCCCTATTTTACAACCAAAAAAAAAGGGAGCGGCCTTGGTTTAGCAACAACTTACTCAATCATTAAGCGCCATGATGGCCACATTATCGTTCATTCAAAAATCGATAAAGGAACTGTCTTTACTATTTATTTACCTGCTTCAACAGAAGATTGCATTGAGTATGAAAAGGATATAGAAGTAAAACATCATGGAAAAGGAAATATTTTGATCATGGACGATCAAGAATCTATATTAAAGATGATTCAAAGAATGCTTAAAAAGATGGGGTATCAAACAGCCAGTGCCACCGATGGCTCAAAAGCTATTGAAATGTATAAAAAAGCTCTTCATTCGAATCATTCTTTTGATGCAGTTATTCTTGATCTTACTGTCCCTGGCGGTATGGGAGGTTTAAGAACAATTGGCGAATTATTGAAAATTGATTCAAATATTAAGGCTATCGTTTCTAGTGGTTATTCAAATGATCCCATTATGTCAAATTTCCAGGATTATGGCTTTTGTGGCATCGTGCCAAAACCATATACAAAAACGCAATTGGCTGATGTTCTAAACAGTGTTTTGGGAAATTCTTGAGATAAGGAAGGCAAACATAATGTTATCGTTCAAAGCTAAGGATGACGTGGCAATCATAAATTTATTCTTTGTTTCGTTCGCATCATCTGAACAAATTTTTTTTAACATATCATCAGCCTTATCAGCACTATTTAATGAATCGTCATCCTTTTTAAAATCGGTTTTCTATAAGTGCGTGTAATCAATATTTCATTTAAAACTCAGGCAACTGCCTTAAATTCATAAAACTTAATAATTGATTTAAGTCCTGTTTTGTAGATAAGAGAATTTGATATTTGTTAATTATTTCCTGAGCTTTTTTGGTCACACCATTACTTGCAAACAGCCATAAATGCAGTTTTTCCAGATATGGGCCTTCCTGTTCTTCAACAATTTCTTTTTGTTTTAACATGTTTCGGATCACATCAACGCCCACTTTTTTATCCTGCCATTTGCTTTCTGCCAGCCAAATTTCGTTAGCGCCTGCTGCAAAAATATCGATTTCCATGCCTTGTCCAATATTAATGCGGTTTCTTTGACGGATATAAAAAAATCGGTCAGGCATTGTAATGTCAACTTTCACATTAAAATATGAACCGGATAATGTTTTCTTTTGGGCATTCCAAAGAATTTGAATCATGTAGACTTCAGCCAGATAACCTTTATATTCAGAAAATTTCTTTTTGAAAAAGGTGTACTTTTTTACAGTATCTCGTTCAACTTCATGGCGTTTAATATATTTAACTTCAATTTCACCCCAGATTTTTAAAAACGCATTTAAAATCGGATCATTAATTCTAGTAAACCATTTCCCAAAATCTTTATAATCAATTAAATCCCCTCTGGATAGCTTGATTAATACGTCCTCAATGGTTGCAATATCAACATCCTGACGATCCTGTTCTTTTAATTCTCTTTGAATGCGATAAAGATCAATTTTTTCATATTGTTCAAGGGCAGCGAGATAAAGGACCCATTTTGTAATGCCATATTCATTGATTCTTTCTATCCACTTAATAACCTGATCTCGTAATTCTGCATAAATAAAACCTGAAGATATATCAATGGCAAGCACTTCATTAATTACTTTTTCATTGATTAAAGGTTTATTCAGTAATGCTGAACGTTGAATCACTGCATTAATATAAAAAGGATTTCCACCACATCGGTCAGAGATTACGCAAGCCATATCTTGAGCCACTTCTGCCTGGTAATAATTAGCAGATTTAAGAGATAGTTCAGCGCCATAATAATCAGTCAGTGAATGTATGGAATGGGAATCAAATCGACCATATAAAGATCCTTTTCCCAAAATATCTACCAGCATGGTCATGGCGGAACCGGTTACAAAATGTGGGCAGGTTGGGGATTCAACAGCATTTTTCAATGGCCCGATAATATTGAATTGATATTGAGAAACTCTGATATTTTGAATTTCATCCATAAATATGACAATTGTACTGTCATCATAATCTGATATGCTGCGAGGAAGTTTTAACGCTTTTCCTTCAGGAAGTACAACTCGTTTTTTGCATACACTTTCAAATAAATTTAATGCAATAGAAAATCCTGTTGTAATCGTCATTCTCTCCGGAAGTAACGCTATTAACTGATGAATATCGATAACATCTTCTAATAAACTGGGATCATGCAATTTAAAAGCAGCATACCATCGAATGAAATTTTCAATATATGAAATCGCAAAATCCCAACGATCAAAAGAAACTCCTGATTCAATATCTTCAAATTCATAATAGACAGGGATAACATGATTTGGCGACTGGTAATCCTGTTCAAAAAACAATTTATTAACAACACGTTTGAAAATTTCTGTTTTTCCCATACGTCTCTGACCTAACAAAACAGAAGACATGGTTCTTCGGCCACTGGCGTTAATGGCAAGCCTGTAAAAAAGATCAATAAAATCCTGTCTGTCAGTGTATATTTCCTCAGGAACAATGGTTTTTATGGCTTGTTTATTCATCTTGGTTATTTCCTTATATAAAAAAGACAATAAATTCAATTATCAAACACACAATTTGTTATATCATCAACCCAATCAATACGCACTAAAAATTTTATGCCTGAACCTTTATCGTCCCACCATAAAGAACGCTGACCAAATATATGGATGGCTCCACATAATTGAATTTTTCATGCCAAGCTGTGCCTTTCGAAACGCCTTTCTTACAGGCATTCCTGAAAGGATATTTTTGTAAAGTGCTGTCATCAATCGTTGTGTCCCCTGATCGCTAACCTCCCATAAAGAATTGATCACTGTCCGCGCGCCGGCCTCCTGAAAAGCGCGACGTAAGCCATATACACCTTCTCCTGTATGAATTTCACCCAGACCCGTTTCGCAAGCAGATAATACAACAAGGCGTGTACCATAGAGATTGAGCCCAAGGACCTCAATGGCAGTTAGCACGCCATCATTATCTGTATCAATTTCACCAAGAAACTGGGCATTATTGTTGATACCAGCAAAGGCAAGCCCTGCACGTAACAATGGATTGTCGCCTGGTGGAGGTATCAACGTTAATGGATCCATACTGCGTTGAAGTTTAACCAGTCGCCTGGTTAAATTTTCCTGAGATTTCAAAAAAAATCCATGTGTGGCAATATGGAGGATATCTGGAGCCTGATTCATTTGGCGTAAGAGTTCCTCTTCAGCTTGATTTTTTAAATAAAGTTTTGTTGATCGCTCTTTTTTACATAAATCATCAATTTCCTTGCCTTCACGTTCTGCGCCTGGGAGTGGCGAAAATGACAGGCCACGCATACCAAATGACGCCATTCGTAACCCTTTCAGCAGTTCGAGATTACGTTTTCCTCGGCTTTTTCGCTTTTGTTGAATATTTTTTATTGTTTCTGTTTCAACCATATATTTAGAATTATAATTCGGCCCTGCAATAATCATAAAAGGGCCAGTGCTAGAGCGGGCATTTGTAAGCAAAAGATCTCTTCCAGAAGACAGCATTTTCAAGTCATATGTTTGTATAATATATTCTTCATCATCATCAACAAGGGCATCAAAAGGCAAAATATTTAACATGCCATCAGGTACCAAAAAAATAGATGTTTTTTCATTAAAAAGAGTCACCAAAGGTTGCCAAATTTTTTCGTATAGAATAAATCCTTCTTCCTTAACTTCATCTTCATAAGAATCTTGATCCTGAATGGTTGTACGAAAATTTTCAATCCATTTGTCAATCATGGCCATATCTTCAAACACAATCTTTGAATAGCTTAAGCCATCAGAATCATCTTTTTGAGCGACAACCGCGACCATTTGTTGTTTTCCCTGCGCATGATTCATAAAAATAAAGTAATCTAGCAAAATATCTGATTCTCCCATCCTTGATACAATAATGTCAGGGCTAATTTCTTGACGCGTGTGTTTAAATCGAATACTGGCACGACCCAACTCGCCCTGTAATTCTTCAATTTCGTTTTCCAATTGCTCTATTTTCAATAAAAAGACTGTTGTGCCTGTTTCTTCAGGGCCAGAAAGGGTCAATGAAGCCAGTTCTTTCTTTTTATTCATTAATTGTTGACTCAAATTGTTTAATTCTGGTTTATCAATCATTTGCGTGACTTGTTCAACTTCAGATGCAATTTTTAATAACAAGCCTTTGCGTTGTAAACTAACATTGAGAATATCTCGGGCGCTGTCAGGTTTTTTGGATATGGCCAAAAGCCTGAGATAGGCATCTTGCTCAGCTTGGTGTAACCGAATATAGCCATTCCTGGCATTCTCGCCTGTTGCCCATAATACACGTTCAAAAAACTTATTTCTTCGTTCAAATATTACTGAATATGTTTCACAGGCTTTTTGGTTATGTTTCATACATTGAAACAATTTTGCCTGAACATTCAATGCTTCAAAAGTATAGGGATGATAAGGCCCCAGGCTGACATTGGAAAAATCAATGGCTTTCTTAATCATGAGTAATGCCTGATTATATTTTTTCTGAGTAATATATAAAGCAGCAACATCAATTGTTGAACGAATGGCATCCAAATGGGTTTCACCAAATTTTTTGATACGCAAATTCAGTGCTTGATGTAATAATTCCGAGGCTTTTTTTAACTGGCCTTTTTTATGATAAACTCGGCCCAGGTTATTCATGGCTTTCAATGTATATTGATGATTGATAGATAATCTCTTTTTCCATCGCTCGAAAACAATTTGAAATTTTTCAAGTGCATCATCATATTTTTTTTCAAGCATGTATAAATAGGCCAGATTATTGATACTGGCAATGGTATTGGGATGATCTTCACTATAAATATTCGAATAGATTTGAATCACTTTTAAGTATAATGGTCTGGCACGTTTGAAAACTCCTTGACTTTCATGAATCAACGCCAAATTATTCATGGTGGCCAAAGTTGTGGTATGCTTAACGCCCAATACTTCTTCAGCCAGATGAGAGGCTTTTTTTAGCAAAGGTTCCGCCTGATCGTAAAGTCCTTGTTCTTCAAGAACCAGGGCGAGATTATTGAGGTCAATAATTGCATTGGGATCCTTTTCACCTGAAATTTGTATACGTGTATTGTATACCTGTTCAAATAATTTTTCTGCCGCCTGAAGCTGTCCTTTTTTGCGTAAAATACCGGCAATATGATTTTTATCTGTGAGAGTGTTTGGGTGCTCTTCTCCAAGAGTTGTTCGATCAAAGTCATATACAGCATGCATCAGGTTTTCTGCATCATCCAAACGCCCCTGTCCTTCATAAACACGCGCCAATTCAGTTTTTAGATTATAGAGTAGATGCTGATATTCGTCACCCAGCTCCTGAGTATGAATAATGGCTTTTTTAAGAATAGATTCTGCAGCAGTAAAGGAAGCCTTTTGACGATATAAATCCGCCATTTCCAGTTGTGTATTTATTGTTTCCGGCGATTTTTCCCCAAAAATGTTTATTTTTTGTTGGGTGATACTAACATATAAAGATTCCGCCTCTGCTGTTTTTACCTGGCGTTTATAGACATTGGCAAGCTCATCCATGCAGGCCAAAGTATCCGGATGTGTAATTCCCTGACGTTCTATATAAAGGGGCATCATTTCTTTCAGCAAATTGATGGCTTCTTCATATCTCATTTGCCGGACATACATCATGGCAAGCAAATACATATTGAATAAGGTTTCTGGATGATCTACAGCCATGCTTTGTTTGGACGTTTGTACAGCTTCGAGATACAAAGGTTCTGCTTTATCATATTTTTCCAATATTTCATAAATACGTGCCATACTTTGCAGGCATGAAATGCGTAAAGGGTGAAGTGCATTCAATGGTTGTATCATGGCATCAGCAACTTTACGAAAAATTGTCAGTGCTTTATCAAATTGTTCTGTCTCCATTAATATTTCAGCGAGAATTTTTTGACTGTTCATTGTTTGGGGGTGGTTTTCACCAAAATTTTCTGATGCAATGTGTATAGCATGTTCTAAGATCTGAATGACATTTGGATCATTTCTGTCCGCACTTTTTTCCACCTCTGACATCAATTCATACCATTGTTGTTGGGCCTGAATGGCTTCAGCATTATCTGGCAACACAGATGTCGCTTCATATTTTTGTTCCGCCCAATCTGGCCAGACGTTGAGTATTGTACTGATTTGCTCATTATACGCCTGGATCTTTTTATATTGTTTTTTAGCAATACATGCAGCAATGGCCTGTTTCAGAAAGTTGACAGCTTTATATGATTCTTGAATCTGCATGGCACATACAGCCGCATTGCCGAAATAATCCTCATTTGAAGGATTGAGTTGCCCAGCTTTTTCAAAATGCTCCATTGCTTTTTCATAATTTTGTTGTCGCCAAAACTTGCTTCCCTTATCACTTTCGGCCCTGGCTTGCTGCTTTTTATCTTCTATGCCTTGCTCAGATGACCACAGCGGCAATGGAATCATTATTACAATGCAAAAAACAATAGTAATGACAGTTTTTGTTTTCATACCGATCTCCATTTAAATATGGCTTAAAATTTGCAAATCACAAAAAAAATCTATTGTGAATTGTCATATAGGCGAATAACTCGCCATGTTTTCTTATAATATTAATTATTATGGCACTATATTACACTTTCTAAAGCAATTTCAATTAGAAATATTGAGATACATAAAATATGCCATAATATTAAACCAACCAATTTTCCAGGGAGGCCCAGTGAACAAGACAACTTTTTTATTATGTATGTTATTGGTATTGATACCTGTCATTTCAGAATCAAAAATAATCCAATTTCCATTAGACGATAACACACTTGGAAAGGTTATTGAGAATGCCACTGATGGAGATATTGTCTTGTTGGCTGATGGCACAACACACATGTGCACAGAAACAATTCGTATTGACAAAGATATTACCATAAAATCCGATGGAAATGCAAAAGGATGTACCATATTATTTCAAGGAAATGGGCAATTCAGATTTACTCAGCCAGGTCGTTCGGTTATCCCTAAACTAGGATCTATAAAATTTATGAAAGCAGAGAATACTGCAATTTACATTGAAAGTGCATCACCCGAATTTGAAGGATGCACATTCACAGAAAACAGCGGCGTAAATGGTGGTGCAGTTTCAATCAAAAATGGGCAACCCCTGTTTAGTGAGTGTTACTTTTTAGAAAATAATGCTCAAAATGGGGGGGCTTTTTATCTGGATGAAAATGCCAAAGTCGCATTTAATGCATGCAAAATGTATACAAATACAGCTGTGATTAATGGTGGTGGTCTTTATATCAATAAATCATCTGCAATGTTTGTTTCTACAAACATTTATTATAATACTGCGGACACCGGGGGAGGGATATTTATGAATGAAAGTAGTCTTTCCTTTGCAGACTGTGGCATAAATTCTAATACAGCAAACACAAGTGGTGGTGGTGCTTTTATTTCTAAAGCATCAGAAATAAATACATATCAATGTGATGTAATCAACAATTCCTGTAATAATGGAAATGGGGGAGGCTTATATATTGAAAACATACAAGACTTAATTCTTGAGGCTTTTAAAATTGAGAATAATTCGGCAAATAATGGTGCAGGTATATATATAACAAACGCTAAAAGGACTGAAATACAACAGTGTATTATTTATAATAACCAAGCATTTTATAATGGCGGCGCCATTTTTCTCAAAGATGCTGAATCAACAAAACTTATGAATTTACTTGTTTCAGAAAATGATGCTGATCTTGATGGCGGGGGAATTTTTTTTGAAAACTGTATAACAGGAGTAAATATTATATTTTGTACTTTTGCGCGGAATTCATCAAAAAGGTCGGCAATGGATACTGGAATTATTTATTTGAATAACACGCCTGCCAGAATAATCAATTCTATTTTATGGAATGATGGGTACAACGAAATTGAATCTGTCAATATTGATCAATATCCATTGTCAATAACATATTCTGATGTGCAGATGTCATATACGAATAATGTTTATGATGGTGAAGGCAATATCAATAAAGATCCTATTTTTGAAAACGATTCAAGGCAAGATAGTCGCTATCTACATTTAGATGACTTAAACGATGACTTAAAATCTTCACCCTGTATTAATTCAGGAATACTTGAAGAAGGTATTCCTCAAGTGGATTTATATCATGTCAACAGAACAAAACATGGCAAATCCGCTGATATGGGAGCAATAGAGTATATCACAAGAGGCGCTGAATTAAATGCTTCGTCTAAATATGGACGCGATCCATTATTAGTCGATTTTGATTGTATTGCAGGGGAAAATAAACCATACACATATTCCATAGATTTTGGTGATGGTTCCGAAATAGTGGAAAACTCGAATGGTTCATTTTCACATAGATACAGCGGTGGATTGTTTTACCCTGAATGTACCATTATTTTAAAACATAATCCAACCATATACAGCATACCTGATACAGTGACAATCAATGTTTCATCCTTTGAGTGGCGTTTTGATACAGGTGGTGCCATTGAATCATCACCAGCCATTGGTCATGATGGTTCGATTTATGTTGGATCTGATAGTGGTGCAATGTTTGGAGTAAATACTGATGGTACAAAAAAATGGCGGTTTCAAACCGGTGGTCGTATCGTATCATCGCCATCAGTTTATTCAAATACAGTTATATTTGGTTCTGAAGATAAATCTGTTTATAAAGTGAATGCCAAAACAGGAACAAAGATCTGGCGGTTTGAGACATCTGGAGAAATATATTCCTCACCAGCCATTGATAAATCAGGAAATATTTATATTGGATCATGTGATTCTCATTTGTATGCCATCACACCCGATGGACAAAAAAAATGGTCATTTTTGACAAACAATCGTGTAATATCATCACCTTCAATTGTTTATTATACCAACAAGTTTGATAATACCATCAACACGATCTATATCGGATCTCAAGATAACCATTTGTATGCGCTTGACCTTGAAACCGGCACATTGGAATGGTCTTTTGATGTTGGCGCTGATGTCTGGGGGTCTCCGGCAATTAGTGATGACAGAAGTATTTACGTTGCTGGCGCTGAGGCTTTGGGTGACGCGCATCAAATTCATCTTTTTGCATTAAATCCAAATGGAACAATTAAATGGAAACATGAAATGCTTCGCGGGGCATATGCCTCACCAATATTGTTTTCAGGGACAGCTTCAAATCAAACAGTTGGGATGGTTCTTATGGGCTCATATGATAACAATCTTTATAATTTAAGTTTTAGCGGCTATGAAAAATGGGCGTTTCCAACACAAAGTGATTATGTAAGACCAGCGGATATCCTATCTTCACCGGCAGTCGGGTCCTCTGGCATCATATATTTTGGCTCTGAAAATCATTATATTTATGCAATCGAACAAGAAAAAGGCAGAATACGATGGTCTTATAAAACTGAAGGTCCGGTGTATTCTTCACCAGTGATCGATAACAATGTGTTGTACGTTGGCTCTTTTGATCATTACCTGTATGCGATCAGAACAAATGATGAAACATTATCAGAAACATCACCCTGGCCAGTATATCATCAGAATCCTGCACATCATAGTTGTCTTACAATTCTCGAAGAGACAATGCCACCCACAATTCAGAAAACATACCCTGCACATAATGAAACCGGCCTTGCTGCAAATGTTCCCATTACACTTTCTGTTACATTTACGAAACTTATGAATGAAGATACCATAGATATTTCATTTGAAAGTGCTTTAGAATCTAATGTTTTACCTTCAAACAAAATTAAATGTGATAAAATATTTGTTGATGATCGCCAGGTCACTGTGGCTTCGTTTCAACCCCTCTCATCAACCCTGGAACCGGATACCCGATATAAAATCAAAATCTCATCAACAGCTGTTGATGAGAAAATGAATAAAATGCAGGGAGACTGGATCTGGGTATTCTATTCAGAAACAACTGAAGACAAAGCCGATTCATCCGGAATTCGAGGATGTTTTATTGATTCTGTTCTATATAATTACAAAAAACATCACGTTGGTTGGTATCCTTTTTTTCAATGCCAACAATCCATATTTCAGGTTCCAACGTTTTTTGATGTTCATTCAAACAAATATAATGAATCATATAGGGCAGGCGATTAAGAGAATACTCTCGTGTTTGGGTTGCTTGTTGAAAAGAAAATGATTGCGGATTTTCACTGATTTGAGATATGGCGCGCTCCACTGCATTTAAAAATTGACGTCCCAGTCCATTGGCTTTTGCATTGTAATCGTTTATTGCTTCCAATAATTCGGTCCATGCATCCTGATAAAAAAAGACCCGATTCAATAACATGAGTGAATCTCCTCTAATACTTTTGTTGCTGGATATCTGTTCACATGACCGCTTCTGATTTTATTCACTCGTGTCAATAAAATTTTTTTTCGGGTTTCTGAGGTTATGTCTGTTGACAAGTTGACTTTTTTATTATTGTTATGAACTGAATCATTATTTGTCATATTTTCATGAGATTTATTTTGCATTGTTTGTGTCAACTGACGTTCACCAAATATCATTGGCAGAAATATCATCATGACACAAATAAACAACGCCAATAATAAACTCAGGATAATAAAAATTATATCAGTATTTGTCATCAAGCCTATTTGAAAATGATTTTTAAAACAAATATAAACAGGTCCAGTTTCCAACAAAACAACGCTTCCAAAAAATGCAGATGAACAAAACATGTACATCAAGCCACCAAATCCAGTGACAGTCTGTGTTGGGTTTTCCGATTTAAAGTCTGGATATGCTGCGCCAATCCCAACACCTGTTGCAACAACTCCTGGCGTGATACAAAAAATTGTAATGACAGATAAAAATTTCATAAAAGGATTGACATGAAGAAGGATATTGGTTGTGACAATCAAAAGCTCTGAAAGAATGATGAGTGGAATAAAATAACCCAGCCATTTTATCCACAAGTAAGTTTTTATTGATATGGGGCTGCTTTGAACAATCCAAAAGGACATACCTTCATGACTAATTGATGGAAACACAAATCGTGCGCCAATTGCTGTCAATACAAATGATGCCAGCGCAATGTTCAGAAAACTGAATATATTTTCGATATAATGTGCTTTCATTGGACTTTGATCAAAGGGTAAAACTGAAAAATTGTATAAATATATGACAATCAATGCTGCAATCAGGAACAGTTGAGACCATTGGGTTTGATCACGCCAGAAAGTTTTCATTTCTTTTATCAATAATGCACGCACAGGTCCGGATAGTTTATTCATCAGGCGATATATAACTTGATTATTACTTGGAATTAATCGTGATTGCGCTGTTTGAGATTTTGAATACCCTGTCATATAAATATATTTTGCAATAATTATATTTAAACAAATGAGTGCTGATGAAAAACTAAATAATATGCTAATATGAAAAATTGCATCCATGTATTGGCAGTCCAATGTTGCTTTCAGCGTATCAAAAACCCATGTACAGGGAATAAGTGGTGTTGATGGCATACTGATCGTTTTGAGATATAACATAACTGATGCAAATCCTTCCGGATTGACAAGTCTTTCAGGTTGCATAATTCGAAAACCGACATACAAAAGAACAAACATTGCCAGCCCAAAAAATAAGAATACAGAGCGAATCCGAGTGGCAGGAAGTATCAACACGATTGGCATGACAATCAACGAGCTAAGCCCGCAGGCAGTTATCGCCATGAGAATAAGACTGAGTAACAATAATCCATAATACAAAAAACTACCATCAAACACAATGCCAAAGGCAATAAAGGCAGGTATTGTATAAAGAATCATCATCCATGAACTGTCAAATGTACTTTCAATCCATCTTGATATAAAAATGGTTTCTGATGCAACAGGCAAGCCATGCACAAGACCTAAATCATTGCTTAAAAATAGTTTGGACAGGGCTGTTAAAATGGCACTGAATATCAATAACGAAAACACCGTCAAAAGAATCATTGACAATAATTTATATGACAGAAAATCACCAATATTTTCAGCATGTTTAAAATATGTTAATACCCTATAGGACACATAAAAAATTATTGACCAGATCACCATGCCAATTCCTGCAAAAAAACTCATGCCAATGAATTTTTTCATAGTAAGGCTACGACGAATAATGGCTAAGTATCGGGGTCTTAAAAGTGTTAAAATATCTTTCATGATTGTTCCAGCAAATGAAAGAATGACTAAGAAGTCGGGCATTCTTCCTGTGTATTGGCAAAAGTCAATTGAAAAAAAATGTCCTCAAGATCATTTGTGCCTTTTTTTGCAGATGCTTTCAGTTCATCAATTGTTCCTGTCGCAATAAGTTGTCCATTATGGATGATTCCCACACGATGGCATATCTGTTCTGCAAGGCTGAGGGTATGGGTTGACATGAATATTGTTGTACCTTGCGCTGATTTTTGTTGAAAAATATCACGAACCAGTTTTATTGCAACTGGATCTAGCCCAACCATTGGTTCATCAACAATGATGATGGGTGGGTCATGAAGTAGAGCTGAGGCCATAATCAAACGTTGTTTCATTCCATGTGAATATGCTTCAATTAACTCGTTACTTCGATCCATGAGTGCAAATTGATTGAGTAATTCCTGAGATCGTTTTAAGAAAGTTGAATTGGATATGTGATAGAAATCACCAATAAAGCGCAAGTATTCCATTCCAGTTAATTTTTCGTATATAAAAGGACGATCTGGAATATAACCAACAATTTGTTTTGCCTGGACAGGATGATCATTCATGGATATATCAGATAACATTACATTACCACTGCTCGGTAAAAGCAGACCTGCCATTATTTGTATGGTTGTTGTTTTACCGGCGCCATTTGGTCCGATAAAGCCGAAAATTTCACCTGCATTTACAGTCAGATGAATATTGTTGATAGCTGTATGATGCCCAAATTGTTTGGATAAATGAATTAGTTTAATCATGGTTTTTTTTCGATAATTCGTATATTAATATTGCCAATCATTCCCAGAAGTGCCATTTGCGCTTCTGGATTCCCTTTGACCAGTCGTATGTGGGTGATATCCGCAGGAAACTGATTCATAATCACATCCAGCGTCACCCACTGGTTCAGATAAATTTCATTCCAGGCATGGTAATAAAAACGACCATTCAAATAAACCAGACCTGAAGCAATCTGTGTTGGTATGCCAGCAGCACGCAAAAGGGAGGCTGCTAAAACTGCATGTTCATTGCAATCACCCCGCTTGTGTTGAAGTGTTTCAATGGCATTTGGAACAGACAAGACAGGTCTTTTAATAATATTTTGATTCATCCATACCATAATTTTCTTAATTTTTACCAGGTGAGGATCTGCTTTACTGGTTATTTGTTGAAGTTGTTCGATAATTTTTGGATTGTCTGAGGGAATCAATATAGTGGGTTGATAATATTGTTCTAAATTGGTCATTGTATAGGGAGGAGGAGGAATTTTTTCCTTTGTAATGGTCAAGTAGGCCAAATCAGATTGTTTTTGTCTGCCGCCATCTAGCGGTGTTTTCTCAAATTCGCCCTGAATGTGATAGGTTATTTCTTTGAGTTGCTCCTGATTTTCAAGTAGAATATTACTACTTACAGAAACCCATTCAATAAGATCCTTGTGCTTCATATTTTTTAGATTATCATAAGCATTCTGTTTGTTCGTTTTTTGGAGTGTCATGCCCATGATTCCTTTCTCTTGAACTATTTGTCCAGATGAATCAATCCATGCTGAGGATTTTATTCCCACAAATTCCATTGTGTATTTACTGCACAGCATTTTTTCTCCCATTATTTCGAGATATTCCTGACCATCATAAAAAAGGCTTACTGTTCTCATTCCCATTGTTGATGGGTCAAACAATTTCAGTTTCTGATATTCACCTGGTTTGAGATCCAGCGCATAAGCCGCATCCATCAAAGCAGTGGGCAAATAAATTTTTTCTGTCAGCGGAATTTTCGTTTCCGAATTATCTATAATTACTCTTAAAGTGTTTCCTTCGACTGTACCTTGAACACTAAAATCAAATGGATCTGATTTCAATTGAAATGAAAACTGATCCAAAGATAAATCTTTGGCGAGAATGGCTTTTGTATTAATGCGCAAGCTGTGTAATGTTCCCATGGTATTTAACTGCAAATACGTTTTCTCTGATAAAACATACATTTCATGGTCAGGTTGAATCATGCGATGGCTATATCCAATTTTCTGGTTTTGATGAAAAATATTCATCCAGGTTTCCTGAGCTTGCAATGAATGGGTAATAGGTTTGATTTCTATGGCTTGTTTTTCAAATAATTCTAAACGAATAGAGATTAATGTAAAAAAAATAGCAGAAAAAATAAGAAAGCCAATAATTGGCCAATAAAAAAATTGTTTAAATCTCAATTGCATAAGATTGAATCCATTGATAGGTTTGATTTGCTGATTTCATCAAAATAAAGCAATAAATATACCACAAATGCGACTTAAAAAGAACAATCAATACCATGATTTTTGTTGACTATAAAGGAATAATACTATATACGTCCCTCTCAACTGACAGGCATCCATTTTATATAGTTCTTCAATCTTATCTTTCAAAATCCATTGATTTGGATAACTGTATCAAAAATATATCTTAGAAAAAATATGATAATGTTTCTTTGAAAACACTATGAATTAGGGAGGAATTGGATAATAATGATTAAATCACGAATAAATTTTCTTGGTGGAAAACTATTTGTTTTGATGGCAATGCTCATGACCTGCCCGGGCATAGCTGCTGCGACAGAGACAATGGTTGATCCAGCGATAAGCAATAAACCCTGGTGGTTTTGGCCACTGGTATTGTTTGTTTTTTGTCTAATACTGGGAGTATTGGCAGTCATGGCAGGTGTTGGTGGTGGCGTTTTGTACGTACCATTGGTCAGTGGGTTTTTTCCTTTTCACATTGACTTTGTGCGAGGAATTGGTCTGATGGTCGCTTTGGCTGGTGCACTTGCCGCGGGGCCGGGCTTACTGAAACGTAATTTGGCAAATCTGAGATTGGCGCTTCCGGTGGCATTGATAGCTTCAACATGTTCCATTGCTGGAGCAATGCTTGGATTGTATTTATCTGCATTAAATCCAGATATCATCCAGGCTTGTTTGGGAGCTACGATTATTGGTATTGCCTGTTTGCTTCTGTTTTCAAAAAATACTGAAAAACCAGTTGTTACCAAGCAAGATGCAATTGGACTTGCACTGGGACTACAGGGGATTTATTGGGATGATGGTGCTCATGAAAGTGTAGAATGGAAAACACATCGCACACTCCTGGGATTGTTTATGTTTATTCTCATTGGTCTTTTGGCTGGATTATTTGGCTTGGGTGCTGGATGGGCAAATGTTCCGGTATTCAATCTGCTCATGGGTGTACCGCTGAAAGTTTCTGTGGCAACAAGTAAATTCTTGCTATCTATAACAGATACTTCTGCAGCATGGATTTATTTAAATCGGGGATGTGTTATTCCACTTATTGCAGTGCCTTCAATTGTTGGCTTGATGCTTGGATCATTTATCGGAGTTCGAATTTTGGCAGTTGCCAAGCCAAAGATGATTCGATATATGGTTATTGGTGTGCTTTTCTTTGCAGGATTTAAAGCACTGGATAAAGGACTTGGAATTGGACTGATGGGATAAAACCATCCATCACTTATAAGGAGAAATAATATGGATAAAAATAATGATGCGCTCAAAGCTTCAGAAGAGCAAGTTCAATATGCCAATGTTCTCATGTTTGGTGTATTGGTTGGATTGGTCGTGATGGGTGTCACCTATTTTATTTACCTGACAGGTTTGTTACCCGCACATGTTGACATGTCTTATTTACCTCAGGTTTGGGGGAAGAATGTAACTGAATATCTGCACTTGACCCAAACTCCTCATGGCTGGGAATGGACACAGCTTCTCATGAAAGGAGATTTCCTCAATTATATTGGATTCGTATTACTGGGATTAATGACTGTCGTTTGCTACATGTTACTGGTTCGCGGTTATATGCGACAAAAAGACTGGACATATGCAACAATCAGTATACTTGAAATCCTGGTTTTATGTGTGGCAGCTTCAGGAATCCTGGGAGGAGGCGGACACTAATTGTCTACCAATGGCTCTGTTCATGGTAACCCTGTTTACAGAGTGATTAACAAATAACAATCAAGCAGATCTCAGTAATTTTGATCTGCTTGATTATCAAAATATTGGCATTCTTGTTATCAGTTACTATTTTTTGTAAAGGATGCCGAAACATTTTTATCACAAAAAAAGGAGTGGCTTAAATGATTCAAAGAATTTCAATTTTTGGCGTTGTCGTTTTTTTATTTATCTTTTTTCAATCTGCATTTGTTTTGATTGAAGTAATCGAACATCCGCATGAAACTGTCGTAACGTTCTGTAAAGCCTATTATCAGTTGGATGAGTCTGCAAAATCTCTTGTTGCCAATCAAGACGAAATCGACATGATTGACCAATTCTTTTATACACAAAAACAAAAAGCCAATGAACGTGGGTATCGCGATAGTTTTTTGGTCAGCTATATGACAGATATCCATACAGAAACCATTGAACAAACCAAAAAATCTGCAAAAGTACATATCAAAGCCAGGCGTGCGGCTATTATTCCCTGGCTAAGAACGCGAAAAATGTATGATGTGGATCATACTTTTTCACTTGAAAAGAAAGACAATCAATGGGTGATTTCTGGTGGTATTGCCACAATGTAACTGATATGTATGATATTTAAAAATCTTCAGCAATGTGTGCAAGCACTGGAAACAAATGGCGATCTTATTCGTATTGATCAGATAGTGGACGCCAAACTGGAAGTGGGAGCGATTCAACGTCGTGTATTTTCTGCGAAAGGTCCAGCCATATTTTTTACCCGCATAAAAGGTTGCCAGTTCCCAATGTTGGCCAATTTATTTGGCACCAAAAAACGTATGCGATGGCTTTTTCAACATTCACAAAAAGCCATCAAAGCATTGTTTGCTTTAAAAAAAGATCCGCTTCATTTTATCAATAATCCATCTGTTCTGCTTCATGCTCCAAAAGCAGTAGCATGCGCAATACCCAAAAAAATTTCATCAGGAGCTGTACTTTCTTGCTCAACAAAAATATCGCAGCTTCCACAACTGATATCCTGGCCAAAAGATGGCGGTGCATATATTACATTACCACAAGTATACACTGAAAATCCGAATTCCCCTGGTTGGATACACAGTAATATGGGAATGTATCGTATTCAACTATCTGGCAACCAATATCAACAAGATCGTGAGATAGGCCTTCATTACCAAATTCATAGAGGTATCGGTTTTCATCATTCAGCAGCCTTGACAGCAAAAAAGCCTTTTCATGTGAACATTTTTATTGGGGGGCCACCTGCCCTGACGCTTGCAGCGATTATGCCCCTTCCAGAAGGCATCCCTGAGCTGGCTTTTGCTGGTGTACTGGCAGGGCATCGCATCCCAATGATTTATGGAAAAACAGTCTTGCCAATGCCATCAGAAGCAGATTTCTGTATTACCGGTACAGTCATCCCCAATTACCAACTGCCTGAAGGTCCATTTGGCGATCATTTAGGATATTACAGCCTGAAACATGATTTTCCTGTATTACGTGTGGACAAAGTATTTCATCGCAAAGATGCTATCTGGCCATTTACAACTGTTGCCAGACCCCCTCAGGAAGATTCAATCATTGGTGAATGGATTCATGAACAAACAGCTTCCTTGGTACCAACTGTATTTTCTGGCATTCATCATGTGCATGCGGTTGATGCTGCTGGTGTTCATCCATTGTTGCTTGCCATTGGCAGTGAAAGATATGTGCCATTTTGTAAAGAACAAAAACCCCAGGAATTATTAACCGGTGCATTCTCACTTTTAGGGAATACACAGACCTCATTGTCCAAATATGTTTTAATCACAACTGAATCCCCTGATGCCCCATATTTGAATATAAAGGATATTCCTGGTTTTATAAAACATATGCTTGAGCGTGTTCAATGGGAAAGAGATGTTCATGTGATAACACAGACATCGATGGATACACTTGATTATTCTGGTATTAATCTGAATCAAGGCTCAAAAGTGATCATTGCAGCATGTGGTGCGAAAAAAAGAACATTGGGAACAACCATTCCAAAAAATTTGTATCTTCCTGCCCCCTTTCGGAATCCGGCATTTTGTTTACCGGGAATTCTGGTCATTCAAGGCCCGAAGCATTCAACAACCCGAAATGAACATGATCCACAATTGAAATTTTTCGCAAAAGAACTGTCTTTACATCAAAAAATTGATTTATCAAGCTATCCTTTGATTATTGTTGTCGATGACTCTGACTTTGTTTGCAAAAACCTTGACAATTTCTTATGGGTTACATTCACTCGATCTGACCCTGCAACAGATATTTATGGCACAAATGAGTTTATCCATTGCAAACATTGGGGATGCAAAGAAAGTTTGATTATTGATGCCCGACTGAAAAAACACCATGCCAGTCCGCTTGAGCCTGATTTGAATATTGAAAAACGTGTTGATCAATTCGGTGCAAAAGGGAATCCTTTGTATGGCATTATATGATTTGATATGAATGTAACCAAAAATACAGGTCAAACCGAAACCAGGCCTTTTCAAACAAAAATGGTTCAAAAAAAAATACAGGATGCCAAAAAACAGTCTAAAAAGTATTCAAAAGAAATGGTTGATGAATTTGGTGACAGGGTCAAGTTACAAAAATTTACTGTTATTTCTATTGGATTTGATCGCCTGTTGTATATGAAAGATTGATCTTTTTATGATAAGTAATCAATCATAGATCTTTGGGTAGATCGTAGTCCATTTTTTTGGTATTCGTCTGGATGGTCGAACCTTCTGTTCGTCTCGAACAAAAACCAGTATCAAACCTATGATCAAAACCAATGTAGGGGCGAACCTTATTAAATGTATCGGAAAAACAAAATTTGCCTGAAGAGCACGATGTTCATGTATATGTATCGGAAAAACAAAATCCTGCTTTATATGGTTCAAGTGCAATGCCGCTTGCTAACGCGCGCGGCTCTGAAAATTTCGGCAGCTCTCAATCTGAGCCGCGCGCGTTAGCAAGCGGGACTGTACTTGAAGCAAATATCAAACAGGCTTTCCGAAGACGCACAAAAGTTAGGCTAATCTAAAATTTCTCGAAGGGCACTATGTTCCCCCCAACTTGTACATACGTCCCATGTCCGACATTTAAGGGATGCGCCTTTTGTTACAAATTACTAAATTATTATATTACTTTACTGCAAATAATTTGCCAGATAGGTTTTTTCGGGAGGGGGGGGTTATCCTTAATTATTAGTACATTATGATATATTAATGTATAATATATACATATTCATTACATGATTTGCAATTATTGATAAGCATTTATAATTATAATATTAATCAGAAACATAATTTGAATAATTTTTAACTGAGGAATGCGCTAAAAATTGAGTTCACACTGTTTTAAGATTGCCAAACTTTTTCAATAGAATTGGGATGCAAGCCAAAATGGTTAACTTGTATTTAGAACGTTCCTTCCCAACCAAAGAGTAGCACATGCTTACATTTATATTTCTCATTATTTTATTATGTATATTGTATTTTATCGTTCGCAAAGTAATCAGGCAAAAATTGATTATTGAACATCTAAAGTCTGAATTGCATGAATGCAAAATTAATACCAAAGAAAAAGGTTAACAAAAGAAAGTTGAGGTTATCATGATCGATAGTATTAAAGAGAAATGTCCGCAAAATTTTAAAGTCTGGGTATCGTTTCTAATGGGTATGGTTGTTATTATCATTGCCATCGTGGTTTTTGACAGTGTTCTGGTGAGAGGTCGAATCGGTCAGGTTCAGGAAAATCCACGTGAAGTTTCAATTGAAACCCCTGCATCAAGTGTGAATGTCGAGTATGTAAAAA
>Ga0272440_1000970_pt1 | contig 23947 bp, 21 predicted proteins | sample SSMMMBAug17_FD_192440 | JGI IMG/M metagenome (GOLD analysis project Ga0272440, IMG submission 192440) | Marine sediment archaeal communities from Little Sippewissett salt marsh, Falmouth, MA, United States - SSM-MMB-Aug17 | ecosystem: Environmental > Aquatic > Marine > Wetlands > Sediment ...
GCAGTTCAAAATCGATTTGAATCAACCATTGCGAATCTGCAGAATGTTTCCGAAAATCTCTCCGCATCTCGATCCAGAATTCTTGATGCAGACTTTGCAAGTGAAACAGCAGATATGACCAAATCACAGATCTTGATTCAATCTGGTGTGGCCATGTTGGCACAAGCCAATCAGTTACCACAGCAAGTTCTGTCTCTACTCGGATAGTGATTCTATAAAACTAATATCGTCTCTAATTATCAACAGTCAGCAAGGGGCGATATTAGTGATTTGTTACGAAATCATTATTTTGAGTTCACGCTTATATCTGGTTCCGGGCTTCTATTGACATGAGATGTTCGGAGCACTCTGACATTTTAAGTATCTTTTTTGTAAATGCGGTTCAGATTTTTTTCTGAGCCGCAATTTAGCTTCAAAGCCCTGGCTTTGCAGCTATGATCGAATAAGACGATTTCAGACAGTTTAAACTGTCAATAAATAAAAATGGAGGTGTCTTATGGCAAGCGGCACGTTAGCAGTAGGTGGGTTAATGTCAGGTATCGATACAGAGAGCATGTTTGCACAGCTCCGAGAGGCGTATCGCAAACCTATCGAATTAATGGAAACAAGAAAATCTGATTATAATGTCAAATTGACTGCGTACAGTACGCTTCAATCAAAGTTAACTGCTTTGCGCGCTGCTGCAAAAGAAATGGACACATCCTCTGAATTTGCATCGCTTTCAGCAACGTCGAGCGATGAAGATATATTTACTGCCACAACAATTTCAACAGCAAAAGATATGACTTATAACCTTCAGGTGAAAGCATTGGCACAAACGCACAAAGTTGCGACGGCCAGTACTTACTCTTCAACTGAGACACTTGGTGCTGGAGACTTGACAATCCAGGTCGGCAACAACACAGCGCGAACAATTACTATAGCAAACTCGGATACTGTTCAAGATATTGCAGATGCAATTAATAATGATTCCAGTATGGATGTTGTTGCAGCAACTGTTTTTGATGGCAATAAATACCGGTTGATGATTTCGGCAAAAGAATCAGGTGATGAAAATATCGTCAATATTACTGTGGATGAAGACGACACCGCTGCTGCAAATATTGATTCCAGCGGATTATCACAACTGGCATATGATAATTTCAAAACTGAAACAGCAACGATCTATGATACTTTCACTGGTGGACGAATTGAAATTAATTCAGGTACGTCTGATGAATTTTCAGTTTTAATAGACTCTGGCGATACCATGCAGGATATTGTCGATAAAATTAATAATAGTGATTATTGGTACGAGGCAGATGGTAGTGCAAAACTGTCGGATGCAGATATTGCTAATATTACATCACCACCAAAAGCTGTTCTCGTAACAGATCTTACAGATAGTGGTAAAGTTTTTATTCGGGCTGATGGCGTAAACACATGGGATGCATCGACTGCAACAAAGGACGATGGGTCAGGCGGAAGCACAGCTGCAACAGAGTTGCTTATTGATAATACATATATGTTAAACAATATGTATTACCAGACGACTAATGCGGCTGATCCAACCGATACATTTACCGGCACGATTGACTTTAACCAGGATACCAATGATAGCACAGCATCCCAAACTTTTGTTTCAGCTACTCATGCAGCTGCAAACCCTGCAACATACAGCCAAATAGCAGATGGAATAAATGCGAATCTCACTGGAATTCCACCGCTCACTGGAATTACAGCTTCAACAGTAGAAGATTCGACGACTGGTAATCTTTATCTCAAATTTATCGGAATCAGCGCAGGCAATAATGGCGCACCGGATATTAATGCGAGTATGGGGGGAACAATCGCTGATGGCAAAATGTATGTCAATTCCAAAAACATGACCCGGTCCCAATATAGCCAGGATGCAACGATTGTCGTCGATGGAACAACAATCAAACGAGATGCAAATTCCATTGATGATATGCTTACCGGCGTTACATTAGACCTCAAAAAGACTTCATACAATTCGACAACATCTTCATACGATACGCTAACGCTAGATATTGCGAGAGATAGTTCCGCCATGATTGAAAAATTTGAAGCAGTCGCTGATGCATACAACGATTTGGTTGAATTTTTTGATGAATATCAGGGCGTTCAGGTTAAAGAAGATGCATCTTCCAAAAGTCTTGAAGATGGCATGATGGATTTGATCACGATTCTTTCAGGTGATGAACTTGACAAAGATGATGATGATTCTCCAATAAAGTATGGCCCATTGATGGGCGACTCCACCACATCCATGATCAAAGATAAATTATTCAATATTTCATTTTCTGATGTAGATGGTGTGAATTCATCATATAATAACCTGACAGAAATGGGCATTACACTGACATATGGAAAAATGAGCATTGATAAAGAAAAATTTACTGCAGCAGTTTCTGCCAATGCTGATGCAATCAGTGAATACTTTACCAATGATACCTCCTCATCACAAGGGTTTGCAGTTAAATTGATAGATGCCATTGACAACATGGTTGAAAACTATGCCAGTGATCAAAAAGGTATTCTCTTAGCACGTCAAGAAGGACTTCAATCCACAATTGATCGCCTTGATGAACAGATTGCCTCTCAAGATGAACGTATTAATGCGACAATGGAACGAACACGCGCCCAGTTTAACTCTCTTGAAGTTTTGATGGGACAATATCAGACGACCAGTTCGTATCTTGCCAGTCAGTTGGCATCAATGGCAGGATAAAGACAACTCACTTACACAGAGAAAGGAGAGTTTTCCTATGCCACCAATGGGATATTCTGAATATACACGAACTGAAGAGCAACAGACAGATAATAAAGAAAAAATTTTACTGATGTTATTAGAAGGCGCTGCTCGTTTCACAAGATTTGCACGAATGGGACTTGAAAAGCAAAGTATGCAGCTTAAGGGAGAGAATATATCTAAAGTGCTGGCAATTCTGACCGAGTTGGATTGTGCCCTTGATCGAGATGTTGGTGCCGAGTTTGTTTCTTCATTGTCAGATCTTTATCGCTACATGATGAACCGACTTTCTGATGCAAATATCAATAATGAAAAGGAACCACTTGAAGAAGTGGAGCGATTGCTGATTACGATCAAGGAAGGCTTTGAAGGGGCTGCAGACACGATAAATGACAAAACACAAGCAGTTCCGAAACAGGATGTTATTCCCAAAAAACAACCTCAGCGCGGTTTTTCAATGGCTGCCTGATTAATTTTATAAAAAGGAACGTTCATGGATAATAACAATTCGCAAACGCAGAATGTATCTGAACAAAATATTAAAAATTTACTGATGTTGCTTGATGGGGCACTTCGCTATACACAGTATGCCAGACAAGGCATTGAGCAAAATGATTCGAAAATGCGTAATGAAAATATCAGTAAGGCCATTTCAATTTTTACGCAACTTGATGCCGCACTAGATAAATCTGTTGGTGGTGAAATTGCTGAGAATCTTTCAGGACTTTACAAATTTTTGATGAACCAATTGACACAGGCCAATATACAGGAAGATGCCAGCCTGATAAATGATGCTGAAAAAGTGCTTGTAGATATAAAAGAAGCTTTTGAAGGTGCTGCAAATAATATTTTTAATGAACGGCAACAAAGCAATATAGCGCAAGAATCACAATCACAGGGAAGAGGTCTTACAATTGATATCTAAACCCGAACAATTGTCGTCCAGTACAAAACTGTTAGAATCACTGATTACTGTTAGCCAAAAGATCAGTGATTCATTAAGATTTCAGTTATCAGCAGAACAGATTGACGATTTGGCACAAGAACATAAAGCGGTAATGGAGCAAATAAAAACAATTCCTAAAACTGAAATGAAACATCATCAACCCATACTAAAAAATATACAAAAGCAGGTACAATCTTTGCAAGAAGAAATGGGCAATTATCATCAAGCTGTCAAAGAAAAGCTAATTTCATTTGGCCAAAAACGAAAACAAATAAATGCATATAATGCAATGTCTTAATTTTAATAGATATTAAAATGATCTTGATACGTGATATTTAGATCATTTAATATAACGTATGTATCACACGCAATTTGTGATCATATAAGGATAAATATTTCCAGAGGAGGCGTATTATGAATACAATAAACCCTATCACCAGTAACAACATTAACACCACTCCTGCGCCACCGGTGGTTGATTATTCCAAGGATTCGAAACAAGAATCACCGGAGAAAGATTTTCAGAAGCGGATTGCAGATAAGTACACAGATAGCAAGGTACTGACTGCAAAAAAATTCTCAACCGACAGCGACAAAGTTGTTGTCAAAAAACGCGACGAAATGCCAAAAGTGGACGCAAAACAACAGGAAGCGCCCATGGAACAGGCACCCCAGAATGTGCAGGAGCTTCTGGGCACCAAAGAAGGTATTGAATCTGTCGCAAAGGCTATGGAAGATTATGCCAATAGTGCGCATAATGTGGGTCTAAAATTCCAGGTGCATGAAGATACTGGCCAGTTTGTCATTCGAGTGATTGACGTGAACACCAATGAGGTTGTTCGCGAAGTCCCGCCTGAAAACTTGCTGGATCTGGCTGCAAAAATGGAAGAAATGATGGGCATGTTATACGATGAAAAAGTATAATCATGTATTTTTTTTAACCGAAAAACATTATACGAATGGTACGGAATTGATCGCATAAAAGAAAGCGTGAATGACTGAAAGTAGAACGACCCACCAGAAAACATATCAAAAATTATCCTTTCTTTTTACCCGGGTGTCATGAATTCATAGAATCGCGGTCGGCTTTAATTTAAAAAATAAATGTGGCCGCGATTTTTTGGGCTTAAATTCGCAAGTATTTTTCAAAAAAAACATAAATAATCAGGAAGAATACTTATGCCAGCACATAATAAAGTACAAATATTTATATTTTGTTTGATATTAACAATTTTGTCATTAACAATTGCGTCAACAGATGCCGCCAGCATTTGGCAATGGGAAAATCCTTTTCCAAATGGCAATACACTGACTTCTATTTGGGGCACTGGAACAAATCATATTTGCGCTGTGGATGATCAGGGGTTGATTACTTGCTTTGATGGTAACACCTGGAAAACCATTGAACAATTTTCGAACGTTCAATTTACAGATATCTGGGGAGACAATAATCAGTGGGTTGCCGTGGGCTTGTCTGGTGCTGTTGTTATTTATCAGAATGAAAAATGGCAACAGGTAGATGTCGATACATCCTTAAATTTATATGGTGTTTGGGGAACTTCTTTTTCAAACATCTATGCGATGGGTGCAGAAGGCCTTATGATTCATTATGATGGCTATCAATGGGAATCATTGACAAGTGTTGTATCTGTTACATTGAACGATATTTGGGGAACATCTGAAAACAACATTTATGCAGTTGGATTTGGGGGGATCATTCTAAATTACAATGGCACACATTGGACAATAATGAATAATCCATCAAGCGCACTATCCACACTTAACGCGATATGGGGAACCAATGCAAACAATATCTATGTTGTAGGAAGTAGTGGCACCTTATTATCCTATGATGGTTCTCAATGGCAAAAAATAAATACGCAGACCAGTATGACGTTTTCAAGTGTATGTGCCCTATCCCAAACCACATTGGCATTTGGAGAAACCGGCACTGTACTTGAATTGAATGGTAATCAGATCCATGAATCAACCATTCCTTTATTCTCAACAATTCATGGGGCATGGGCCATTGATGCTGTTGTGTATGCTGTTGGCACAAAAGGTACGATTATTAAGTATGAAAATCAACAATGGATCAGTCTGCGCCAGGGCACTGATACTAATTTTTATGCGATCTCAAATATAGATAATCGCTTATTTGCAGCAGGATATAATGGGACGCTTTTATTATATGAAAACAGCCAATGGAAAGAATATTCATCTTCATTTGACAAAGATATCTATGATATTGATGGAGCAATGGCTGTTGGTGATGGAATGATCCTTTTTTATGCTGATAGTGATTGGCAGCTTCTATCGTCAAACACGCTAAACAAATATAATGCAGTCTGTCAACAAGGTAATACATATTATATTGTGGGGGATAATGGCGCAATGTACTCATACGATGGTATCAACTGGAATAATCATACGACAGTTGATTCTGTAAATCTGTATGATGTCTGGGCTCATTTTTCAGGCATCTATGCAGTGGGCGCATGGGGGAGAATTCTAAGATTTGATGGAAGCCGATGGTACAATATGAATCATCCCTTAAATGGTACTTCAATCAATTTTTATGTGGTATGGGGAACATCAGAAGAATTGCTTGTTGCTGGTGAGAACAGTATTGTTTTGAGCTATGATGGAAACCAGTGGACACAAATCCAATGTGATATATCAACATCGTTTCATGCCATTTACGAAACCGATGTTAACGTTTTTCTTGCAGGAAATCATGGGGAAATCTTTACATATCAAGACAACTTATTACATCCGATGAACAGCCCGACTGGCAATTCTATTCATTCATTTTGCCAGAAAGACAGCCGATTATATGCAGCCGGTCTTGATGGCACAATTATTTCCTATCCATTACCCGCATGTTCAGATGGTTACAACATGACTGATATTGAACAGGCGCAAGCATATGCATTGTCACTGGCTGAATCTCGGGCGATTTCAGAATTTCAGCAACTTGTTGACCAGAAAGATCAGCACATGATCCAGTTAAATGAGCAGATATCTCAAATGTTTACACAAACACAAATGGACAATTCGATTGCAGTGTCTGTATCATCAGCAGTTTCACTGGCAGTGGCAGTTAAAAATACTGAAATTGAACAACTGAATGATAGAATCAATAGCTTATATACGCAGGAAGATGTAAATCTGTTGATTTCCTCATTATACTCAGAAGATGAACTTAATCTTGCCATACAAAATGCTGAAGCCGCCAAAGACTTAGTAATTCTTCAGCATCTCAGCACAATTGATACCTTAAATCAATTACTCGCTGCTAAAAATCTGGACATAGACTGCAGTGGAAAGGTTGATGCGCTGACTGATGGCTTATTAATTATCCGGTATTTGTTTAACCTGGATCAAGGAGATAGTTTTATGGCGAATGCAGTGGATCTTACGCGTGGAACATGTATTACTGAAGAAGATTTACGCGGGAATATTGAGAATTTATTGCCTCAAAATTGAATGTTGATAACCAATATTTCGATAAGGCCTACTCACCAAGTGTTTCCTCGGTTTTATCCGATTTTTTTAAAGTAAATCGAAAACAAGATCCCGCTTCTTTTTGACTGGTTACCCATATTTTGCCACCATTTTTTTCAACCAGTTCTTTACAAAGAATTAATCCCAGACCTGTTCCCTGTTCTCCAGCAGTGCCCTGACTTTTGTGCTTGTTATCAATTGTAAACAGTTTTTCCTGGTTCTCTGGTGCAATACCAACGCCATTATCAGTGATACTGATTTCAATCCAATCGTTTCCATCATATTTCGATGAAAGGCTGACTGTGCCGCCCTCACGTGTAAATTTAATCGCATTGCTAATCAAATTTCTGAGTATTGTGTCAACCATATTATTATCGGCAAAACACAGGGTTTTTTTCTCAATATCAAATTTAAGTTCAATTTTTTTCTGACTGGCTGTATTCATTAGAAAAGCAATATTGGACATACCAATACTGAATAGGTCGAAATGATTGGGTTTATATGCCATTGCACCGCGTTGAATTCTTGCCCAGTCTAATAGATTTTTAAATAGTTTGTGCGCATTGTCTATCATCAGTTGCATATTTTCTGCGTATTTAATGAGTTTTGCATTTTCCAGTTCTCCTGCCGCGCGAATTAATAAGTCAGAATACCCCACCATGGGTGTGAATGCGCTTCGCATATCATGTGCAATGATTGAAAAAAATTTATCTTTTGTTGCATTGGATGCCATCAACTCCTGATTTAAATCATTGAGCGCTTTTTTTTGATGCTGTATTGTCAAGTGCGTTGTGATGCGCATTAACACCTCTTCCTGCTGAAAAGGCTTGGTGATATAATCCACAGCACCATACTGAAAGCCCTTTACTTTATCTACAGTTTCTGACAGTGCAGTCATAAAAATGATGGGTATATCCTTGGTCGCATTGTTGGCTTTCAATTGTTTGCATGTTTCAAAGCCATCAATTCCCGGCATCATAATGTCCAAAAGAATGATATCCGGACGTGCAAAATCTGCCTGTTCAAGGGCACCTTCCCCATCCTGCGCAATCAGTGTTTTAAATCCCGATTGATTTAAATAGTCCAGTAAAACACTTAAATTTGTTGGTGTATCATCAACAACCAAAATGGTACTTTTCTGTGAATTTGAAGGATCCATGCGATTCTCCCAAATTAAATATTATTTTCATCACGAATTGAAACAAAAAATGTGCTTCCTTTTTCGGGAACACTTTCAACCCAAATATTTCCACCACATTTTTCAGCCAATTCTTTACATAAAATCAATCCCAGGCCAGTTCCGGTTTCCTGAAAGGTACCAGGTGATGAAGATGCCTGGTCAATTTGAAATAATTTGCTCATTTCATTAGATGGTATTCCAACACCGGTATCTTTTACAGATATAATTTGATAATCTTTTTCCTGTTTGATTGATAGATGAACAAAACCTTCAGCATAGGTATATTTAATGGCATTGGTGATCAAATTGCGTAGAATCGTCCTGATCATTCGAGAATCAGAATGAACCATTGTTTCCTTTGCAATGTCATGGGTCAGATAAATATTTTTTTGTTTTGCCATTTCTTCATACAAGGTCGTCATTTCTATTGCAACTGTATAAAAATCAAATTTTTGCGGGGCATAATCATAGGCACCCCTCTGTAATCGGGCCCATTCCAGTAAATTTTGCAATAGTTTGTATGTATTTTTTGCAGAGCTGTGAATATTTTTAGCAAAAGTATCTATTTGATCTAAACTTAATTTTTGTAAAGATTCTGATAAAAATTGAGTGCCATTTAAAAGCGAGGCAAAAGCGTTGCGCATATCATGAGCAACGATTGAAAAAAATTTGTCTTTTGTTGCATTTAACTCCGCAAGTCGCTTTTTCTGTCGAATAATCGTGAGATGAGTGGAAATACGCATCAATACTTCTTCATGTTGAAATGGCTTGGTGATATAATCCACAGCACCATATTCAAACCCTTTGACCTTATTTTGGGTATCACTCAGGGCTGTCATAAAGATAATTGGGATTTCTGATGTTTCATGGCAATTTTTCAGTTCGTCACAGGTTTCGTATCCATTCAAACCGGGCATCATAATATCCAATAATATTAAATCTGGCGCAACTAGTTTTGCCCGCTTGATCGCTTCTGTTCCATTTCTTGCAATCAATACTTTCAAGCCAGAATGTTTGAGATACTCAATGAGCAATTTGAGATTGTTTAGATTATCATCAACGAGTAAAATGACAGCTTGTTGTAATTTGTCTTTTTTAAGCATACTTTGCCCCAATGCAAAAAATTCTTGATATCAAATACCATACCACAAATATCATCATTGGTAAAATATTTATATTATTTGTCTGCAACCAATATTTATCTATTTATTGAAAACAAATCCCTATTGTGTTAAGGTTTTCAAGAAAATAAGTGAGGTGAAACTGCACAATTAAGTAAGAATGTATAAAATGGATTAATACAATGATCTGTCTATGGCGAAAAGGAATAAAAGCATGAAAGAAACAACGCATTGCCGGTGGATTGAGATTTGCCCATTGCGAACATTTGAACAGAAGGGTAAACTCAATCTCGAATGGAAAACCAATTATTGTGAATCCAATTGGAATCAATGTATGAGATATCAAAATGTTGTCAATGGCAAACATAGTTCTGATCAGATGTTACCGGATGGTAGTTTTATTCATGTAATGTAATTATTAGGAGTTATTTAATGATTTTGATCAATCCAGCAAAAAGAGTATTTCATCATGTTCATGGTACTCATCATCAATTCCACGATGACGACATCTTGAATTCATCAAAAAAAAGACAAATCAGCATTGGTAAAAAAGTTTTGGATGCCAATCAGTCGAACGCGAATAAGAATCGTCAATTATTCGCGGATAAAGGTATTTTTGTTTTAAATATCATGAGTTCTCCCGGTTCAGGGAAAACGACAACACTTGAAAAAACACTCAACATGCTAAAAGATGATATCAAATGCGCGGTTATTGTCGGAGATATTTGTACAACCAATGATGCCGATCGCTTATCAATTTCAGGAGTGCCGGCAATTCAAATCAATACAGATGCTTTTGGCGGGGATTGTCACTTAACTGCGCATGAAGTTAATCATACTTTAAAAACATTCAATCTTGATGAACTTGATTTATTAATTATTGAAAATGTTGGAAATCTTGTATGTCCGGCTGAATTTGATATTGGAGAAGATGCGCGGGTTGTTATTTTAAGTGTGACTGAAGGTGAAGACAAACCTTTAAAATACCCACTGATGTTTCGTGAGTCCCATATGACGCTACTGAATAAAATTGACCTCTTGCCTTATTTAGATTTTGATCTTGCGCTGGTAAAAAAGAACATCTCGCAAATTCATCCAGACATGAAAATGATTGACATATCGGCGAAAACATTGGACGGTTTTGATCAGTGGATATCCTGGATAAAAGAACAGGTCTTATCAAAAAAATGAACACTCAATTGAAGCAATGCAAACAGTTTATTCAACAATACACCACAATTGAAAAACAAGTCTTTTCCAAGCAAGTGCTTCAACACCTGTCAAAGTGTGAATTTTCAGGATGGATGCTTCCCAAAAACTTTGGCGGGCAGGAAAAGTCAGCCAGTGATCAGATTATTGCAAGTGAAGCATTGATGATGTGTTGTAACAATTTAGGTTTACTTCTATCCTGGACAATCCACGAAATTGTCACTTGGTGGTTTATCGGCCATTTTGCCAATGAAGATCAAAAAAGGAAATATCTCCCCAAAATGATCTCCGGCGACTTGTTGGGTGCGATTGCGATTTCAGAGCCTGATATTGGTCCACATCCAAAACATTTGAAAACACAGGCGAAAATATCTGACAAAAAGGTCTGTCTTAATGGCGAAAAAACCTATCTCACCAATGGTCCGATTGCAGATATTTTTGTCGTGATTGCGATTACGCATATTGAAAACACGAAAAAGTATTACTCTGCATTCATTGTAAAGAACGACATGAATGGATTTCGATATACTGAACCGCTCGATTTTCCTTTTGTTCAAACATCACCGCATGGTGGAATTGTTTTGGATAATTGTGTTATCCCCAAAACAAATCTTTTGGGAACAATGAACACAGCTTACGATTCCATGGTGAAACCTTTTCGTGAAATTGAAGATACCTTAATGATGGGGCCAATTCTTGGCGGCATGCAATGCCAATTAACCTATCTGAAGAATGAAATCAATCAAAAGAATTTTCAATTAAATGATGACCACTTGCGAAATATTGGACAACTCCAGGCAATGATTTCATCGGGACGGGCTATTGCAGATAAAGCGGGACAATTACTGGATAAACAAAAACAATCGATTGACTTGTTGTTAGGATTTCGACAATGGGCAGATGCTTATCAAGAATGCTATACGCACTTAATCAAACAATTGCCAGAACTTGAGACCGATCAAATGAAATCGTTGGCCAATGATTTATGTGGTATTGGTCGGGTGGCATCAAAAATTATGCAGAAAAAACAAATCGATATTGCAAAAAATTTAATAATCTGTAAATAAATTTATTTTTTAAGATTTATTGGCGGATGCTGTCTAAACATTTAAACAAACAAAAAAGGAATTGTTATCATGCCAAATAAACCAACATTAGATCCAGAACCATCAAATTTTATTAAAACAATCATTGAAAGTGACCTCAAAGCCACCAAACATAATGGAAAGGTCGCAACACGCTTTCCCCCTGAGCCAAATGGTTATTTGCATATTGGTCATGCCAAGTCCATTTGCTTGAATTTTGGTCTGGCAAAAACATATAATGGCACATGTAACCTGCGTTTTGATGACACCAACCCTGGCAAGGAAAATATAGAGTATGTCACGTCAATCAAAGAGGATGTTCAATGGCTTGGGTTTGACTGGGAAGATCGGCTGTATTATGCATCCGGCTATTTTGAAAAACTGTATCACTTTGCCTGTGACCTTGTTCGAGCAGGTAAAGCATATGTTTGTAGCTTAAATCAGGAAGAAATTCGTCAATATCGCGGCACCCTCACTGAACCCGGAAAGGACAGCCCTTACCGAAATCGCTCTGTTGAAGAAAATCTCGATTTATTTGAACGTATGCGCAAAGGCGAATTTGAAGAAGGTGAACATGTCCTTCGTGCTAAAATTGATATGGCAGCGCCCAATATTGTGATGCGTGATCCCACATTATATCGTATCCGAAAGGTATCACACCATCGGACAGGCGACCAATGGCATATTTATCCCATGTATGACTTTGCCCATTGTATATCCGATGCTTTGGAAGGCATTACCCACTCTATTTGTACTCTGGAGTTTGAAAACAATCGGGAGCTATACCACTGGATTTTGGATCAACTGGATGTGCCATGTCATCCCCAACAAATTGAATTTGCGCGTTTGAATCTAACATATACAATGCTCAGCAAACGAAAGCTAATTCAATTGGTGACAGAAAAGCATGTTTCAGCGTGGGATGATCCCCGCATGCCAACAATTTCAGGATTGAGACGTCGTGGCTATACACCAGAATCCATTCGTCAATTCTGTGAGCGTATCGGTGTTGCCCGAAGAGACAGCGTTGTTGACATTGCACTTCTTGAATATTGTATCCGAGAACATTTAAATAAAGTTGCGCCCAGATTTTTAGCTGTTATTCGACCTTTGAAAGTTGTGCTTGTCAATTATCCGGAAGACCAGGTCGAACAATTGGAAGCCATAAACAATCCTGAAGATGCCACAATGGGTACACGACATATGCCATTTTCTCGCGAACTATTGATTGAAGCAGATGATTTTTGTGAAGATCCCCCCAAAAAATACTTTCGGCTGGCTCCAGGAAAGGAAGTTCGGTTGAGGTATGGCTATTATATTACCTGTGTTGATGTTATCAAAGATCCGGATACACAAATAATCAAAGAGATTCATTGTACGTATGACCCTCAAACACGCGGCGGATCATCACCTGATGGTCGAAAAGTGAAAGGTACAATTCATTGGGTTTCCTGTAAGCATGCCATTGATGCAGAAGTGAGACTTTATGATCAATTATTTACTGTGGAACGTCCTGGAGAAGATGATTCCTGTCAAACACTTTCAGATTGTATAAATGATAAATCATGTGAAATATTGCCCAACGCAAAATTAGAACCTGCCATGAAAGATGTAAACGCTGGTGACCGATTTCAATTTGAACGTTTGGGATATTTTTGTGTGGACAAAGACTCCAATGATCATCATCTGATCATAAATCGGACTGTTACACTCAGGGATACCTGGGCAAAAATAAAGAAAAAGCAAAATTCTCAACCCAAAAAGTTAAAAAATCATAAAAAGGGATGAAACGTGTTACGCATAGGCTTTGGGTAACTGCTCCCAATCAGTGGTGTATGCTGGAGATCGTTTATTAAAAACAGTTTGCCAGTTTGGACTGGAATTCAAGCCTGAAGCCGCATATTGAATACTGTTTGTTCCCATTTTGTGATTGATTTTATCAATGCACTGCATCACTTTTTTGAGTTTCGCCCGATCAACCGGATCAAACAGTCCGCCCTGATAGCAAGTGTCAGGAAATAGCTCTTGAAAAATAACACCTGTTTTTTTGTATGAAAAGCCTTTTTGAAAGATCCGGTCAATGCCGCAACTGGCATACTTGATTAATTCCGGTGTGTTACTGGTTGCCACCGGCAATGAAATCACGTGTGATTGGTAATATGTTCTGTTCGTAAACCGGCCTGTAGTGATATATACCAGCATGGTTTTGGCGACAGATTTTTCACGTCGTAATTTTTCTGCGCCAATACTTACAAAATTTGCCAGCGCTTCTTTTAAGTCATTAATGGATGTCACTGCTTTCTTAAAGGTTCGTGAAACAGACAGGTTTTTTTTGGCAGATGGATTGCTTTCGAGAGCAAAACAGGATTGTTCATTCAGCTCTTTTTGCATCCTTGTGCCACAAATGCCCATTTTTTTTTGAATCATATATGTGTCTGCATTTTTTAGTTGCAACGCATTAACAATGCCATGTTTTTTCAAATACCGGGCATATTTCGGACCAACACCCCAAATATCGTCAACATCTGTTCTTTCAAGCGCATGCGCCAAATAAGGTGAAAAGGTTAAATCCAGAAATCCACGCGCTTTATCAGACTTTTTGGCAATTCGGTTGGCGACTTTAGAAAGGGTTTTGGTTGTTGCAACGCCAATTGATACCGGTATGCCTGTCCATTGATATACAGTTTTGCGAATTTTTTGACAAAACTGCTGACGATCTCTTTCATTGATATCTGATATTTCAAGAAATGCTTCATCAATAGAATATATTTCGATATGTGGCGTAAAGCCAGCAAGGGTGTTCATGACACGATCAGACATATCTCCATACAATGCATAATTGGACGAATAAATCTGAATATCATGTTTTTTGACAAGATCGGCAAATTGAAACGCGGGCGCACCCATTTTAATACCCAATGCTTTGGCTTCATTGGACCGGGCAACTGCGCAGCCATCATTATTGGAAAGAACAATCACAGGTTTTCCTTTCAATCGTGGATTAAATACACGCTCACAGGAAACATAGAAATTATTACAATCAACCAGTGCAAACACTTTTGATTTCATGATGGTTGCTCACAATTTATGAATAACTGATGTCACAACACCCCATATTTCAAAGTCAGCATCTTTATGAATGGTAATTGGGGTATAATTATCATTCTCAGGCGAAAGTATCAGACCTGATTTTGTTTGACGAATTCGCTTGACAGTCAGTTCTCCATCAATTACAGCAACAACCACTTTTTTGTCCACAGCCTCAATGGCGCGATCTACAATCAAGATATCTCCAGGATGAATCCCTGCATCAATCATCGAATCGCCAGTCACACGAACAAAAAAAGTTGCTGCCGGATGTTTGATCAGATGTTTATTTAAATCCAGTTTGCCTTCAATATAGTCTTCTGCAGGAGAAGGAAATCCTGCAGAAACTGGAACCATAAATAAAGGACGTTCACATTTTGTTGAATAATCTGGATTGTAAATAATATAATTTTTCATGGATAAAAATTTAAAAAAAATTCCTTAATTTTTTATTCTTTACCGCTTAAAGAAAATGTAAACGTGCTGCCCTGTTCAAGTTGACTTGTTACCCATATATCGCCCTTATTCTTAATAGAAAGCTCTTTGCATAAGATTAATCCCAAACCTGTGCCATGTTCGTTTGCTGTTCCCTTTTTTTTATATTTTGAATCTGTTTTAAATAATTTTTTCAGCCCATCCTGGTCAATTCCCGTACCATCATCGCGAACTGAAACATGGACGTGATCATCTTTTTGTTCGACAAATACATGGATAGATCCATCAGGATGAGTAAATTTCAATGCATTGGCAATCAGGTTTCTGAGTATGGTATCTGTAATATTTCTGTCAGCGTAGGCAAAAATGCCTTCAGTATTGTCATGAGATAATGTAATATTTTTTTGTTTTGCTTTCTCAATATATAAATCGATATTTTTTTGAATGACCTGGCCAATATCCATTTTAGTGATTGCAATATCGATGCGATCTCTTTGGCATCGACTCCAGGTTAATAAATTTTCCAATAAATCATATGCATTTTGGGTTGATTTTTTTACAGAGGTTGCAAATTTGATCATTTTAGAAGAGTCTTCTTTAGTCGCAATTTTAATCAACATGTCTGTGGAGATCATCAATGGGTTAAAAACGCCCCGAAGATCGTGAGCAATAATTGAAAAGAATCGGTCTTTAGTTGCATTCAGATGATTGAGTGCAACCTGCTGTCGTCGAATTGTCAGATGTGTATTGATCCGCGCTAAAACTTCTTCATGTTGAAAAGGTTTGGTAATATAGTCCACAGCGCCTAGTTTCAAACCCTTGACTTTATTTTCTGTTTCAGAAAGGGCAGTCATAAAGATAATGGGAATATTCTGAGCTGAAGGTATTTCTTTGATACGTTTGCAGGTTTCAAAACCATCCATGCCCGGCATCATAATATCTAACAGAATAATGTCAGGAAGTGCTAATGCCAGTTGCTCTAAAGCTTCCTCACCATCTTGTGCAATCCGGGTTTCGTAATTTTCCTCAGCAAGATGCTGAATCATGACCCGAAGATTAACCGGATTGTCATCGACAATTAATACTGTTTCTGTAGGGTGATTGTTTTCCATGATTGATTTTCCTCTTTTTTATTCAGACAAATAAGCGACCAATTCCTTTACTTTAAATTGTTCGGTATATGATTTTATTTTGCCTCCCCATTGTATCAGTTCTGGTTTTTTCTCCAATAATAAATCCAGTTGTTTTTCAACGCCAAATACATTGCCCATTTTGGCAGCCTTCAACAGAGGGGCAATTTCAGCTTGTTGTGGTACTAAAAATTGAGCTACTACTTTTGTTGTTGTTTGCTTGTCCTCTGTTATGTCTTTGTCTGTTATTTTTTGATCAATCACTTCCAATGGAATATCAAACCAAAATGTACTTCCTTGATTGACAGCACTGTCAACATGCAATGTGCCATTCATTAAGCCGATCAGTCGCCGACAAACAGTCAAACCAAGTCCCGCACCTTCAACGTAATGTCCAGAGGATGATTTTTGAAACATATTGAATATATTATCGATTTGATCTTGTTGAATTCCTATTCCTGTATCTTGTATAGAAAATCGAAGCAAGTTTTGATCCACTGGTTCCACCTGAAATGTGACTTGCCCTTTATTTGTAAATTTGACAGCATTTCCCAATAGATTGATTAAGACCTGACGCAAACGTTTTTCATCACCTTTTACATAACGAGGGAGATTATTTGAAATATTTGAAACAAAGGTTAAGTTTTTCTGTTTTGTTTGAATTCTGGCAAAGGATTCAGTTTGTTTCAAGAAATTTGTTAGAGAGAATTCATTATGAACTGTCTGTAACGTACCTGGTTCAATTCTTGATAATTCTAAAATATCGTTAATCAACATCAGCAAATGTTCGCTGGAGGTCATAATGCCCACAATCGATTCTGTGCATGCGGTATTGTTTTCAAGAATTTTTTCTAAAAATTGAGCATATCCCAATATTCCATTCAAAGGCGTTCTTAATTCATGGCTCATGTTGGCCAAAAAAGCATTTTTTGCCTGATTGGCCAATTCTGCTGCTTGACGCGCTTTTTTCAGTTCTTCCTCTGTTTTCTTTCGTTCAGTAATATCTCGTCCAACATCCTGATAATCAATAATAGTTCCCTTTTCATCAACAATACAGCGCCGGTTCCATTTGAGCCATCGAATGTTATTGTCAATAATGACGCGATGTTCAACAGTGGTTATGGGCGTTTTGACACTGAGCTTTCTGAAACTGTTTTCATAAACTTCTTTATCATCCTGATGGATCGGCAAACAAAAGTGTTTTCCTTCACAATAACCGGCAGGTTGTTTAAAATAATCACAAAACGCCTTGTTCACAAATGTCAAAATATTATCCGGACGATATCGGCAAATCAGCTCGGACTGATCTTCAACAACCGCATGGTAAAGTGCCCAGCTTTTCTCTAAATCCGCTTCTGTCTGCCGTACCTGGGCTTCAGGACGCACAAGCGACACTTCTTTTGGACGCACAATCGCATCTACCTCGCCATTTCTAATGGCTTCGATAATGGATTCTGCTATGGAGAGCCTTTTTTCAAGACTTTCGTATGAGGGTTTGTTTGTTTCTTGTTTCACAATTATGATAACCTGAACCAGATGCTTCCCCGATAAGGAAAGCTCTGACAATAATATACTTTGAAAATAATTTTACCATTCATTTCGCCAATTATCCGACCTTCTTTTTTACCTTCTAGAATATAATATTCAGAAATGGTCTCTGGATAATCAGTCATATTCACCTCATTTTTGATACATACTTTCTGGATCCTCAATTATACGTCTTTACTCCGCCATTTCCCCCTTTCTTTTCTACCAGCCTCAACCGCCTGATCCTCGAAAAGAAGCGTATTCAACTCCGATTTCGCATAATCAATCGAAGATTGTTGCTCTGTGCGACAGGCAAACAGCGCAGCTTCTTTGTTGGCAATGTCTTTTTTCATGCTTTCCATTTTGAAATTGCGCCTGCGTTTTTCCTGTTCATCACGTGATTGTTGTTCCAGACGGGCTGCACCTGTCAGCACACCGCCTTCTCCCAGATAGACATCTACTAATTCGACGCCATTATTTGTGATTAAAAATTCTCGGTATTGATTGGAATGGGATAATCCCCTTGATTTTAATATTAGAAGTGTTCGATTGATCTCGCCTTTGGATTCTCTAAAATTTAATACCACTGCTGTATCAATAAGCGAGGAAATATCCATGCCGCTGATTTGATACAGCTGGTTGCCATCAAGACTTTGATTGAGCAATATAACTGTGATATGCTTTTCTTTACAGATATTGATCAATCGAATGACAAAATCTGAGGCGGCCTGCTCTCCTCCCATTCGTTTGCATGCAGAAACAGCGTCAACAATGACGTGTTTTGGAGAAAATTGATTGATGCTTTTAAAAATTCTAAACAAGTGTTCTTCAACACCCATGGCTTCAGGAAGACTGGTGATAAACTTTAAGTGCTGCTTTTCAAGCGCCGGACGAAGGTCTATACCTGGACTGAGAAGATTATTGACAATGGCACCTTCAGATTCCTCAAAACCAACAAAAACAACGTTTTCATTTTGTTCGCAAATACTCTTGATAAATGTACCGGATAAGGTGGTCTTCCCTGAACCTGTCAAACCAGAAATTAAGATGGTTGATCCCCGGCGGTATCCCCCTCCCAGCATATTATCCAGACGTTCATTTCCACTGGAAATCACACCCCCCAATGCTTTATAATGTAACCCCTGGGTTGAAACAGGAAGAATGGCGCATCCATCCGCTGAAATGGTAAATGGATATTCATTTCGGCCAAATCCTGACCCCCTGTATTTCGTAATACGCAGTCTGCGGGTGGAGATTTGATTGTTCACCCGTTGGTCCAGATGAATCACGCAATCTGCCATAAAATCTACAAAGCTGTTCATATTGGCCATGGATCGGTGTTGCCATGATTTCACTGTCATTAATGTGGTGTATAATTTTTCTGTTAGAAAATTATGAATGGTATATACGTCGTTTTGTTCCAAAAACTGGTCTTGATAGAGTCTCAGCAAAATATCCAGAGCATCAAGCACAACATGATTTGCTTGTAGCTGCTTTGCTTTGCCATCGATAATATTCAACAGGCCGCTGATATCAAAATGACCAGAAACAATCATATTTGATTTGGGACAGGCATCCAGAAGAAAAAGCAAGTCTTTTTCTTCCAACTCAGCCAGTTGCCATCCCATAGTCAGTGCATTTTGACGAATATCAGCGGGGTGTTCTTCAAATGATATAAAAATACCCGGTTGTCCCTTTAATGCATTTCGATAAAGCCATTCCAGACTGAAAATGCTTTTTCCACAGCCAGGCCCTCCATTGACAATGGTGGTTCTTCCTTTAGGGAAACCGCCTTCAAGAATAACATCTAATCCATTAATAAATGTAGGCACTTTTTCAATAGACATACACTTGGAATGATTGAAAATATTTGATTGATCGCAGATTTTATCCATTAGGATCTCCTGTTTAATGTTCCGGAATTCGGATTCCGAGGTCCAAGTGCCGGATTTTATAAAAGATCACGTATTCGATGATAAATATGCAAATTAAGTTCCTAAATGTCGATTCATCTCGGAAAAAAATACGAATGATCTTTTTGCCTTTTTTGGCCTTACAGTCTCAGTGCTGCTTTCACTTTTTCAGCATCATTCAAGGTGCCGACAATTGTCGTTTCTGGCGATGGTTCAACAATGATCAACATGGGGGTTACGAGAACACCATGATCAATGGCAGATTGAAAATCAGATAAAATATCAACAATTTCTAATTTGTATCGATCTTGTATTCTGGAATTCAGAATATCACGTATGTTATTGATCGCCTGTATAGAATTGGGTTCATTCCCGGCAATAAAAAGCTTGAGCCTGTATTTTGGGTCACTGGCTTGTTCCTGGTTCATTTTTTTTTCCTCCTTAAACGTTTCCCAAAATAGTTTTGTTTAAAGTGTCATCATTTAATTTACCCCGCAATCTGGCTCTGATATCTCTGCCATTGTGCCAGATTTTTTCTTCTTCCATCATCGACTCCAACTCTGATTTGTACATATCAATTTCTGATTGTAAGGCGGCGATTTTCGCCTGTTTGGCCGCTTCTTTGTGAGTTAATTCATGACGTTTTTGCATAATACGATGTTCCCGCAATCGCTGGTTGGCAGATTCTCTGGCTTCCTGTTCCTGTCTGGCGGCACCAGTCAATACACCACCTTCACCCACATAAACATCCATTAGTTCAATACCATTATCGGTAATCAGGTATTCTCTGTATTGATTGGAATGTGCCAGACCTCTTGATTTCAGCACCAGAATCATGCGGTTTACTTCACCACCGACTTCGACCAGGCCCAAAAATATGGCAGAATCAACCATCGATGAAATTTCCATACCGCTGATTTGATGAATATCCATAGATTGCACCGTCTGGTTGAGAAGAATACAGGTAATGTCATTTTCTTTGCAATGATTTAAAAGCCGGATCAAGTATTCAAAAGCGGTTTGTTTTGATCCCATTCTGTCGCAGGCGGAAATGGCATCCACAACAAGATGATCTGGCTGATATTCCTTTATTTCATTAAATGCCCGCATCAGATGTTCTTCAGATCCCATTGCTTCTGGAAGAGAAGTGATAAAACGAACTTTTTTAGCATCAATGGCCGGCCTGAGATCAATTCCTGGACTGAGCATATTGGTAACAATGGCTTCTTCAGATTCTTCAAACCCAATATACAGCACTTTTTCATCTCTTTCAGAGGCGCTTTTAATAAAGGTATTTGCCAGGGTGGTTTTTCCTGCACCTGTAATGCCGGCAATCAAAACACATGATGCTTTTCGATAACCGCCACCCAAAATCATATCAAGGCGTTCATTTCCACTTGAAACAGGAGCCCCCAGAGGTTTGTGGCGAAGGCTTGATGTTGAAACAGGAATGATGCTTAACCCCTTATCTGAAATCACGTAAGGGTATTCGTTTCGACCAAAATCAGATCCTCTGTATTTGCTCACACGAATGCGACGTGTACTGATTTGTTCTTTCACCCGCTGGTCCAGATGAATGACACAATCGGCCATAAAATCCAGAAATTCATAACGTGTTGCCATGCCATGATCCTGGGAGCTTTTGACTGTCATAATGGATGTCATATTTCTGGATGAAAACCAGTCGTGGAGGACATAGTATTCAGATCGTTCGCGATTGAAATCATTATACATGCGAAGGAGAATATCAATGGCATCCACAACAATGCGCTTGCAATTCATGGACTTGGCCTTACCCTCGATAATGGAGAACAGACCCATCAGTGAAAAATCACCGGAAACCATTGTTTTGGGATCTAAATTGGCCTGCATGACAAATAAAAGATTTTGTTTTTCAAACGCTTCAAGGTCCCATCCCATTGTTTTTGCATTTTGACGCACGGCATCTGCACGTTCTTCAAATGTGACGTATATCCCCGGATGTCCTTGTCTGACACCATTATAAAGAAATTCTATGCCAAAAATACTTTTTCCACATCCTGGCCCGCCGCTGATAATTGTGGTTCGTTTTTCTGGAATGCCCCCTTTTAGAATTTCATCCAGTCCGGCGATACGCGTTGGTATTTTGGGTAAGGAGCATTTTTCTGTTTTTGTTTCTTTTTCCATTTATGAAAAAAACCTCCTGTTTTCATTTATTATTATGTTTAAATTATTACTTATCTTTATATATTTTTTAAATTGTCATCACCATCTCCTTTCAATTTCAAAGAGAAAGTAAAGGTACTCCCTTTTTCTGGCGCGCTCTTTACCCATATATCACCATTATTTTTTTGGGACAATTCTTTACACATAATCAATCCCAGACCTGTCCCCAGTTCATTGGCTGTTCCTTTCTGCTTGTGCTTGGAATCAATGGAAAACAGTTTTTCAACAATATCCTCATCAATTCCTGTGCCATTATCACAAACAGATACATGAACATAGCCTTTTTTTTCTTCAACAACAACCTGGATATATCCGTCAGGATATGTGAATTTTAAAGCATTGGCAATTAAATTTCTCAGTATGGTATGGGTTATATTTTTATCTGCAACCACATAAATATTATTGGGAACCATCTGTGTCAGTGAAATCTTTTTTTGCCGGGCACGTTCTGAAAATAATTGAATATTTTTGGTGATCAATTTTCGGATATCAAATGTTTCAAAGTTGACATCAATGATTCCACGTTGACATCGACTCCATGTTAGCAAGTTTTCTAATAATTCGTAGGCATTTTCAGTCGATTTTTTCGCAGCGGTTGCAAATTTAACCATAACCGCCGATTTTTCTTTTGCTGCAATTTTAATCAGCATATCAGTTGACACTTTTAAAGAATTGAACATCCCCCGAAGATCATGGCCGATAATCGAAAAAAATCGATCTTTTGACGTATTCAGATTTCTAAAAAATTCTTGTTTTTCTTTACTTTCAAGCAAATCAGATTCAGTTTGTTTGACCTGGATTTCCGGTCGAACCAAAAGCACTTCCTGCTGTTTGATAATGGCATCGACTTCGCCTTTGCGAAATGCCTCAATAATGGCTTCCATATTTCGCTGGACTTTTTTATATTCTGTCACATCTCTGGACACAGCGATCAAAACAGATTGATCATTCCATTTTCCATTGCTGATTTTTGTTTCAACCTCAATTCGGCTGCCATCTTTTTTGATCAGGTGACCGGAGAAAAGGGTTGATTTCCCTTTAAACACTCCAGCGGCAACATCAGAAATTCTTTTCAGTCGTTGATGGGCATGAAGTTCTAAAATATTTGTTCCGGAAAGTTCTTCATTCGTAAATCCCAGTTGTTCACAAACAACCGGATTTGCCTGTAACACACATCCATTTGTGTCTAAAATGAATACAAAATCATTCATGGCATCAAAAATGGATTTCAGATTGTCATTACTAATTTCAAGTGATTCCTGTGCTGCTTTTCTTTTGTTAATTTCTTCTTCAAGTTCTTTATTTTTTTGAATCAGTTTTTCATTGGATGCTTTTAGTTCTTTTTTTAAGTTCAGATGACTGACTGCCTTTTGTACCACCTTTTGCATATTGTCGGTATCAAAAGGCTTTCGAATAAAATCAAATCCCCCAATTTTCATGAATTCCACAGCAGTTTGAACTGTTCCGGCAGCCGTGATTGCCACCATAACCATCTCTGGATACAGATTGACAACCTCTTGTGCCAGTTGTAACCCACTCATTTTTGGCATCATGATATCGGTCAGTAAAATGTCAACAGGATTTTGTTGTAATTTTTCCAGTGCTTCAAATCCAGAGTGAGCTGTATCGACTTCATAGCCATATGTAATCAGGAATTCTTTTAGAATGATTGCAGCAACCGGTTCATCATCAACGACCAGAATGCTGATATTTTGATTTGTTTGCATTTTTTTTAATTTATCTCACATGCTAATAAGTCGTTCTCAATCACAAGAATTCCTTATGATTCAATAGTTATTGATTCATTTTTAAACCATGATTACACGAATCAAGAATTGTTCATTCAGTTT
>Ga0272440_1000971_pt1 | contig 23922 bp, 17 predicted proteins | sample SSMMMBAug17_FD_192440 | JGI IMG/M metagenome (GOLD analysis project Ga0272440, IMG submission 192440) | Marine sediment archaeal communities from Little Sippewissett salt marsh, Falmouth, MA, United States - SSM-MMB-Aug17 | ecosystem: Environmental > Aquatic > Marine > Wetlands > Sediment ...
CAATGATAAAAAACTGGATTCCCCCATTCGTTGGATACGCACCCATTGTTACCTTGAACCAATTTTCAAAAAATAATAATTTCTTTTTTAATGATAGATATTAGGTGATCATTTCCTTTTAATAAAAATTTCTTCATAAAATTAACTTAAATATTTGACAGGTTGCCTTGAAAATTATACTTTTAGAAATTATTTTTTTTGTAAATATTTATCTAAAATATTTCTCTTTTTGTAACCAAAATACAATTTCAGGTTACAAAACGTCCTTAAGGAGATATCTGATTATGCGACGCGTTGTTTTTAATCAAAAAGGTGGTGTCGGAAAGACCACAATCACCTGTAATCTTGCTGCCATTTGTGCGTTTTCCGGGAAAAATACGTTGGTCATTGACTTAGATCCTCAAAGCAATTCCAGTCAGTATCTTTTGGGAGATGATTGTTTTGATTTGGAACATACAGCTTTGGATTATTTTAACACAATGCTGTCGTTTAATTTATTTGGCTCTGATCCTAATGATTTACCAAAATTTATTCATCAAACACCTTTTGAAAATCTGGATATTATGCCATCTCATCCTGATCTGGACGACTTACAAAGTAAACTTGAAGCCAGATATAAAATGTTCAAACTTAAAAAATCATTAGATATGTTAACTGGTTATGATTATATTTTTATAGATACACCGCCAGCATTAAATTTTTATAGCCGATCTGCCCTCATTGCATCCGATAATTGCCTGATTCCATTTGACTGTGACCATTTTTCCAGAAATGCGTTGTACCGATTGTTGAACAGTGTGGCGGAAATCCGATTTGACCATAATGCTGAATTAGAGATAGAAGGAATCATTGTCAATCAATTTCAAGCAAGGGCAAAACTTCCGAATGCTATTGTGAAAGAATTAATTGATGAGGGCCTTCCCGTGTTGAAGCCATTTATATCCTATTCTATAAAAATAAGAGAATCTCACGATTATTCCAAACCTATGATTTTTTATGACCCCAATCATAAAATTACCGAAGAATACCTTCAATTATATGCAACATTGAATTAATGAGTCTAATAACCATGAATGATAAAAAGCATTGTGTTGAATCCAGATGGATTGAATCCTTTGAACATTTTCTGAGAATAAAACCAATATATGTTATTTCAGGTCATACCAATGATACGGTTTTATATTTTGACCAGAGTAACGACAAGGTTTTACAAACAGACTTATCCAATTTTTTGGTGCAAACTTTTCAAAAGTATCAATTTGATATTATTGCTTTTTATGATGAGTCTGATGGCTTTTCAATCCCTATTTCTTCGCATAAATTATTATTTGAAAAATGCATGAATAATTGTCAACTATCTGACAATTCTGATTTTGAATATTGTAAACTGATGATGAATCAACAACAGGCAACTGTACTGATCTTACGTTTTTTTTCAGACAGTTCCCTGGAAATGTTGAATCTTCTAAAAAGTGTTTTAAACAACCGATCTGTTTTTGGGCATCCCGATAGTATGATTGTCTGCTTGTTTGATTTACCTCAAAATGTACCCAACTGGTTGTATCAGAATTATTCTGATGTCCATACAATTGATATTGGTAAACCATCAGAAAAAGAACGTTTTCAGTTCCTTTCCATAATAGAAAAAGACTTTTATGACATTCAAAACGATCTTTCCCAGGACGAAAAAAACAATAGTTTAAAAAATTTTTCGCGCATTACCGATGGGCTGTTATTGACTGAGCTAAAATTGATGCCTTATCTTTCAAAACGTCATCAGTTATCCATCGAACAATATCCTCAACTGGTCAAGCAATATAAATTCGGCTGCCAAAGTGCCATATGGCAACAAATCAACAGTAAAACGTTTGAAAAAGCCAGCAAAGAATTAATGAATCGGATTAAAGGCCAGGAAGAAGTCATTCACGCCGTCATGGATACCATGAAACGTGCCTGCATTGGACTGTCTGGTATTTCAGGCACAAACCAGGTCAATACACCCAGGTCTGTATTATTTTTTGCAGGCCCGACCGGTGTTGGTAAAACCGAAATGACCCGATGTATTGCAGATGTCTTTTTTGGAGATCAATCTCATTTGTACCGATTGGATATGAATGAATTCTCTGATAGTTCCGCAGAAGCAAGACTTTTTGGGGCGATCTCATCTGTTCATCAGTCCTTTGAGGGATGTTTGTTACGACAGGTAAAGCAATATCCAGCATCATTAATTGTATTTGAAAACATAGAAAACGCTCATCCAATCATTTTAGATCGCCTTCCAAAAATTCTCAATGATGGTTATATTACCGGCCCACAAGGAAACACCGTTTATTTTTCAGAAACCATCATTGTATTCACCACCAGTATTGGATCAGCACAGGGAAAAATTGGTGATAAAAAATATGATTTTACAGAAACTGGCTTTATGCCAAAATATGAAATTGTCAAACAATTGATACGCATGACAGTGGAAGATCACTTTAAAGTAAAACTTAAACGTCCTAAATTATTTCATTGTCTTGGAGATAATATTTTTGTATTTGATTTTATTCGTGGACCTGTCATTCCAGATATTATTGAAAAAATGGTTGAGGATGTGATTTCAAACATTACTCAGCGAACTGGACTTAAAGTTACCTGTTCTGACCAGGTTTTTGAATCAATCCATGAGACTGTTTTAAGAAAAGATGTTAATGGAGCTCGCGGTATCGCTAATGTGATTGAACATGTTTTGGTCAATCCACTCAGTCGATATTTGTTTGATCATCAAAATGACCTTGAAGATAATATTTATATTTCTAATATAAAACGACTGGCAAACAAATCTTTTGAAATGTATGAAATTTTTGTTCAAGGGCTTGATATTTCCAATGATATCGAGATAGAAGAACTGGATGAATAATGAAACAAAAACCACATGATTTGTTTTGGATTATTATTAAAAAAGTATACATCTTGATAGTGTTACAGTTGACCTTTCAAAGTGTAACCCTGGCTCAGATGGAGCCTGATTCCAAAGAACAATCATCGTTTTTGAATTCTCAACCAATTCAAATTATTGCAGCATATCAGGTAAAAGGCATTATCAAATCAGACCAATGGACAAAAAGAGGCAATCGGTCCTGGGTTGGAGAACTTTATAAATTCAATATAACTAAACAATTTGCAACTGATGAAATTCAGGATTATGATATTACAGGTTACTACCCGGATATCAAAAAAGATATTTTTGTACATATATATGGTAAACCCTACCGAAGTGTCTCCATGTATGTCAATGTTCATGGCATTACAAATCGACCAGGAGATATGATTTTTGTTCAACCACCTGCCAGTTCTCCCAAGTTTATACCGCTGAAAAATAATCAATTTTCCATTGAAAATGCTCATCCAACATGGATTCATTCCGGAAAAAAAAAGCGAGATTACTTTGGTTACTGGCATCCAGTCATCCATTTATATTTTTTAGGCTCTGAGTTTGAACCTGTTGAAAATCAAACAACGCCATCAAAACCATCAACACCGGAGGTCAAATCGCCTCTAACCAGTGATTGGAATATTTTTGTTCCACAACAAACATTGATTATTATCGATGTCACTGATGATGATCGAAGATATATTTCATTTAAAAAAAGTCGTGAGGCTGTTTTAACATACATAACCCGTATTCGATGGGATCAGGATCAAACCATCAGCAAATATTTAAAAATTGCATCTGCATTTGAAGGGCACTTAAAATATTTGTCAACCATAGATGAAGTAAAGTCAGAGATGCCTAAAATAATGGCACCGAGTTCATTAAGAGATCAGTTGGAGAAAGCGTTTTCATCATTTGATACCATCAACGGCCCTAAGCATGTCATTTATATTGTTTCAGCGAAACGCGCGGATGTTATTACACCTTATAACCTGGACAATCTCAGCCTTGACACAATTCAATTAAAAAGTGAAAACAAGCATTTCCATTGTATTGTCGTGGGTGATTATGGGGGAAATGCCCTTAAACAATTGACCGGTTTACTTGAAGGTCAATTTTATCGTTGCAATGCACAAAAAGAAATTGTTAAAAAGCTTGAAGACATTTTAAAAAATCGAGGTTAAACAATGACCAAAACACTAACAATATCATTAAGGAGGTATCGTGATTAAACGATTTAACCATCAACTGTTTTTTTTATTGGCTATTTTTATGATGATTACACCTGCATTGGCTCGAATGAATGCGCCGGATCCTTATCTCTATAAACGGCCTTCTGAAATTTGGGACAAAGATAAATTTGAGGGTATGATGATGAACCCCTGGATCGTATTCGCTGCACGTGAAGGACTTCGACTGTATCAACAGGCTGATGAAACCAGCCGTGTCACCTATACGGCTCTATTTTTGGATAAATTCGAAGTGACCCAAAAAAAAGGACGATATATATTTGTTGAAAATGATGCTGCCCCTGAAATTAAAGGTTGGGGACGTATTGAGCAGTTTATCATATTGCCACATGCGATAAAGACAGTACATTCTATTACGCATAAAGCAGTGCTAATTAACAAACTCAAACGCATTCAGGGGAGTGTTAACGTTGTCAATCCTTTGAATGCCCCACATCAAAAGGCAACCCCTACAGGCAAAGAGCTTAAAATCCTTGAATTTGCAAATATTTATTTATATTATCCATCAGAAAGAAATCCAACATATGTTTTACTGGGAAAGAAACCGTTCTTTTATCCTTTTGAAGAAAATGCCATAGGGTCTGTGGAAAATACAATTTTAGGTTGGGTTCCTGCAGAACGAGTTTTTACATGGGATACTCGAGAAGCTTTTCAGCCCAGTCAGGATCGCAAACACCCAATTTATTATTTTTCGAATAAAGATGATATTATTTCATATTATCAAAATCATTCAAACGATAATGCGTTTCCGACCTGTGACAATGTACCCTCATGCAAAAAAAATAAAAAGGAACAAGCAAATACCGAATTACTGGTTGTCAGTCCGGATGTTGAAAATAAAATTGATCGTTCCCCCTGGCCTCCTGAGGCATTTCGTTATGCTATTTTAGAACAAAGTGCTGACCCTAATGTTCCTTTTTTAATTGGTGTTCCTGGAGCAACCCCTGACATTTCACGAATTACCCAACATATTGAAAAACAAAGCAAAGTGTCTGAAATTCGTGACGTGGTTTTTTTAATAGATGCCACCAAAAGTATGGAACCTTACCTGGTATTAGCAGGCAAAATTGCAAAAGAGATCATGGATCAGTTTCGATTGAAAAAAGAGAAATTAAAAGAGATCGGAGAACTCAGATTTGGCGCTGCTGTTTACAGAGATTATGCTGATGAACTGCCATATCAATATGAAGTTGTTGAAGATTTGACCACACAGGTTCGTCTGATGAAAAAACGATTGGAACATATTTCTATCAGACGAAATTTTGAACGTCCCAATGACCCTGCGTATTATCCTGAAGCTGTTTTTCAAGGGATTATTCATTGTGTCAGAGGAATGAATTGGAAGCAAGGTTCTCGAAAATTAATCATTCATATTGGTGATGCTGGAAATCACAGTCGCGGACAAGATAGATATAAGGAGAAAGATATTGCTAGACTGCTGGTTGAGCAGGATATTTCATATAGTGCTATATTAATAACCAGTGAAACACAAAATAAAGGACGTATTGCTGCTCGTAAACTTTTTTGTAAACAAACCCGAACGATTATTAATGAAACTGCACAAAACTGGTGGGAAGAAGTTGCTAAAATGGAAAATGATCGTATCTTACCGGTGGAAAAAGCTATTGAAATTAAAGAAGACTTGGAGAAACTCATTGAGGGAGCAGGTGATATTGATTGTTGCCAAAATGAACTTTCCTGTTGTCCTTGTGGTGATCGACGATGGACATTACGATGCGTTAGCACTGATCATGATTATGAAAGAACCATTTCAAAACAAATCGATAAACTTGCGAATCAATTATTCGAAGTTAAATCTATGTTAGAGATTTTTCGAACGGGTCGTATTCCATCTTTAGCTAAAAAACAACAGATTAAACAGACAACAACACAGCAAAAGTCAGGCGTTTCATATCGTCCTCAATTAATGCCTGGTGTTGTGAAAAGCTTGGTTAAACGCATTGGTGAAGATCTCATCAGTCGCTTAAATGATAAAGATGTTCGGAATAAGGCTACGCTCATTTTAGGTAACGACATGGTGAAAAATATTGATAATCCTGAGGTCAGAAAAGAAGCCATTGAAAAATTGGGGACACATGAACTCAGTAAATATCTTAAAGCTGATGCACAATTCTTTACGCGTGCATATGTTATGCTGAAACGACCAGGAAAAAAATATCAGAATGACCCTAATCAAATGACCAAAATGGTGATTTTTCAACGAAAAGAGCTGGAAAGGCTGCTTCAGCCACTAACTATCTTTAAAGAAAAGTATCATTGTCAGTTACACCCCGGAAATATCAAACGCATCTGGCGAGATTTTATGTTAGCCATCATAGGTGAATCTGATGAAGAATATATTGACCCAGAAATAAAAAATGCCAGTTTTGAGGAATTATACAAACAGCAGTATGGTATTGCTTTGAGGAAAAATCATCCTCTCCTGAAAATTTCATATGCGAATATTGATGCGGGTATGATACCCTCAGGAATTGATATCGGTGCTCTACAAAAGTATTTGTGTAATTCTCAACGTCAGTTGAAAAAACTTTACGATAGCAATGAACGTTTTTTCAAAGTGTTTGGTGATGAATATATCTGGGTTGAAGCGGATGTATTGCCATAAGATTGTTTATTGAGTTATTTAATGCTGCCTGATGAGTAAAAAAAATTGCAGGAAAAGGATAACATAAAGCCAAGAGTTCTCTGGCACAGATGGTTTTCTGATTTGTTTAAAGTCTCTTTGGAACCCTTAGGTATTGAGGTAAAAACGGATTATCCGGTTATGTCTAATCTTCCTGAGGCTGATATTATTCTCATCAGGCGGTATCATAAAAAATGGACAAAACAGCAACGTGAAAGATTGCCCGATGGTATTCGAAACACTGAATCTTCACACATTATTGTTGAGCTTAAATATACTGAATCCTTAAATGATGATACCTATTGTCAAACAGGTGGATACTATAAGTTTTATAAAGTATCCAATAAGCTAAAAAGTGGTGACTTAGATACGTTCATTATCAGCTCAAAAACGCCATCCAAAAAATTTATAAATGAATTTGGATATGAGCAAACGAGTCTGCCGGGAGTACTGAAAAGCAAGTTACCCGTTATAAGAAAGTTTACACTTATTGTTTTAAATGATTTAGCAGACACACCTCATAATATTTTTTTTAAGATGTTTTCAAGTAAAAAGCGCCAGCTAAAAGGAGTTGCTAAGAAAATTAAACAATTAATTATAGAAAATTATTTCCCCGAAGATCTTGCACAATATTTCTATCAATTTTTTGAAGTATTGTATACAAATGAGGAGAAAAAGATGAGTATTTTCGAGCTATCACCAAAAGAAAAACAAGAATTTTTATTGATATTTGAGGATTTAATCCTGGAAAAAACAAGTGTGGAAAAAAGAATAAAGAGCCTTAAGCTGGAAGATCGATTAAAAGGCTTGAAACCTGAAGATCGATTAAAAGGCTTGAAACCTGAAGATCGATTAAAAGGCTTGAAACCTGAAGATCGATTAAAAGGCTTGAAACCTGAAGAGCTTGAAATGCTTAAACTTTACATTAAGACAATGAGTAAAAAAACCGGTATTTAATTTTTTATAGCACGTAACCAAATAAAAATAAGAAGGGTTTATCATCATGAGATTACCATTATTGATCATTTTGTTAGCGTGTATCGTTAATATTTCGTTTTGCCAGGCTGACTTAATTTTAGATACTCAGGACTTCTCACCATACTCCTACCTGAATCATGGCATGGTTGATGGCCCGGCATCAGCAATTATCTCTCAAGTTTGTGCGGAAATGAAAATTAAGTGTACACTTCGATTGCAATCCTGGACTAGGGCTCAGTATAATGTAAAAGAAGGGTTGGCTAATGGATTGTTTATCCTGGCCAAGAATAAAGAACGCGAAAATTGGCTTTATTTTTCAGTCCCTGTATTTAAAGCAGAATACGGAATATTTGTTCGGAAAGATAATCAGTTGAAATTTAAAGATATATCACAACTCAAAGGTTATATGATTGGTGTATACGGGCCATCAAATACTTCCAAACAATTAGAACTAATGCAAAAAAAAATTCCAGAAATCGTTATTGATCTAAGACCTAATGATGAAGCTGGTTTCAGGAAATTATATTATGGTCGAGATGACGCTGTATTTTCAAACAAAGATGTCGGTAAAATGATTATTAAAGAAATGAAATATGAAGGAATCAGATACGCAGGAACGTATAAAAGTACATATTATTATATTGGTTTTTCCAAAAAATATACCGATTTGGAAACAGTAAAAAAATTTAATGCTGCCTATATTAAATTATACAAACAAGGTACAATCAACTATATTCTGAACACATTTGATATGGAACCCGCAACCTTAGATGAAAGCTTATTACAATAATGAAACTTGCACAAATTTTTTACCAAAATCAACAACTGATTGCTGAAGTTTTAGACGAAAAAATTTATCCATTGGATTTTCAAGGTAACATGATTGATTTAATTCAATCGAAAGCTAAATTACCTGAAAAGAAATCACCGGGTATTGAAATAAAAGATGTTGAATTTTTACCACCAGTTTCAAGGCCATCAAAAATTATTGCGATTGGATTAAATTATAAGGATCATGCATCTGAGAGTAATATTGAAATACCTGAATCTCCTCTAATATTTACAAAATTTTCAAATAGCCTTATAGCTCACAACCAGCCTGTATGCTGGCAAAAACGAATCACGCAACAGGTTGATTTTGAAGCTGAACTTGCGATCATCATCAAAAAAGAGATTTATCAATGCTTGCCAGAAAATGTGTTTGACAACATTTGGGGGTATACCTGTGCAAATGATATAAGTGCTCGTGATCTTCAATTTGGTGATGGACAGTGGGTTAGAGGAAAATCATTAAATACGTTCTGCCCGTTAGGCCCCTGGATAGTACTTACTGAAAAAATTCCAGATCCTCATAAACTTGACATTAAATGTATCGTCAATGGAACAATTATGCAGCAATCCAATACTAGTCAAATGATTTTTCCCATTCCAAAACTGGTATCCTTTCTGTCGAATCATTTTACGCTTTATCCAGGTGATATCATTCTTACAGGAACCCCCAGTGGCGTTGGTGCCTTTCGTTCACCGCCAATTTATTTGAATCATGGCGATCATGTTATTGTTGAAATTGAGTCTATCGGTCAGCTTCATAATGCCTGTAAGATAGATGATCCGTAGGATAATCGTCACAAAAATGGTGACTTAATAAAAGGTTCATGGTATAATTATTTATTTCCTTAAATAATAATACGCACAAGAGAAAATCAGATGGCAGATAAAAACTCAAGAACAGAATCCACTGACAATTCAAAAAATAAAATCGATGAATCAAAAGAAGCTCAATTGCTGGCTGGAGATATCAAAAATGATATGACATCTCTGTTAAATTCTATTGACCAGGAGTTTGGGCAAACCATTCAAAAAAAATCTGACGCACCTCAACCTTCTGAGCCTTCGCTGCCGACAATTCAATCACCCCAAAAAAAATCTCAACCTAAAAATCAAGCAGAAAGACGACGTAATCCTTTGGCAATGGATCAATCTGCCGAGGAAATTACGCTTGCAAATATTGAGACTTATTTACGTCAATGGCATCAATTAACAGAGATGCTATATGAGCGATTCAATACCAAAATAGTCGTCATATTAACATCAGCTATTGCTGATTTTAGCGATGATATGCTTAAACGAGATCGTTTTTTATTGCAAAAGCACAACGATATCGTTTATCCATCCATTGAACGTCATGGCGGCGCAATAGCACGTACCAGCGGACATACAGTCTTGGGTGCTTTTAAAGATCCAATCGCTGCATGCCGATGTGCTCTTGATCTTCAGATTGAAATAAATGAGTACAATTGTTCAAAAAGAGTTGAATTAAGAACCCGGCCAATTAGAGTTAAAATAGGTATTACAATGGGCCAGGTGATGATGGATGGTGATCAATTGTATGGCGATGCTGTGCGTCAGGCAGCAATTTTACAGCATCAGTTGGAAAGAGAAGAAATTTTTATTTCTGGTGCTGTATACGAAGCTATCAAGGATATTAAAGGCTTTACCTGCGAATTTTTCAAAAAAGTTAAACTTCGTGGCCGACGCCGAACGATGGATATTTTCGAACTGTTTTGGCCTAAAATTGAATATGATGAAGACCTTCCAGAAGAAGAGTATGAGTATGCCTGGTCAGAAGATGTTAATTCACCCCTGTTTGGATCATGGGTGATTTTAGCAGCTATTCAAACCATTATATTGATTTTATACTTATTGTTAACATAACCATATTTTGAACCTTTTGATCGAATATTTTAAGGTGATTTCCGGAAAAGAATATACCCGTTGAAAATCCGATAATGTAAATTAAGAATGGGAAATTTATTTTCAGAGCATCTCTTAATTTCTTTAATCTGTTAATTGGATATCTGTTATGTCTTGAATTGAGCCGATTAACCCTGATGGATCTCCTTTTTCATCTGTAACCGTTGCATGATTGATAATAACCTTTAATATTTCTCCATTAGAGCGATGGAATGGTGTTTCAAAAGACTGAAATCCTGGTTCCTCAAGTAACATTCGCTCTTTTGATTCAAAGGACTCTGCAAGTTCTTGTGTTGTGATATCGATAAATTTTTTTCCGAGGATTTCCTGATCATCCATACCAATCAACGCTTGAAACGCTACATTGCACTGCTGAAAGCAAAGGTTGACATCTTTGATAAAAACAGGGTTAGGTATTGTCTCCATGAATGTTTTCATTATGCGTATTTGTTGTTCCAACTTTACTTCAGCTCTTTTCCGGCGTGAAATGTTTACAAGGAGTATAAACACACTACCAATCAAACAGGCAAAAGCCATACAGGTATATCCAATTATTTTTCTATATTTATAAAAAAAGGTCGATGGTTTATGGGTGATAATACTACCACCGGGCAAATCTGATATCCTGATATTATATTTGCTCATTTGTTGATAATTAAAAATATAACTGTTTGGACTTTCTTTTAGAACAGGTATGCTTTCTATCGGTTTATCATTTAAAATTTCCAAAAGCATATTTGCTGCTAATTTCCCCTGGCTCAAGCCATTCACCATCTTCCCTCCTAAAACCCCATTGGCACGAGGTAAAAACCATGATGTGTATAAAGGCGCTTTGAGATAGTGATGAAACAAATTAATTACTTTTGCAGGCGTATATTGGTTCCTTTTGCTGTCTTGTGAAAAATGAAGAAATAATACAATGGATTGCTCGGGAATATCTTTGACCTTTCTGATAAGTTCTGAAACTGTTTCTGGAATAATTTCAACAATTGTTGGCAAAGAAGGTAATTTTTTTATGATTGATTTCAGGCGTGACAACCGTTGGATTCCTGTTGGGGTTTGGTCACTGATAACAAATATCTGATTGCTTTTTGGATGAAGCTTTTGGGCTATAGTAATGGTTTCTTGTAAGTCGTCTGTTTCCATTACACCTGTAATCTTTCCAGGCAATTGTTGACTGATGTTCTCAACGCCACAAAATATTACAGGAACATCTGGAAACATAGAATTCCTATTTTCAATAATAAACTGCAATGCAAGATCATCACATGCCAGGATGCTGTCAAAATTTGTATTTCTATATCTTCGAGCATATAATTCTCTTAACATTACAAAAGAATCTTTTGGGGAATGACGTTTGATATCCATATATTCAATGTTCAGTTCAATTGAATAATGTTTGGGATATAAAACAGATTCAATACCATCTAATATTGAATCGCTCATATCATCACCTTTATGAGACGCAATTAATATAAGTATTTTGTGAGATTGTGTTGATGCAGATGTTATCGCAACAGTTATAAAAAAAAAGGCAATAATAGAGAATCTGTAAAATAAATTGTTAGAACGGTTCATTGTTTTCTCCCTGATATTGGGGGCAAATCTTTTTAGAATCATTCGTTTTTGAAATTGAATATTTTTTAATACCATATCATATGAATAATTTACAAGCATTTTAATAGTTTCTATTATTGTTGAATCAAAATAAATTTAATTTTAATCGTTTTTTATCTTGTAAATCTCAATACCGTCTCACTAATAATATGGTATTGCTTAAAAGAATAAATCGGTATCTTAATGGATTCTCTTTTGCGATGAATGTATTCATATTTGATTCGACAGTTTTGTTTCTTTTCTTGGAAAAGGAATGACACATTCAAACGTTGTCCCTTTTCCAACATCACTTTTTACTGATATTTTTCCATTCATTTTATTGACCAATTGTTTAGAAATAGAAAGACCGAGTCCTGTTCCACCAAATTTTCTAGACATTGATGCATCTAACTGAGCGAAAGCATCAAATAGTTTAGGAATATAATGATCAGGAATACCAATACCTGTGTCAGAAATGACAAATGACAAAAGATGAGCTTCGTCTGTCATTTCCAGACAATCAATCGTTAAGTTAATGTGGCCTTTATCATGTGTAAATTTTATTGCATTACTTAATAAATTCAGTAGAATTTGTCGTAAACGACCGGGGTCACCAAATAAAAGTTCAGGAACAGATGAAAGAACTTCACATGTAAACGTCTGTCTTTTTTTTTCTATATGAAATTTTAGTAAATTTTTTATATCATCGATAATTTTATTAATTGACAGGCTGACACATTCAATCTCCATCTTTCCTGCTTCAATTTTTGAAAAATCAAGAATATCATTAATAACATTAAGCAATGATTTACTGCTAACTTTTGCCGTTTGAGCAAAATCTCTCTGATCATCGGTCAAATCACTTTTAAGAAGCAGGCTAAGCATGCCAATAATGCCATTCATTGGCGTCCTGATTTCATGGCTCATATTGGCCAAAAATTGACTTTTAGCGCTGTTCGCTGATTCAGCAGCAATTTTTGCTTGATGAAGTTCACTTTCGTAGTGTTTTTTTTGTGTTATATCCGAAAGTGTACCAATCATACGTAATGGTTTACCCTCGTTACTCCATTGAACGACACGTCCTCTGTCCAAAACCCATTTCCATTGACCTTCATGGGTTTGACATCGATATTCTGCACAATAATATTGAGTTTCACCTTTTAAATGCTTATGAAGAATTTTTTTGACCATTTGAATATCATCGGGATGATGCAATTGTTGAATAGCATCCATCTGGCCGACTATTTCATCCATTTGATATTCTAAAATGTTATACCACCTGGGACTTAAATACACCCAGCCTGTTTCTATATTCCAGTCCCACAAGCCATCCTCAACGGCATCAAGGGCAAGAGATAAACGTTCTTCACTAAATTTGAGTGTTTCTTCTATAGATTGCTGCTCATTGGTCTTATCAGGTTCGTTTGGAAAGCCCTGATCTTTTAGCGCATTCAGCAAATAACAGAGATTAATAAATAAAAAAAACAAAATGACAATAGCAATGGGGTATGAAAAAGAATTAAATATAATATGAAAAAAAAGTATTAAAACAAAAACGATATTGATTATAATGATTTTTTTGGGGGTATGATCCATTTTTTTTTTTATCATAAACCGTCTAACCGTCATGAACAGAATGATAAGATCTTTTTAGTTTGTTATATGTTTCTTCTAAATTTAAAATAAGTCGATTTATTTTATCGCTATTATTTTCATTTCCGGCAACACCCAGATCAAAAGCGATTTGTTTGATTTCAGAAGCCATAATCGTTGAAGCTGATGACTTCAACGACAGTGCATGCATAGAGATTTGCTCGAAATCATTTGCTTCCAGAGCTTTTTTTATCGCATTCATTTGAGTGGGCAAATCCTTTATAAATACTTGTAAAACTTCATTAAATAAGTTTTCATCGCCCAGTTGAGCAAGAGCGGCTTCTTTATTGATCATTTGATAGAGGTCATCAATATCGGTTTTTTTGTGTTGCGTAATAACAGACGATCTGCATATTCTTTCAATACAGTTGATTAAATCACGTGCATTAATAGGAACTTCTAAACATGCTGAAATATTTGTTTTACTTAATTGCTGTTTTTCTTTGTCTGAAAGTAAATACTTCGTCAAAGCTATAATTGGTGTGTTGGCCAAATGACTGTTTGAAAACTGCTGATTCAATGTATTATCAAAAATATTTCTTTCTACAAAAGTAATAATAAGAGCTTGATAAGTCTTTGAATCAAAATTGGACAAGGCCTGCTCTATATTAGCGGCAATATTTACATGACATCCAATTTCTGTCAATATTTTGTGAATAATTTTGATACGAATTTGTTGTTCATCAATCAGAAGAATATTTAAATCTGAAAAAGAAAATGATTTATATGGGGAATTAATTGCTTCATTACATTCTTTTTGATTATCTTTAACGATGCATTTCTCAAAATTAGCTGTAAAAGTAAATGTTGTTCCTTCATTTTCTTTACTTTGAAATGAAATAGACCCACCCATAAGCGTTACAAGCTCCTTTGCAACGGCAAGTCCCAATCCGAGTCCACTGCATTTTCTATTAATTGAAGTATCTGCTTGACAGAAAACAGCCTGGAACAAGAGGTTTTCAATATCTGGAGGTATTCCTGCACCTGTGTCCTTAATTTGAAACTCTAAAGTGAATCGTTCACTTTTCTGCATAACAGAATGGACACTGATAGATACTTCACCAGTATCGGTAAACTTAATTGCATTGTCCGTCAGATTAAATAGAATTTTCCTTAATTTAATGGGGTCTCCGCACATTAATTGAGGGATTTGTTCTGAAATATGATATGTAAATGTGATACCTTTTTTTACGGCTTTATGATTTAAGTGTTTGTGAAGATAAAAAAGCGTTTCTTTCAGGCTGAAGGACAAACAGCTGATCTTTTCCTCTATGCCTCGTTTGATATCTGAAAAATCATTGATATCATTTAATAAAGTAAGCAGTTCTTTTGTATGGTATCTGGAAATGTCAAGATATTCTTTTTGCTCTTTTGAAAGTTCAGTTCCTTCGATCAGTGTTAACATACCATTGATTGCATTCAGCGGTGTTCTGATTTCATGACTAACGTTTCGTAAAAAATTTAATCGATTATTGTTTCGTTCCACTAACTCTTTTTTGATTTGCGTATAGGCCTCAAAACGTTTCTTACGCTCACCGATTTCAATTTTCATCTGATCATTGGTTAGTGATAGTTCTGATTTGCACTCAGAAACCATATTTCCCAATTGAAGATTCTTGTCGTGTTCTAATACCAACTGATGATACAACTTGTTATTATAATATTTTAAGGCCAAAACGATAATAATCAACATGAATAATGCTGCAATTAACAGTGAATAGAGCATGATAATATCCTTATTAAATTAAATTTACGATCTGGATTGTTCAGCTAAAAAAATTGCTCGCTCATAACCTTTCTTTTCTAATGTTTGAGAAATAAATTCAAACAATGTATTAATATTCTTTTGGGCAGCCTTAAAAAAAGGATCAATTTCGTCTGATAGAAGATTTGAATAAAGTTTCAGAAAATCATCCAATAGATGATCAGCATTTACCGCCACATGTAAAAAGGATGCCAGATGTGAATCTGATTTAATACGGTGAATGTATTCTGTAACTTTCTGAAAAAGCTCTGGATGCCATGATGCTATAAATAAAAATCGAGAAATATTTTCTGGTGTTTTCATTTTATCAATATCTGTCATAACCAGATTACGAATATTTTCAGAATGAGCAAGCGCTTTTATAAAATTAAAAATATCTTTTTCTGGTAAAAGGCTGGCTTTTTGAAATGCATTGGAGCGCATATTATGATCAGTCATGGTTTCAAATGCATTATACAATAAATAGAAATCTTCTTTTTCAGGAATCTGGGCAAGTGATAAAAATTGAGATCTTTCCTGATCAGAAAGTGATTCAATAAATTGGATTATTCTTAAAAGCACAGTTGTATCCGTTGATTTGGTAATGGCTGCTAAAAATAAGCTGATATTTTCATCCGTTAAGCTCGCCATTATTCCAAAAAGACGATCAAGATATTTTCCTTCAATAGCATCTTCTGCAATTTTTAAGAATGGAATCAAATGAATTCGTCTTTGGCGGACACATTCCTGTAGAAAGATCATGCGGGTATTATCATCCAAAGCCTGCATGATTTGAATAATAATTTCTAACATTTCAGGGGTTTTTGTAACTAAAGAAATAAATAACCGAAGATCTACACCCGATAATTCACTGGCCTGAAATAAAAATAAAGATCGCTGCTCTGAAAAAAAATCGCTGGTTTGCTGTTTAAACGCTTCATATGTGTGCTGATAATTCCGATTAAATAAACGTGCCACAGTATCACCACTTTTTGCACTTGCTCCAGCCAAAACATAACATTCCAAATCAACGCCATCAAGTCCAAGTTCGTTGGCATCGTTTTCTGCCAGTTGACGATACCGGCTTAATATTTTCATAGCACTTTGATTTTGAGGTCGAAGCCTTTTTTTTCTGTCTTTTAAGGACTCTTTTTTAGGATCAAATTTGTTATACACATAATCAATCAATACCTTTGACGGGCGGCCACCATTAAGAACATTTAATTGTCGGCTAAGGGCTTCTAATTGTACTGTAACGCTTTGCTCTGGCTGAAAAAACTGAGGATTTTTTGCTGCTTTTAAAGGTTTTAGTGCAGTGGATATCTCTTTAAGCTCGTGTAGAGCATAATTACTGACTCCAGCATCTAAATTAGCTGCTAATGTATTAATGTTTATTGACATTTTCTCTCCAATAGTTTTCAAAAAAATATTTTGGCTTCGTAAGTAGTCTTTCACCTGACGAAATATGTAAAAAAAACCTCCTTTTTCATTGCCAATATTTTGAGCTGAAAAACTTTCATTAAGGTTTTTCAGGACGAACCACTCGAAATCCAGTATAACGATTACGTTTATGTCGAGCCTGGTTATTTCGGTTAGTACATTTGGAATATGTTGCATCACTATCCCAACACCCGCCACGAATTACACGATATGGATTTGTATCAGATGGTTTTATTAAGGGATTATTTTTTGAGTGTTTTTCATATGCATTTTCTTCATATGTATCCAAACACCATTCATACACATTACCACTCATATCAAACAAATTGAAATAATTTTTGTCTTTCAGACCTGTCCCGTGTGGATGGCCACTGCTATTTGAAAGTGTCCATGAAACGTCGTCAGCTTTATTTGCCCCAGAATAAGAAACCTTTTGTTGAGTTCCAGAACATGCAAATTCCCATTCTGCTTCAGTCGGCAACCGGTATGTTCCACCTGTTTTTTCGTTGAGAACTTTCATGAACGCCTGCGCGTCTTTCCAACTAACATTTTCTACAGGATAAGAATCATTACCTGAAAAAACTGAAGGCTGATTTTCCATGACTTTATGCCATTGTTTTTGGGTAACTTCATGCTGACTTATCCAAAAGGAATCGATACAAACAGTGTGCAATGGTGTTGAATCAGTATCACACTGCTGGGTACATCCCATTGAAAAACAACCAGAAGGAACTTTAACAAAGGTCATTCCGGTTAAAGGTTCTTTCCAAGAATTATGGTTTGACTGCGGTAGGTTATTGACTTGACCTTTTGGAGATATAAAAACATATTCCGCATTTTGGTGCCCAGGCAGTGAATGAGCCCTGGGGGTTTGAATTTCATCAATTGAATCTGGTGAAATAAAAGACCAAATTTCATAAAATGTGATGGTTCCATCACCATTGAAATCTGCTTTGCCATTTAATGCTTTGAGTAGTTTTCCTGAAAGCAGGCGATGCCTTTGATCATCTAAAATAGTGTTTGGTTGATGTTTGGTTCCAGCAATAATAATTTGTCTGGCATATTGATGCTGTTTTTTTATTTTAGAAAATGTGCCCAAAGGTTCTCCTGATAAACATGCATCTATCAAATATAGTTCATGAATTCCCTTTGGTGATGGTTCAAGAATTGATGATAGTTCTATAGGAGTATATGTTAATGGGTTTTCGTTATATGGAAAAAGAAATGGGCGAGATCGGAAAAAAGACCATTTCGTTTTAGCAAATCCAGCATAGTAAACCAATAAATAATCACCTTCAGATAATTGTGTTTTGAGCTTTTTAAGATATGATTGAATAGCCGTATGTGTGGCTTTTTTATCGGTTAGAAGGATGACTTTATATTTTTGCTTAAGTAACAATCGAGCCATATGAACAGCATCATTACGTGCTCCTTTTACATTTTCAATATCAGCGTCATTATATTTAGTAATACCAATAATTAATGCATATCGGGATGGAATTTTTTGACCGTGTGCAGATGAAAAAAATATTGTTATAAAAGCAATCATGCAAAAAAAACAGCCAATAATATTTTTTTTAATATACAGCTGTTTTTGCACATAATGTTTATCATTATTAACTGATTGTTGTATGATCATCATTAATAATATCCTTAAACAGATATGCGGTGTTGACCGCTTTTTGAAAAATATTAATTGGGTTCGAATGAATATAAGACAGGAAAGAGCATATTTTATGCCTTAAAAAAAATATTTTATAGATATATCATGGATTAGGGTATTTAACAACAATGAAGCATATTTAAATAAACAAAAACAACATGATTGAAAAAATTGCCTCAAAAAAAGCTTCATTTAAGCCATCTGGTTCATAAATAAAATTAAAATAAAAAATATATTAATATTGAATTACAGCTCCATTTGCACTAATATTTATATATCTCATAGACGTATAATAAAATATATCGAAAAAAGAGTTTAAAACATGAATGAAGTATCCCAAAGTAAAACAGATGAAATAATTAGAAGTCATGTATGGGCATCTATGGGCGTTAGCCTTGTTCCAATACCATTGTTTGATTTTGCTGCAATATCAGTGATACAGTTTAATATGATTAGAAAGTTGGCAAAAATGTATGGCATTCCTTTGTTAAAAAAAGATAAAAACATATTGAAATCATTTTCATTTTCTATCACTTCTCTGGCAGATGATGCTGCAATAGCGATCTTTCGAAAAACAGTTCTTCCAACGGCTTCTGCATCGCTGGCAACAAGTTTAACAAAAGCCATTCCTGTATCAGGGCAAACCATTGGCGTTATTAGTGCCCCTATTGTCAATGGCGCGTTTACATATGCTATTGGAAAAATAACAGCAATCCATTTTGAATCCGGTTGCACTTTTTTATCGCTTGATCCCCAAAAAGTTGAATCATATTACATGGAAATGTTTAATGAAGGAAAAAGGGTTGCTGCTGAAATCAAAGCCAAACAATAATCAGGAATTCCTCTGTTGATGATAATTTTTTTCATGCAATAAAAAAATTCGTTTTTTTATTGCATATTTTTATATATAATTCACATTGAGTTAATTTTATAAGATTTTTTTATATTCGAATTAGAAAGAAATCAATGAACGATATAATTTCACAAGATACAATTCAGGATGCAGATAGTATTGATCGAAAAACGATACCTTTAAATCTCCCTTTATTACCCATCCGGGACATGGTGTTGTTTACCAATATGCTTTTACCCATTTTTGTTGGCCATGAGAAAACCATCAAGGCTGTTGATCAATCGGTTAAAAAGTTTAATTATTTTATTTTTATTGTCACACAAAAAAATCCCGAAGAAGAAAAACCCGGGACAGATGATATTTTTACAGTGGGTACTGTTGCTAAAATTCTCAGGTTTTCAAAATTACCCGATGGACGACTGAAAATTTTTATACAGGGAATTGCTCAGGGAAAATGGAGCAAAATATTTAAAAAATCTGGCTGTAATATGGCCAGCATTGAACTATTGCCTTCAGTTAATGAAGAAAAAATTTCAATTGAAATTCAAGCGCTCATGAGAAATGTTTGCGATAATAGTGCTGAAATTCTAACCCTTCATGGTGAATATTCTGACGATGCGGCAACCATTCTGGATAATATCCAATCACCAGGCAAACTGTCAGATTTGGTGGCTGCCAATCTTCAACTTAAAATTGATGATGCTCAACAATTATTGGAAATATCTGATCCTATTTTGCGCCTTAAGGAAGTCAACCGATTGTTAACCAAAGAAGTTGAATTATCTGCGGTTCAAGCAAAAATTCAAAATGATGTAGAAGATGAAATTTCTAGAAGTCAACGTGATTATTACTTACGAGAGCACCTTAGAGCGATTAACAAAGAATTGGGCGAAAAAGACGAGTTTACATTAGAGATTGAAGAATATGAAGCCTTAATTAAAAAAAAGAAACTTCCAAAAGAAGCACTTAAAGAAGCTAACAAACAACTGACACGACTCGATCAGATGCAGTTTGATGCTGCAGAAGCATCGATTGTTCGCAGTTATCTGGATTGTATTCTTGAATTACCCTGGGAAAAATTGTCTAAAGATATGCTGGATATTCCGCATGCGAAAGAAGTTTTAGACTCTGGCCATTATGGATTAACAAAAGTCAAAGATCGAATTCTGGAATATTTAAGCGTTCGAAAATTAAACCCAAAAATGAAAGGCCCTATCTTGTGTTTTGTTGGACCACCAGGTGTTGGCAAAACCTCTTTAGGTAGAGCCATTGCCCGTGCCATGAAACGAAAGTTTGTACGGATTTCCTTGGGTGGCATTCGAGATGAGGCTGAAATTCGTGGCCATCGTCGAACTTATATTGGCGCCATGCCAGGGAGAATTATTAATGGGATCCGACAATGCAATACCATCAACCCTGTTTTCATGATGGATGAAATTGACAAAATCGGTAATGATTATCGGGGTGATCCTTCATCTGCTTTACTTGAAATATTAGACCCTGAGCAAAACAATTCATTTAGTGACCATTATCTGAATATTCCTTTTGATTTATCCAATGTTATGTTTATCATGACTGCCAATGCCAGTGATGAAATTCCATCTGCTTTGTTGGATCGAATGGAACAGATTGAATTATCAGGATATACTGAAGAAGAAAAAACAGCCATTGCAAAAAATCATTTAATCCCCAGACAACAAAAGGAGAATGGACTGTCCAGACGAAAAATTTCCTTTACCGATGGTGCATTACTCTTAATGATAACAGAATACACGTATGAAGCAGGCGTTCGAAACCTTGAAAGAGAAATTGGATCGGTTTTTCGAAAAATTGCGCGAAAGATAGCTGAAAACCAAAAAGGTCATTTTAAAGTTACCCGTCAGAATTTACACAAATATTTAGGACCTCCGAAATATATACCTGAGTTTGAGCTGGAAGAAAATGATATTGGTATATCAACAGGTCTTGCGTGGACTCAGGCCGGTGGTGAACCACTTTATGTTGAAGCAGCAGCCGTTTATGGCAAAGGAGAAGTTCAATTAACCGGTCAACTGGGTGATGTTATGCAGGAATCAGCAAAAGCAGCGGTGACTTATGCCCGTACTAACTACAAAAAGTTTAAAACCAAACGCACTTTTTTTGAAAACCATGATCTTCATATTCATGTTCCATCAGGAGCTGTTCCAAAAGATGGCCCCTCAGCAGGTACCGCAATCGCCATTGCTGTTATTTCTTTATTAACGAAACGACCTGTTAGAAATGATGTTGCCATGACAGGTGAAATTTCACTCAGAGGTCGAGTTCTTCCCATCGGCGGATTAAAAGAAAAAGCCATTGGAGCTCTTCGTGCTGGTATTAAAACCGTTATTATTCCTAAAAAAAATAAAAAAGATATGGTGGAAATACCTGTACAGGCCAAACGAAAAATGAAATTTATACTGGTATCACATGTGGATGAGATAATTGATGTAGCACTGCAAAAGGAAGCCATCAAGTAGAATGATATAGGACAATTATTATGAAATCATTAAAAAAAGAAATAAGTTTAGCCATTCGAAAGACTCAGGATGAGGACAGAGCATCTCACTGTCAAAAGTTTTTTAAAACCGGTAAAGAAGAATATGGTGAAGGGGATTTGTTTTTAGGGGTTCGGGTTCCTGAACTCCGGAAACTTGCAAAATTATACAAAAAAATCTCCATTGATGACATCACTCATTTTCTGAAATCAAAATACCATGAAGAACGACAGTTTGCTTTGTTTGTTTTACTAATACAATTTAAAAAAGCTGATGATGAAACTAAAGAAAAAATTTATAAGCTTTATTTAAAACATACCCGCTATATCAACAATTGGGATTTGGTGGATGCAACAGCGCATGAGATTGTCGGTGGCTATTTGAAAGATAAAGATAGAGATATCCTTTATAAACTCGTAAGGTCAGATAATTTATGGGAAAGAAGAATAGCGATCATTGCCACTTTCTTTTTTATTAAAAATAATGATTTTAAAGATGCTTTGAAACTATCAGAAATCCTGCTTCCGGATACTCATGATTTAATCCATAAAGCCGTTGGATGGATGCTTCGTGAAATTGGAAAACGAGATCTAAAAACAGAAACATCATTCTTAAAAAAGCATTATGCGAATATACCACGAACATCGCTTCGATATGCTATTGAAAAATTTCCTCCCCAAAAGAGAAAACAGTATTTGGATGGCGAGCTATAAAAAGAGGTTTGTAGATTTAAGTGGTATTTTAATAAGGACATTGAAAAAATAAGCTCCCCATTTACAATTATACGTTTCGTGGCTATAGATCGTAGAGACAAACAAGAACCGAAAATGTAAATTAAGAATGGAGAATTTTTTTCAGAGCATTCCTTAATTAATGAAGGAACATGTGCAATGGAACAAGAATCGCACGATCACAATTTCAAGAACCTGTTTATGGATTTCCCAAAAGAAGCTCTGGAATTTTTCTTACCCGAAGTCTTAACACAATTGGGACCCATTAAACATATTGAATTTGACCGGCAGGAACCTAAAAAACATCATCTAAAAGATCCACATGTGTCATTGGATTTTCCCATAATATTCCATTTTGAACCAGTATCTATTGTCCTTTGGTTGGTAGAGTTTCAGGAGGATAAAAGCAAATTCTCTATTTACAAGCTTTTAAAATATACTGCCGACAAAATGGAGGCATATAAGGATTACACCGTTGTACCCACAGTGTTGTTTACAGATAAGAAAAAATGGCGAAAAAATGTACAGACAGCCATTGAATCAAAACTCTTAAATCGTTTGTTTATTCATTTTGAATACGTTTTTATAAGACTGTTCGAATACAATGCCAGGGATCATTTTTATGTGCAAAATCCATTGGTCAAAATTCTACTTCCCAAAATGAAATATACTGCTAAAGAACGATGGGAAGTCATTCGTCAGGCTTACATTGGATTGTTTCAACTGGTAAGTATGGATTTGTTTTCCAAATATTCGTATTTCATTGATGTATACTCAGAGATTGATGAAGACGAAAAAAAATGTATTGAAGATGAAATTTCTGAAAAAAAGGAGACTGTTATGATTGCACAATATTTTACAGAAAAAGGTCAAAAAATTGGTCAAAAAAATGGCGAAATGTCAATTTTAAGTTATCAATTTGCCAGACGTTTTAACGTTGACAAAGAAACAGTCATGCCCCGCCTTGATAAATTGGAAAGCAATGATCTTATGGAATTAAGCGGATTAATTCTAGATTATGATAATCCTGAGCCGATATACAAATGGATTGATGCTCGAATTGAAGACCGCGCTGTAAAAAGGGATAGCCATTCGTCAAAATCAATAAATTGCTATTGATAGTTAATATTTCTGAAGATGCTCGAATAAAGATCAACCTGCTAGGTCACAACATTAAGTTTGA
>Ga0272440_1000972_pt1 | contig 23882 bp, 18 predicted proteins | sample SSMMMBAug17_FD_192440 | JGI IMG/M metagenome (GOLD analysis project Ga0272440, IMG submission 192440) | Marine sediment archaeal communities from Little Sippewissett salt marsh, Falmouth, MA, United States - SSM-MMB-Aug17 | ecosystem: Environmental > Aquatic > Marine > Wetlands > Sediment ...
GGAACTTATTTTTCGAGTTTTCCTAAGCATCTTGCCGCATCGGTATCGCCAATGATTCATAAATTTCTTTTACAACATCTCTACTATAAATTCGTTCTAAACGTCTGACAATAAAATGCCCGCGTGCCATATCCTGGAAATGATCTAAAAAAAGGATGTTGATTAACGCACCTCCGGCAGCGCCTATAATTGGTAAGGCTGTGGCTGCCATTTTTTCGGAAACTACAATTCCAAAACGTGATGCTATATTTGCCAACAATTTTAATAAAATGGGTGCAGCATCATCAATCATGTTCGTTTGAGCAATGTAGCGTGATGCATTTAATACTGCATTAGACAAGGCTGCACGAACCATATAATAGCCTGTTTCAGTACAATCATCAGTTTCTTTGTTTCCGCCCAACGCAAAGACTTCAAGACAGGCAAGTCGAGATTCAATTTCTTCAAGTTTTTCACCCTCAGATCTTGCAATATCTGCAATAGAGCGCAGCATCAGTGTGGTTGTTACTGGAAGTTCGAGCGCCAGAGTTGATAATCCAAAAGCTCCGCCCACACTTCCCGATGCGGCCACACATAATTTATGGAATACATCTGAGGACTTTTTTTCCATGGTCGATTCATCTGCATTCAACGTATGAATGGCAATTTTTAGTGCAGATCGCAGGGCACTTTCTGATAAATGAAGAATATTGTCTTCCCATTTGTCAGGCAGGTATTCAAAACCTTTTTCAATGGGTACACCAAATGCATTAACAATCTTTGCTGGAAGTCCTGGATTTTCTAAAATGCTTTTTGCGTATTTAAGTTCATTAATATCTTTTATTGACATTCGTTCAATCATTTTTTATTCCAAAAATATAATTAAAAAGATTAAAACGCCGGATAAAACCTTCATAGATGGAAAATGTAAGAATCAGTGATCCAATGAGAATAACACAGAATTTTCCGAAAACTGACATATCCATCATTATTATATGATATCCTAAAACAATAACACATGTCTGATGCATCATAAAAACAGGCAATACTGCCTTGTTTAAATATCTCAAGATTGGACTGTCATGCGAAAAGCTTTCTCTAACATATGCCAGTATCGCAATCAACCAAAACCAGATATTCAATCCGCATAAAAAATGAAAAAACATGGTATAGGAATGAGATACTAGGTGGGTGCGGGCAATTGAATAATAACTGATAATAATCGTAAAAATTGTACCCAGTACCATTGCAATGCGCCTGTGACGATTAATCGCCGTGCCAAACCGGATATCCGAAATCATCAGGTATCCATAAATAAAACATATGGAATAAAAAGATATGTTTGCCCAGTCATGAATAATATCTTTGATCCCTTGTGGAAAATAAGGCCGCAAAAATGCCTCAGAAAGAGCCATAGGTAAGCCAAATAGTAATATTCCACCCGGACGATTTGAAAAAATTGCCAACTGACAAATCCAGGGGGATGTTCGACGTGTATCAATAATGCGGGTAACAGGTATTGTTATAAATGATATGACAAACAAATACGCAATAAACCATAAATGATGCCAGGAAAAATTTCCCTCAGGATAAAATCCTTGAAAAAAAAAGGGATAGAATTCCCAAAAACTGTCATACAATACCTTTTCAAACATTCGTTCATAATAAACTTGTGGTGGGATAATTACCAATATGCCAAATATCAGGGGAATAATAAGGCGAAAAAAACGTTCTGATAAGAATTCCATCGTATTTCGAAATGTCAGGGAAAACCATGCCGATGCACCGGCAACAAAAAACATGATTGGCATATACCAGATGCCGATGAATATATTTAACAGCGTTAAGAATATATTTGTTGTGTTGTTTTTAATATGATAAGGCCACAAAACAAAAATCATGGCTGTATTAAAAATAAACAGTATAAAAATGCCAAAAACACGAATCCAATCAAGGTCATAACGACGATCATCAATACATACAAATTTATCGTAACAATCCTCGCTGATTTTTGACTTTGTGGCATAAGTTAAGAAGGGGTCACTGCCAGTGCCAAGATTATCGAAAATGAGATTTGCCATATTTCCTAAGCAACAAGATCCAATTGTTGAATAAGCTTTGCCTGCCCGGATTCTGTCAGATAAACACCAGATTGATTGAGCCTGCCATGCGTATTTAAAGCCATGTCTTTATAATCAAAGGATGTTTGCGAAGCTGCCAGATAAATTGCGCCCACATCCGCTTCTTTCAAGCTGAGAAGATTGTCTTTACCCGCTTTATTTTTGGTCCACACAGATAAATAGTCGTATATTGAGTCGTTTTCATCAATCCAGCCATTCTGGTCGTCATCATATTGTGCCAGTTCTGAAAATCCATTACCGGTCGTTGGGCCAAACAGTTCAGAGCCATTTTGAACAATATTGTCCTGATTTTTGTCAAACACAAGAAATCCACTGCCCGGAGCCACAAAAGAGATCTCTTCTGTGGTGCCATCAGCATCTAAATCAAAAGAAAATTTTTGAGAAGTCAGATCTACCGCTGCGCCTGAAAAGTTAATGACCAGAGGATCAATGGGACGTCCGCCCTCTCGTAATGCGATGGTTGTTTCTGAATAATATTCTCGCGCCATATTTAGCTGTAGATCAAAAGATATTTGCTGTCCATCTTGTGTGATTACTGTTCCTTGAGCATTAAATGACATTGTTTCCTGTTCATAATGTGTTTCATGATGTATGGTTTCTGTAATCGGCTCACCTTGTGGTGCATCCTGCGATGCTTCTGCAATGGCTTCTGAAAATTCCTGTGAATCAGTGTCAAGATCTGATGCTTTAACCACTTTCACTTCCTGACCCAATACCGCTTCAACAATCTGCTTAACCATGAATGTTTTTAAATCCATGACACCTTGATCTTCATCTTCCTTGCACTGCTTTGCATCTTTTATTTTGTCTTGAATATCCTCAATAAAACTTTGTGCATCCTCGGAAATACTGACCCGATCTTCGTTCTGGATTTGGGTTTCATCTGGTAAAAATGTCATTACCTGAAGTCGATTACCAGAACCAAAAGTTCGAAACATATCCATTTGTGTATGCTCCTCACTTTTAAAATGGGCGGCATTCATTTGAATGTTTGAAGATTGTATAATCATGATACACCTCTATTGTTTTTAAGATTAATTTTTATATCGACGTTATATGCTTGAACCTGTAATTTTTTTATGATGTTTGAATAAATGTTCATTCAAAATACAATCTTATGATGGGGCCTGATACAAAAAAAATGACTTGACTTTTTTGAAATAAAAGTGTAATTTTTTTTATAAATGTCTCAAGCTTGAACAATATACATTGACCCTTAATCGGTACAGTAATCCTATTGTTCTAATTGAGTTGAAAAAAGAAAAAACCGCGTCAGTCATGAATTCTAAAAACGTGATTCAGATGTTAATATCTGGTCATGACTGTTGAGGAAAAAGAAAAAAAATTGGAGTGAAATAAATTGACAATAAAAGCTTCTGATAACCCAAAAATCTGCTATCCTGACAATGTACTAACCAAAAATGTTACAGATGATCAAATATGGTATGTCGCCTATACAAAGCCCAGACACGAAAAATCACTTGCCTGGAATCTCATGCAAAGAAAAATTGGCTATTTTCTTCCATTAATAAAGAAAAAACAACCCAGTGCGAAACGTGTGAGATATTCGTTAGCACCACTATTTACCAGCTATGTTTTCTTTAAGGCCAATAATGATGAACGTATACGCGCATTGCAGACGAATCGAATTGTTCAGACAATTGATGTTAAAAACCAATCTTTGCTAATAAAGGAAATGGACATTATTTACAGAGCAGTTTCCAATAGGAAAGTGAATGAATATGTATCAAATTTAAAAAAAGGACAAAAAGTCAGAATTGTTGCAGGGCCTTTGATTGGCCTGGAAGGTATTCTACTTGAGCTTAAAAATGAAAGTTATCTTATTATAGAAGTTGAATCAGTAAATAAAACGATTCGTGTTGAAATTGAATCTGATCGAATTGAGCCAGTTACTTAGGAATGCAAAAAAAATAAGTTCCTCATTTCAGAAAGAGTTAATTCTGTTCATTTTGAACCTGGATTACGCACAAGAAGATGAATAAGATGAAATAAGACACTTTTAAATCATCTTATTCCTCTTCTTCAGCGTAATCCAGGTTCAAAAAAAGGAATGCAATTAATTAAATGAGGAACCTATTTATCGAACGTACCTAAATTAAATAAGAATGGAGGCGTAATGAACAACACAAAAAAAATGATTATCCCAGTAATGGTAATGTATTGCCTGATCATTTCAATAACTGATCTGAATGCAATAGAATTTTTACCCCTTGACAGTCAAGCCATTTCAACTGGTGGTGCCGGAGTTGCATCTGCATATCCAAGTTTTGGATCTTACTACAATCCTGCATTGTTGTCACATCATCAGTCAGGCTTTGAGTGGGTTATATCAGCAGGTGCAGGTATTCGCGAATTTAATCTTGCGGACCATATTGATAAATTGAAAGAAGTCGATATTAATGAAACGCTCGATGAAATTGAACGCGAATCAAGTAATATCAATTGGGCCTTAGCAGATCCTGTAACAAAATCAGTTCCAATGCCTTCAGAGCAAATTTCTGGCGATGTAAAAATAATCAAACGAGAATTGGGACTCATCTCTGATAACAATGGACTCGAAATCATGCCCAATGTGTCAATGGGGTTTCAATTTGGCAATTTGGGAATCGGCATATACAGCGTATCAGATTTGACTGCCATTGCTGTTATTGATAGGAGATTAGATTTTATAGTAAAATCTGATAGTTTGCCAGTTACATATCAATACCTTAAGTATAATGAAAACGCAAAGACCCTGTCTGCGGTTACTGAAAACGAGTATCAGCAAAATTCAATTGAATATGCAGTTGACAATGAATATACCTATCTGAAATTAAAGGGCATAACCTATTATGAAATTCCTATTTCCTATGCAACCGATTTTTCAACCCCTTTCGGACGTTTAAGTCTGGGCGGTTCAGTGAAATTCATGCCCGGATATACCTATGAAAAAGAAATCAAGGTTGATACTGACTCCGGGGATATCCTTGATGAGTTTGATGATGGTTCAGAACATCAGGACACAACCTTTGGTTTTGATCTGGGTTTTTTGTATACTCCCAATTTTTTAAATAACCGCCTTATTACTGGAATGGTTATTAAAAATATCAACAGCCCAAAATTTGAAAGTAAAAGCGGCTTTGAATACACCATTGATCCCCAAATCAGAGCAGGATTGCTATATCATATCTGGCGCGATACGTTTATGGTGTCTATGGATTACGATTTTAGTGAAAATGAATCTCTTTTAAACACGTATACCTCTCAAAACATTGGCGGTGGAATTCAATTTAAACCATCACATATGTTGTCATTGCGATGTGGTGTTCAAAAAAATATGAAATCAAATGACAACACTGATGAAGGTACAATATTTACCGCTGGTTTTGGTTTGGGACTCAAGTGGTTCAAATTGGATCTTTCGGCTCAATATTCAACAGAAACTACTGAATTTGATGGCAATGAAATTCCCAGTTCTGGAAGAGTTCAACTATCTGTGGTATCCAATCTGTTTTATGGAAAACGTTCAAAACCAGAAAGTCAATATCAGGATATAGACCAACGTGATGTTGTTCAAGATTCTGTCGATGTTGATGAGGAACAGAAAGCTGTTGAGGTTGATGAAGAACAGTCTACTGTAAATATGGATGAAGATATGGACACTACTACTGAAGAAGAAAAGATGGATGAATCTGTTACTCCTGAAGAAATGCTGGATGAAAAAATGGATGAGAGTCTTGATGATAAAATGAACCAGGCTATTGAAAATACAGATATGTCAGCACAAGAAACCGGCATTACACCCACGATAGATAACGCTGAGCCGACTGTAGAATCAGCGCCTGAAGTGATTACAAAATCAGTAGAGACAGAAAGCCCAGAACCTGCTGTTATTACAAAATCTGTTGAACCTGTAAAAGAAGATAAACCCATACCCTGTCCCACAAATAATATTCAATCAAAAATGCAAGAAACAATCAATATCACGACAGCACTGGATAAATGGAAAAAAAGTTGGTCGTCAATGAATATAGATGCATATTTAGAAATGTATTCTCCCAATTTTAAACCATCAAGAGGTATGAGCAAATCCGCCTGGAAAAAACAACGTGCTAAAAGGTTTAAGAAAGATTTCATCAAAATTGGTGTTTCAAATGTATCCATTGAATTCACTGCCTGTAAAAAAGCAAAGGTTATTTTTGACCAAAGTTATGAATCCCCCGGGTATAGCGATCAAACTAAAAAACAGCTTTTGTTTGAAAAAATAGATTCTCGATGGTTCATACAAAAAGAGGGAAGTGTTAAATAAAAGGAGTAGATCATTACACAAGATAAACAAGAAGAACATTTGGCGTCTAATGACAACCTGAAATATATTATTGAAAGCCTTTTATTTGTTTCAGACACGCCAATCATGCTAAAGCAGATTCATTATATTATGCCGGATGTTAAAATGTCTCACATTCGAAAGGCAGTAGAAGCGCTGTCCCAGGAATATAATGAACGTGGTGGCAGTTTTTATCTGAGCAACGTTGCCGGGGGCATTCAACTTCGGACACGTCCAGTTTACAAAGATTGGATCAAACGATTTATTAAATCTCGTCCAATGCGTCTCAGCAGGGCAGCACTTGAGGCTCTGGCAATCGTTGCTTATAAACAACCTGTGACACGTTCTGAAGTCGATAAGATTCGTGGTGTTGATTCCGGGGCAATTATGAAAACCCTGGTTGAAAATAAATTAATTCGTATCATTGGCCGAAAAGAAGTTCCTGGACGTCCAATGATATATACGACATCCAAACGCTTTTTAGAAGTCTTTGATTTAAATGATCTTAAAGATTTGCCTGCTCCTGATGACATTGAAATTGATGAAACAGAGGCCATGGAATTAAATGATAATCATGTTGAAAATCCTGAATTAAATGCCGAGAAAAGCGCGCCTGCCAATGATGATACTGTCGTTGATGATACAGAAACGATAGAACAGATGGATAACAATGGTGAAAAATCTGAGTCAAAAGTTGATAATATTATTCCTGACCAGGATGATACTGTTGTTGATGAAACAGAGACGATAGAACAGATGGATAACAATGGTGAAAAATCTGAGTCAAAAGTTGATAATATTATTCCTGACCAGGATGATACTGTTGTTGATGAAACAGAGACGATAGAACAGATGTACGATGGGCGAACACAAGGTTCGCCCTCGAACGAATAACGCCTACATCGGGCTGGCACATAAGTAAATGGGGAACTTATTTTTCGAGTTTTCCTTAGTTATCGATAAAAAGAAATGACTGAATAGAATGCTCAAATTTTTTAATTTCAGTACGTTCTGGAAGGTCAAAAAAGCATTTTCCTTCTCGATCAAAATCTCTGATCGTTTGATTCTCAAAGATTGAACCAATAACAGGTATTACTGTTTGTTCTTTGATGATATTGTATTCATTTTGATCTTGTAGTCTGTTCAAAATCAAGCCACACTTTTCAAAGGAAGATTTTTTTTTCGCAAGCTTATTAATTGTTTCAACAACATTTCTGCCTTTTAATGAAGCATCGGAAACAAGTAGAAGATGGGTAACCATTTCCATTACACGACGACTTATTTGTTCAACGCCTGCCTCAGCATCAATTACGACATAATCAAAATTTTGAGCGATATCTTTAATCAGGTCTTTTAAAAGCGAATTCACCTGACAATAACAACCATCGCCTTCAGGCCGTCCAATGGCAAGAAATGCAAGATTTTTCCTTTCTTCAAGGGCATTAAATAAATCATAATCAAGAGATTTAATTAATTCATGGCGGCTATTTTTTTCCCCATTTTTTAGACGTTTAATTAAATCATTTCGAATATCATCAACAGTTTTCTTTACATTTATTCCAAGGGGATAAGAAAGTCCAACAGCAGGGTCTGCATCAATAGCCAGTGTTTTTGCAGATTGATTTTCTGAAAGCATTTTTACAAGGAGCGCACTTATGCAAGTTTTGCCAACGCCGCCTTTTCCGCAAACAGCGAGTATTTTTGTTTTTTTCATAACATCATTTCACCTTACATTTTGTCAGGCTGATCCCATTTCAAATCAATTATCAATATCCAACTGAAACCGCACAGGCCCGCGGCGATAGCCATTATCTCCAAATCTAGTATGCAGTGCGCATGCAGACTTTGGGTTTGACCAGGATGTCGCAATTGCAACATGACCTTTTGGAAATGCTGATGTTTCAGCTTCAACATAATCAAGAGGCGCGAGTGCGGATTCTTTTTCAACCAGATCGTCACGATCTCCATAACAAATCAACCAGGGAATTTTACGTTCCTGCATGCGTTTGAGATTCAATTTTTCACCAAATAATTGAATCGGCAAGGTGCCATCGGATGTTATCGGGGTATTATATGATGCAAAACTCATTCGGGTTATTTCAAGCGGGAGGTCTGTTCGCTCGTTTTGAAGCCAATAATTAATTGCCGCTGCACTTTTACTGATTGGGATTTCTGATTGCCCATCTTTTGGACGAAACATCATCAAACTTTTCAAAAATGAAATAATGGGTGATTCAATGTCAATACTCTTGATTTTATATACCCATCCCATCAACTTGCCATCAGCAATCTGATTCCCATTGGCAAGGGTTTTGGTCCCATACATCAGATCGTTATAACGATGCGGTAATTTTTTCAGAAAAGTGCCCAGTCCTTTACTTCGTGTGCCATCCATCGGTGACACACAGGTAATCAGACAATCTACCAGTCCATCAAGCTTGCCAGTTAACAAACCGCAAAGTGATGAAAATCCGCCCTGACAATAGCCATTCAAAGTGACTTGTTTACCATGATTTTTCATCACTGTTTCACAAAAGTATCGGGTATCATTGACATCATCTTCACCCCTTAAAATTTGAACAGCGGGATTTTTGTGGACAGGTTTCATGGTACGAACATATGTTGGTATTCCCTGATTCGCATAACAATGCGCATAACTGCGGTTTTCTCCTGGCAGAAAAGAAAGAATGTTCGCACCCAGGACATATGGCGGTATGATGATTACAGGCTTTCCATTTTTTCTGGTTTCAACCTTTGGATCTGATGGGAAGACTTCAAATAATTCAAATCGGTCTGTTTCAGCTACTTTTTTTCCATTGCCTTTTTCAAAATGAAAACCATATTCTTTTTCAATGTCTTTAATGGCTTTTGGGTAGGTATGACATATTGTTTCAAGCATAATTTCATGACGATTCAATAAGGCATTGAGACGTGTCGTTTCGCCTGTTGAGATAAATGAAATCCATGCTTGCATGGCATCATTGGACTCAAGTTCGCTAAACCGGTAAAACACTCCTGACAATCCCATCATGCTTTTAAATAAAAGCTCAGCATTCAAGACACCTAATTGACATAGCTGATCCATTGTGGGTGGAGAAGACTCTAAAAAAGTGCGGTTGAATTCTGTTTGCCAGAAATATGTGCAGGCGGTAAGATAAGCATTTGAGAAATCGCGGGATTGTTCTGTCAACCCTGTATAGTAATCCATATGGGTTTTGTTGAGACGTAATAATGTGTTTATCGCAAATGGATCAAACAACATATCCGATGGGCCTTTGTTTGTCGTCAACATAACAAGCCTCATATGTGTTTATCTAAATAATTTGAACAATACATAACATGTATATATTGATCATTAATTGATTGTTTAAAAAGCTGAACATGTATTCATGACAGTTGCGCCATGAATACATGTATGGTTTTATTCAGATTGACCGGAAAAATAATCCTGAACTTTCTTAAAATTTTCTTCAACTGTGGCTTTGAATTGATCACGTCCTTTTTTATAGGTATTGATCCATTCCTGAACCGCCTGTTTGCCATCTTCAGGCATCCATGGTGATTGTGCGATAAACATATTAACCATTTTTTCACCTTGCTCTTGAAGTTTGCTCATGGCGTTGAAGGCATTGTCAAAAGTACTTTTTTGAAAGTCAATCATTTGTTTGAATACTTTTTTTTGATCCATTTTATATTATCTCCTTTTAGAAAAAATTTGGATACGTTACATATCCTTGTTTCGAAACATGTCGTCAAAGCTTGAAAATGACATATCCTGAAGTTTTAAAAAGCCATCATCCATTGCCATTTTGTAATTGGCGCGGGCTTCCTTAAACAAATCCGCAGTTTCTTGTATTGCGTTTTTAGCATCTTCTGGAAACCAGGGAACCTGTGAAAGGAGTGTTGCTGAAATATTTGTCGAATAATCCTGCAACAAAGATACCATCGAATACGCATTTTCAAACACAGACTTGTAATACTGAACCATCTGTTTGGTGATATTGTTATGTTCCATATGACCCCTTTTTCTATAAAACAGGCTGCTTTATAGAATATATTGTTAAAGGTTCAATGTGTAAGAAACAAAAAATATCGTTTCCTGCACTTTATAATAAGACCGATTGGTTGGATGTCAAATATTTATTTTGTGCAACGCAACAAAAATTAATTTTTAAAAATTTAATAAGTTAATACATTAAGCATTGCAGTATAATAGTTATGCTACAAACAGACGTTTCAGTCAATAATTTTTTTTGTGAGTTTTTTATTAAACATGGTATAAACGACGCGTTGCCATTTTATATCGGGCTTTTCGGATGTATCAACTGTTGATCCAAAATAGTATTTAAATGTCTGGGTTTGTTTTGATGAAGGTTTAAGAATGGCCTCACTTGTTTCCAATTGAACTGGCCCTCCCCATAGATATTCAATACCCATCATTGTGTTGGAAATATATTCTTTAACCAGCGGTTTTTCTTCAAACCGGTGATTCAAATACAGCGTATTACCTTTATTCTTTTGTGTATCCACTTGAATATTGGGAGGATGATATAACGAATTAAGAATCATTTCCTTGTAAATTTTTGCATCTCGGGTTTTAACATAATATTCCCATACTTGTTTTTGATAATTCATTCGTTTGCCAGCAACAAAAATTTTGTGTTTATCAATAAAATCCTGATCAATATAAAAATTTATGAACATAAAATCGCAAAGATTTCTGCGAATATCAAAAATTTTTTGTTTACCGCTGTGTTTTTTTTGGTCGTATTTTTTTCTTTCATCAATATTCGCAATACGTTGAAAGTCGTATAAATCTTTTCCTTTGTTTGCTTTTTCCTCAATATCATAGAACATACGCATGCCTAAGGCATAAGGATTTAATCCCACTCTGGGTAAAGACGTTACATTGGCATTGACACGCGCAAAATCAATTTCATGACCTTTAATACGATCATCATTCAAAAACAAAACTTCATGCCAGTAACTGGCCCACCCTTCGTTCATGATTTTTGTTCGAATTTGTGGTTGAAAAAATAAAGATGTTTTGCGGATCACCTCAATGATGGATTTCATCCATTTATTAGTATCTTTGTTTAAAAACTCTGAATGTTTCAATAAGTAGCTGATAACATCTGAAAAGGAAGATTCTGCCTTTTTTTTTAGATGTTTTTTATACAGAGCATCGAATTCAGGGTGCTTTGTTTCAATTTCTGAAAAAAACAGGCTTTCCGCATGATCCTTGTTCTCTTGCAAACATTGATTGTATCGTGCAATCTCCTTAATGTATGCATTGACCTTTGTTTTTTTGATTTCCTGTAAAAAAACATCAAAGTAATAATTCATGCGCTCAGACAAATCTTTGCAATGATGTGTATCCAAATTAGAAAGTTCATGATGGTAGCCCACCAAATTATCAATGCTTCTGGCAAATTCAATTACATAATCAACATAGCGCCCATGTTCAGACCGATATCTGGCAATGAGTCGTTTGTCTGAAAGGGCCTCACCTGTAAAGTCAAAATCCCAGGTATGTTTAAAAAAAACGTTGTTTTGAAAAAAATCGATATGACCCAAAACATGATAAAAAATCATAACATTGAGCCAATCCGGGTTGTTGTCATTATAAAATGAAATAGCCGGTCGCGTATTAATGACTGTCTCATAGGGATTTGATGGATACAGTTCATATTTTCCTTTTTCACGCAAAACTTCAACATCATGCACCCAATAGTCATATAGTGTTGGAATCATATTTTTGGGGCCAAGTTCGATTAGATCTCTGTTGGTAACAATGTACTCAAGAGATTCATCCTGAAAAACAAGCCCTGCTTCTCGTGCACGTTCTTTACATCCTTCCATAATTTTTTTATTTTTTTGATCAATCAATTCCATATGTCACGTATCTCCTCTTTGATGTTGAAAATTGATTTAAATGAAATATCATGGTTTCTTGAAAAAAGAAACGAAAAATTTACTTGTTGTAAAGTTTGCTGAGTTGCGCTATATTTTATTAATTAATTTCGAACAACTGGCGTCCAAATCTTTAGATATGCACATATCTGAAGATTTGGACGTTATGGTTCAGATAAAACATGTTCAAAAAACATTGATACATGGAGGTATGATGAAACACAAAAACTCGGTTATCGTTATTTTTATAATAACCCTTATCAGTAATGCTGTTTTTGCACAACAAACCAGTCTGGATAAAGCGTTGACTGTTATTGAAAAGCGATATCGTAAAGCATCATTTGCAGCTAATTTCAAGCAAGAGTCTACATTAAAAGCCATGGACATGACTGATACTGCCAGCGGACATGCCTTATTTAAATGGCCTGGCATGATGTACTGGACTTATGAAAAACCTGAAAAACAATATATTATTACCAATGGTAACGATCTGTGGATATATCGGCCATCTGACAATCAGGTCATGCAAGGAAAATCTCCCGATTATTTTGGTCGAGGAAAAGGCGGCAGTTTTTTAACAGATATTGGTTTGTTAAGGTCATCATTTGAATTATCCTGGGCGCAGACAGATGATCCCAATTTATCCACAATAAAGGCACCTTGTTTGGCTATTTTACTCATTCCTCATAAAAAACATCCAGATTTTGATAAATTATATCTGATCTTTCATCCCAAAACAGGTGACATTAAAGAAATTATTACATTAAATGCATATAAAGATCGAACCCGCATTCAATTTACTGATGTAAAATTCAATCAATCAATTGATGATAAGATATTCTCGTTTTCAATTCCTGAAGGCACAGATGTTGTTCAACTGGAACAATAGAAGGAGATAGGCATCATGCAAGATATGATACGTAAAAAGCTGAAACAAAGAAACGCCATATTGTTGGCCCATAATTATCAACCGCCTGAAATACAGGATGTGGCTGACATGTGTGGTGACTCCTTAGAGCTTTCCATTCGAGCGGGTAAAACAGATGCTGATATTATTATTTTTTGTGGTGTTCATTTTATGGCTGAAACAGCAGCTATTGTTTCCCCACAAAAAAAGGTCTTACTACCCAGGCTGGATGCTGGATGCCCTATGGCTGATATGATTACGCCTGAAGCATTGATACAGAAGAAAAAAGAATTACCAAAAATTCCAGTTATTACCTATGTTAATTCTCCTGCAAGTGTCAAAGCATTATCAGATGTTTGTTGTACCTCAGCCAATGCAGTCCAGGTTGTTAACAGTCTTTCAGAGGATGAAGTGTTGATGACTCCAGATAAAAACCTTGCGCACTATACAGCCAGTCAGACAACCAAAAAAATTCATTTTTGGGATGGCTACTGCCCCATTCATAACAATCTATTGCCAGAAATGCTGTCTAAAACCAAAGAAAAATTTCCGCATGCCAAAGTATTGGCCCATCCAGAATGTCGTTTTGAAATACTTGAAATGGCGGATGCTGTTTTGAGTACATCGGGTATGATTAAATATGTTGCCAATACAAAAGAAAACGCTTTTATCATCGCAACTGAACAGGGATTAATTCACCCACTTCAAAAAAAGCATCCAGAAAAACAGTTTATCCCTGCATCAGATGTTTTAATATGTTCAGACATGAAAAAAATTACCCTGGAAGATGTTGTTACTACACTGGATACATTATCACCAGAGGTTAATGTGCCTGAAGATATTCGTAAAAGTGCCCATGGGGCTGTTGAGAGAATGATTAAAATTGTATAGATTTGGCAATTTATAAAAAGTTTCTCTTTCAGTTTCGGTTTTTGTTTGAGGGCAAACACAAGGTTTGCCCCTACATCGGGCTGACACATAAGTTCCTCATTTCAGAAAAAAGGAATGCAATTAATTAAATGAGGAACTTATTTTTTGAGAATTACTTACCGATATTTTCGAAGATCCAGTACTGCCTTTTCGTACATAATCGCAATAGTTGATATGGCTTGATTGACTGCATACGTAGCTGTGTTTTTTCTTGTGGCATTGTCTTCGTTAAGCATAATATCACAATTATCACGATTTTCTCTGGCCAGATAGGTCAAAAATGCATTTTCAGTCAAAATGACATCCAGGCGATCTGTACTGTAGTTATTGGCACGTCCACGAATATAGGCAGCAACAAGGTCATAATTTTCAAAATTTCGATTGGGATCATTACCGCCCAGAACACGTTCACCATAGCCATAATCCTCATTTTCCATGCCTTCAATCCATTCCTCATATGCAGCATGGTTAAATCCCAATGTATTCCAGATATGAATCTGAACATTGGCATCACCTGCATAATGAATCGCAGCAGTCAAGAAATTGATGTCTTGTGATGATAGAGAATAATATCGGCTTGTGATTGATGATGTATCTTTTTGGCTGTTCTTGCTTACGCCGCCTTCCAAAAACCATTCATTGTAGTAAAATGTTGCTGCATTGTCTAATGGTTCCATGATTACCCAATCTTCATCAGATGTAAAATAACTGTAATCACCAGGTGTTGTATTGGGAATCTGATAGATGCCATCAGATTTACTTCCAATGTCTGGGCAGTTGTTGCCAAAAGTATCTGAAAAACAATTGTAATTGGTGCCATCCTGATTGCCCAGCATGAATCCCCCTTTTCCAGGAGAACCAACAGGTGTAATAGAACCATTTTGTTTATAGTCTGAGGCAGGATTACCACCTGGGGCCAATGTATATTTAGAGTCACATTCAGTGCAATTGGCAAGATCAATTGTGAGCATGGAATTATTCATCAGCGTTGCTACTGTGATATCATATCCCAGACCACTGTCAAATCCATAGGATCCATTGTATGAATAACCATCATAGTCGTTGAAATTATTCGAAACGACAACTTTCCCTTCATAATTGGTTCGAATGAGATTCATGAAATGTGAATATGAAGTATAATTATTTTGATAAAAACGACTTGCACCCGCAAGGTCAAAATGCCAGTTATGTTCTGTCGTATCATACCACCAGAAATCTTGGAAATAGTCTGCGACGATAGCGCCAGCCCTGGCATTTCCAATTAAACCACGTTCCTGGCGAATTTCGTTGAAGTCATCACTATCACCGGACTTTTCCTCACTATACATTTCGCCTTCATGACGTCCCCCTGTTTTGCTTTTTAAATAATCAATACACCATCGTTGTTGGATGGTTCCTTTTTTTTCCATGAATACAACAGCATCTTCTGATGTATTCATATGGGAGTGATCATAAAATGCATGCACCACCAATGGCAGGCATATCCAGAAAAGAATGATGCCTATGATAGTACGCCAATGTCGATGTTGTTGTGTAAATTTATTTGATGTTTGCATGTTGATTCACCTCTATATTAAATTGACCATCCATAATGTTTACAAAATCCCCATTTTGATATCTATTTTTGCCCATGCTGGCCATACCGGAAAATGAACCTGTAATCGCCTGCACTGTGCCATTTTTGATCACAGGCGCTATTTTTACAAAAAAGGAGCTGCCTTCCATTCCTTGATTGCGAATAATACCACGTCCTGTTGCCAGACGTTGGGCTTTTGTCATTTTTGTCCAATTCGGTGATCGCTTTTGAAATTTGACAGTATTGTTTGACGATCGCAAGCGTTGCACATACTGTGTACCCGAATCTTTTGCAAAGCGAATCGCTGGAATAACAAACACAGAACCTTTTTCATGTTTCAGCATAAACATGATTGAATCGGTTTGTGTTTGCACATGCTGAGGATTAAGGCCATCCCATGAAGGCATATCTGCTTGAATCAGCATTTCGATATCCTGTTTTTTATCTTCAACACCAATGCTGATTCGTGTGATGCCATTTTCGCGTTGTTCAATCATTGCCTTCATATTATTTGTTAATTGAATATGGCTCTGCCCAACAGTCATGGACAGGCTATTGATCGGAAGGTTTGTATTTGCAGCTAAAACAGGTAAATTGCATGCAATTACCATCCAAACGATCATTCCCAAACACCATCGTATTGTTATTAATTGATTATTCATTATTCACTCCTGATCACATTAAAAAAGCCATTGGTAATATTTATTGTTTGACCGGTAGTATCCACTGCCCGCAACGTACCAGAAAAAGTACCACGTGCCAGATTACCGACACTACCCATAATAGAAATATCTATTGTTCCAGATGCGCCTGATTCATCTTTTCCTGCAATATAGATGCGTTGGTGACTACAATCATACCAGGAAATGATCAAGTTGTTGGTTGTCCATGTACCTGTACTACCAGAAACCTGCTCTGTGCCACTAATTCCAATATTATAAATGCCATAGATGGTATCATTAACACCGGAGACCTTTACAAAAAACCATCCTGGCTGCAAGCTCTGCTGGCTGATATTTGCATTACTAATGGCGCTATTGCTCATTGTAGAAATGCTTGTTCCATTGGCATCAAGCAATTGCAATGTCAGATAAGGTGCAATTTCTCCAGTGGTTTCAATTGTAAATGTGCCTGCATCTGTTATTTGAAAATGATGCATCACAGAATTGCTCATTTTTAGTGATGGCAGTGTTGAAGCATGATTTCGGGGACCAGCAGTCGAATGCGTTCGTTCATCACTCAAGGTGCCCGATGTAATCGCCGCTGATTTGGTATCGCCATTGACTGCAATATAGCTTGATTGAACATCACCCGGTATCTGAGGTAATTGAATAACATCATCTGTATGAACATAAAGTGCAGATGCTGTTTCCAGGTCCTCCATATTTCGGGCGGTCAATGTAAAGCCTGATTTTTCAGTAAGGAATTTCTCCCAGGTTTGTTTAAGATCAGTTTGATAACCATAAGATTGCCCATCAATTTTAAAGTACATCCCTGTGGGATATAACAGAATATTGCCAATGTTTTGTGAATTATCCTGGGTAATGGTTACAATTTTTTGCGCACGAGAACTGTCCTGCGCGCCTGTAAAATTTGTCATACTGGCATAAATCAAATATTCCAGATCAGGAATAAAAATTCCAGAAACCAGAAAATTACCTGCATTATCACAGGTGACTTCTCGATTAATATTGTTATGATCTGTTATTATGATTTCTGCAGAAAGCCCTTGTGATGTATCCCAACTGTTTACAACCCGTCCAATAATTGTATGCGTTCCACTTCCTTGGGCTTTTGGATCCAAAGTGATTGTCCCAACATCGTTTGTGCCCTGTTGGATTGTGGTGATTTCAAGACTGCTGTTTTCATAATTATCATGGGAAAAAGTCAGATTACAGCTTGAAGATTTATGCAAGTCCATACCGACCAATGTAAAAATACCCTCTTCATCTGTCAGATCTGAAAACGTATTGCTGGAAGCGTCAGTTGCGGTAACCAGTACATTTGAGATAGGTGCATTCAGTGTTGAAATGACTTTACCTGTAATTGTCGCCTCAATACTTAATGAAATCGGGGTACTTGAAATTGTATTATCGCCTGGTAAGCTTAAGGTGACCGGCAACGTTTGATCACCATAATCTTCTTTTGAAACTGTGACTGAATAGGTTTGTCCAAGAAGTAAATATGGGCTGGTCAACTGAAATTGTCCATTTTCGTCAGTATTTGCGCAGATTGTATTATTTTGACTGTCTTTAACTGTAACCATTGCATATGTGAGAGGGGAACCAGATTCATCATCCATAATTGTACCATTGATCGCACCATAGCTTAAATATAAATGGATGGGATTTTGATCAATCGTATTGGATTCACCCGCGATTGTAACTGTGGCATACTGGGGTAAATATTGAGATTTGGAGATTGAGAATGCATATGTACTGCCACTTTGAAAAGAATCATCAGAAATTTCAAATTCACCCGATGTATCTGTCATTGCGGTAATGGTTTGATTTTGTGAATTGACAAACGATACTTCAGCACCAGCCAATGGTGCGTTGGAAAAATCATCAAGAACCTGACCTGAAACCTGGCCATTTGTCTGACTCTCAGGATAGAGTCGCACATCACCCATATCAACGCGTAAATTGGGTAGAACAAATACAAGAAAACGATTGGCAACCAGTTGATCTTTTGAGAAAGTAAGATTGTAGCCCACGCTGCGATCAACCGGACCAGTTGTTAGAATAAATTTGCCATCTGCTCCTGTTTGCGTTTCATAGGTTTGATCTCCCACTTTGACAGAAACAGTAACGCTTTCCAAAACAGTTTCACCGGTCTGATCGTAAACAGTCCCATTGATACGAGCGGTTTCCACTACTGGAATAATATTCCTTAGAAGCATGATTGCATCTTCAACGCCCTTTTTTTGATCTGTACGAATATCCAAACCCATTAGCTCACTAAATGATATCAGGGTAACGCTCATACAGATCACAATCGACCAGATCAAAAATCTGGATGCTTTAGTTTGTTTCATTTGTTACTCTCCATATGTTTGATATTGTTAATAAAAATTATATGCGATATGATTTGAGTATCAATCCTGAATTGTAGGCATAATCCTTTCAATATTTTCAATAATTTCAGCTTCAGATGTGCAGGTTCCATTCACAGTATCCACAGCATTGTCAGTCAAACTGGAACCTTCATCAATTCCAAAAAGATAACGCATGATCATCAATCCATCGGTCAATGCGTCTGCCTGGCCATTGCAGTCGATATCAAGATGCATTCTGGATATAATCTGATCTTTTTCATAAATGGCGCTCTGAACCGCTTTCTGAATAGCAGACAATGAGTACATATCATTAATTGTTTCCTGAAGTGCATTAACTAGCGCTTGTTGATCTTCAAGCGCCTGTGAAACAGCCATCGAAACTGCATTTTGAAGTTCATCTGCTGTAAATAAGTCTTCAGCATCAAGCTGGTCAAGCATGATATCCGATATCGTTGCATTGGCCTGAGACAAAATCACCTGAAACTGTTTTTTACCCAATATTGGAGAAACAGCCTCCACAGTATATTGCCCTTCAGGTACATTCGTAAACGTATAAAAGCCATTGGCATCTGAGAGAACAATCTGTCCGGTTTCAATAAGTTTGACAGTCGCATTGGCAACACTGTCTGTTTTTCCCAGAATATCACTGGTGATCTGTCCTACAACTGCATTTATATGATCGGGAGTGTTTCCATCTGAACTGTAAGAAACCATTCCATGCTGTGTATTCAGCACATGATTAGATAAATCTGTTTCGCCTGAAAGTAAGACAGGGTATGCGAAATGACTCGTATAAGGATAGGACGTATCCATGCCTGTCAATACAGGATGCGGTTCTTTTTCTGGATCAATTGTTCCATCATCAGAGGTTTGAGGTATTGGTTTGATATATATCGGATATGATCTGGCTGATGCACCCTCTTTTAAATCAAAGCAGAATTCAAAAAGATCCTGTGTTTGAATTGTTTCTGTACAACGTGCTGCTGCAATATACGTTACTCCGGCATCAACATTGGTTTCAAATACAAAAGAATGTCCATATCCACTGAGGTCATCAGTGTATGAATTACCATAGGCTTTGGCCATTTGAGCATCAAAGGTATCAAAATACTGGCTTTCAATACTGGATAATAAAATATCAGGCGGATAATCCAAAGAAAATACAGCGCCATAAACTGGATTTGTTGTATCCACTGATAGTTTCACACATACAGAATCCTGTAAATCACCACTGCCATTCGCCAGGGTCAGTATTTCACCATAAGCTGACCCTATGAAAATCCAGGTGATCAAACCTGCCATTATATGATTCCATTTGTGTTTTATCATTTGATGATCTCCTTTGTTTTTGGGATTGTTTTTATATAATTGTTAGAATTAATTATGCGCAAACAGATGGGACAATGAAACAATGGATTAATTTCACCCAGTTGTTCAAAAATATTTTTATTAAAATAGTAAGTTTAATTGAATGTCAAGAAAAAAATAGATTTTTTGGGGCCTTTTCTTGACAATGCGCCTATCTCCAGATTAACTTTTTCAAATCAAGTATACCTGACCATAAACGCGAAGGAATATCTTCTTGATCATTTTCAGTGTGTTCTTGAATATCTTTCTCCTGTATTTGTTGTTCTTGCCGCATCATCTGTGTTTGAGTCAGAATTTCAGTGATTTTAGGATATTTTGTAATTATTGGCATCAAATCATTTTCATGGATTTCATAAATCTCACACTTTTGTAATGAGACAATACTGGCTGACCGGTGATGATCTGAAAAAAAAGCCATTTCTCCAAAAAAGGAACCAACGCCCAGGCGATTGATTTCAATCAAAGAATCATCCTCAATCCTTAATTGAACAGTAACAACACCTTCCTGAATAAAAAATAAAGAACTGCCAAAATCACCTTCATTGATAATCGTCTTTTGTGGTGAAAAAATATGACAGGTCATCAGTTTTAAAATCTTTTCTTTGTCATCAGGAGCCATCAGGCCAAACATAGCCATTTCATCCCAAAAAAAGATGGGGTCCCTGGCTGGAAGCGGAAAACTTTGTTCCTGAATAACTGTTTGAATTCCTGCATACTCCAGATGTTTCCAGATGTGTTTCCAGACTTCTTCCAGATCTTGATGCTTGTTCGCAAAGTCTTTTATGCTGAAATATACTTGATAGTCTGATGCCCATTCTGTCAAGCCTTTATAAATAACATAAGGTTCTGGCGCTTGCAAAATATTGGTTGCAGAAAGAACCGCATCAATCAGAATTTTCTTCACTTTTTGGGGATCAGCCATTGGATCAATATGAGGCGTCACTGTCAGCCAGTTGATATCATCGGGATAGTTAAAATTGGCAATAAACGATTCAGTCGCCATGCTATTTGGAATGCTAAAAATGCAATTTTCCGCGTTTTTAATTCGAGTGGATCGCCAGGTTATGTCTACTACCTTTCCTTCTGCATTGCCAATTCTTACCCAATCGCCGATACGAAAAGGATTTTCAAGGTTGATTGCAATACCAGATATTAAATTGGAGATATTCATCTGAACAGCAAAACCAATAATCATGGCAAACAGACCACCTGTGGCAAGAATTTTTGTAATTTCCTGTTCAAACACAAATGCGACAATACCAATAAACGCTATTAGATAGATGACAAAGGTAAAAAAGTTTCGAATAATGCGTGGGGCACTGTGTTTGTTTTTTTCTTTAAAAGGAGACCATATAAAGCGATTGACAGCAAGATTTATAAAAAATGCAGGTAAAATCCACCACATAATATCAAAAGCAATCTTGATCAGGCTTAAATGATAAGTATTCAAATAGTCAGACAGACGATTCATCATCAGTATTTCAACGCTCAACATGAACACAAAAGCAGACAATGTTTCAACAAACCACATACTTCTTTTCAATGTTTGAAATGAATAATTTCGATTGAGAATGGCAAACACAAAATTCACGAGAAGTGTAATGATGAGTAACGAATCAACATATGCTTTTGGGATTAAACCCCTGAGGCTAAATTGATTTTTCTGAAGAACAACACCATAATGAAATCGAGAATAGTCATTGGAGTAGTCATCAATGTCGTGAATCACATATTCATTGGGTTGTTTGTTCTCCCAAATATCTTGATAGGCGTATTGCTCAACAAGCCGCCATCGGGATAAATCACCGGTAAGCAGTACTTGAGAGGCGTTTTTAGATTGCCCCATGCCCATGACATCAATGACATAGATGAGATTATTTCGGGTCAGGTTTTTGTGGCGAAAACAAACATTTAAAAAATGTCGTTCTAAATTACTGGCTTGTGGTACACGTGAAGTTTGAAATCGACCGGTTACTCGAAAGAGATGATATTGGGTTTGATCTGGGTAGATATTTGATTTTAATGGTTTAATTTGATTTTTCCAGGTCGTTTTTTTATTATTATCAGGCAAGATGCGGTTTGTAAATTCAATATTATCCATTTGAATATCTATATCATTTCGGCATCGAAACCATAAGTAAAAATCCAGATTGCAGTAGGATTTATGGGCATTAAAAGATTGGATTTCAATCAGTTCTATTCCGGTATAGACAACTTGAGTTTGATACATATAATGATCATCCAGTTTTATAATACGCTTATCTTTGATTGCAGATGAGATTATTTGAGGATCAACTTTTTTTTGTACAGATTGCAATTGAGTCATTGCGGAAACAAGTTGATGTCCATTATACACACCAATGGAAATGGGTCTGTCAATGGCATCACCACGAGTATCAAAATAAATCGGACCGGTAAGTCCCTTGACAGCCTGATCTGAATTATTGATATTTGATAAACACTGACGCACATTGAATCGATCTTTTTGAATATTATTTGATTCTGTTTCAGTCTTCGCAGATTGGATCGCTTGAATCATAACGTTGGCAGTATCAAATGCACTTGCCGCAATCCAATCCGGTTCTGTATGGTAGATATTGCGAAAGCGATCTCGAAAAATCTGTGCGTTTTTATCAGCAGTATCAAAAATAAGGTGCGCAGTAGTGTATATTCCATGTGTATAAAAACCAGGATTGTCCTTTTCTTTGGGAAATTGATTGAAACTGTTTTCAAATACTTTTGTACCAAAAGCATCTGGACCGATAATTGTATTGGAAATGTCAGCATCCTTAATTTTTCGAATCAGTTGGACACCTTCAGCCGCATGAGTGGCCAAAAATATCACGCATGTAGATTTTTGCGATTTGATATCATTTACCATCCTGTCAAATTGAACCTCCAGTTGATCAGAATCAGATTCAAATGATTGATAATATACGATGTCAATATTTAATAATTTGGCTCTGGCTTCAAAAACAGTTGCAAGATAGGCCCCATAGGTATCATCCTCAAAGATGACAGCAGCAGTATTAAAATGAAGCACTTTCTTTGCATAATTTGCAATAAACTGGCCTTGAATGCTATCATTGAAAACAGTTCTAAAAGACCAGGGGTTAAAACGTGTAACAAGAACATTGGTCGCGCCAGGGGTTATCACCGGGATTTGATTTTTCTGATATATCTCACCTGCTGAAATGCCGCAATCACTGTACCAATGGCCAATCACACCAATGCTGGAAGTATTTGATATCTCCTTTGCAATGCTTTTGGCTTTTTCAGGATTATTGTCATCATCATAGTAAGTTGGATTCACTGGATGGCCATCAATTCCCCCCTTTGTGTTCAACGAATCTATAGCCATCTGGATACCTTGTTTTAAAGATTGACCGATTAATTTTCCTTGACCACTCATTGGCCCAACAACTGCTATTTGAATGGGTTGTTTTTTTGCATTTGAAGGTATGAACCATTCTTTACCAATGATTATTATAACAATGATTAAACATGAGATTAGAATAAGCCATTTGTATTTCATTCTTATTCTCCTTGAAAAAAAAATTGGCATCCTTCATATTTGCTGAAAAGTAGTTAACACTTTGCCGAGTCCGAATTCCCCCCTTGAGGGGGGTTAGGGGGGTGTTCGTATTAGAATTACCAACGCATAACACCCCCCTAACCCCCCT
>Ga0272440_1000973_pt1 | contig 23876 bp, 30 predicted proteins | sample SSMMMBAug17_FD_192440 | JGI IMG/M metagenome (GOLD analysis project Ga0272440, IMG submission 192440) | Marine sediment archaeal communities from Little Sippewissett salt marsh, Falmouth, MA, United States - SSM-MMB-Aug17 | ecosystem: Environmental > Aquatic > Marine > Wetlands > Sediment ...
AACTAATTTAACAGATCAGCTATTCATATCAATCATTTCTATTTAATCAAAATTAACTATTTTTTCTTTGCTGCACCCTTTTTCTTAACAGCAGTTCTACGCGGGCCTTTTCGAGTTCGGGCATTAGTACTTGTACGTTGCCCATGAACAGGTAATGATCTTCGATGCCTTAATCCTCGATAACATCCAAGATCCATTAAGCGTTTAATATTCATGGATACTTCAGTTCGTAATTCACCTTCTACCTTGTACTCATTTTGAATCAACTTTTGTATTTGATTCACTTGTGATGAATCCAATGCATCCGTTTTCATATTAATATCAATATTAAGTGTATCCAGGATCTTCTTTGATGTGGTTTTTCCTATACCGTATATATAAGTTAAACCTATTATTAACCGTTTACCTCTCGGTAAATCAACGCCAGCTATACGTGCCAAAATACCTCCTCATTTTATCATCTATCCTTGACGTTGTTTGTGTCGTTTGTTTTCACAAATAACTCTTACAACACCACGACGGCGAATAATTTTGCACTTTTTACAAATTTTTTTTACTGAAGCGCGTACTTTCATAATTCTACCCTATAAAATATTCAATTATTTCGTGCGGTATGTGATTCTTCCGCGTGTTAAATCATACGGGGATAATTCTACTGTAACATTATCTCCAGGTAATATTTTGATAAAATGCATTCTCATTTTACCTGAAATATGAGCTAATATCTGATGTTTATTCTCAAGCTCAACTTTAAACATTGCATTTGGCAATGTTTCAATTACAGTTCCCTGTACTTTGATGGCTTCTTCTTTGGCCATAATGTATTCTCCGAATACCCCTTTGCTAAAAAAATCTAACGTCTTCCACGAAATCTTGCACCTTTTTTCAAAAATCCTTCATAGTTTCGTGGTAATAAATGGGCTTGAATTTGAGACATGGTATCAATTGCGACACCAACTACAATCAACAATGCTGTTCCACCAAAATAAAATGGTACATTAAATCTTGTCATCAATATTGATGGCAAAACACAAACAGCAGATACATATATTGCTCCGCCCAATGTTATTCTTGTCAATACTTTATCTATATATTCAGCAGTCTTTTTTCCCGGACGAATCCCTGGTATATAACCGCCGTTTTTCTTCATATTATCAGCAACATCTACCGGATTAAACTGCACTGCAGTATAAAAATAACAGAAAAAGAATATAAATACAACATAGAGTAATTCATACCAACCAGATCCTGGTGTCAATGCACCTGCTAAAGTTTGCATCCACGCAATATTCAAAAAACTCGCAATCGTTGCTGGAAACATAATTATGGATGAAGCAAAAATGGGTGGTATTACCCCAGATGTATTTATTTTCAAAGGCAGATGTGTACTCTGACCGCCATACATTTTTCGTCCAACTACCCGCTTTGGATATTGTACCGGTATCCTTCGCTGCGCCTGTTCTACATATACGATAAAAGCAACCACACACACCATCAAAACAATCAATAATAGTACGGTAAAAATGCCCATTTCACCCGTTGCCATTAGATTGTATGTGTTTTTCATTGCTGATGGCATTCTCGCTACAATACCTGCAAATATGATTAATGATATTCCATTTCCAATTCCACGTTCTGTAATCTGTTCACCCAGCCACATGATAAATGCTGTTCCAGCTGTTAATGTAAGTACAGTCATTAAACGAAATGACCATCCAGCTTCAATAACGACTGATGCCCCACCGGGCGCAGTCATTCGTTCTAAACCTACGCTTATTCCTAATCCTTGTATGATACTTAGTATTACTGTTCCATATCGTGTATATTGTGTAATTTTTTTTCTGCCCTGCTCACCTTCTTTTGATAATTTCTCAAGGTGTGGAATAACAACAGTGAGCAGTTGCAAGATAATGGATGCACTTATGTAGGGCATAATTCCAAGTGCAAAAACGGATAGTCGTTCAAGCGCCCCACCTGAGAACATATCGAATAATCCCAGTAAAGTTCCTTGAGCACGTGCAAAAAAACTTGCTAAAGCGACATTATCTATTCCCGGTATTGGAACATGTACTCCAACTCTATAAACAGCCAGTAGCGCAAAGGTAATTAATATTCGGTTTCTTAACTCGGGTATTTTAAATGAATTTTGAAAGCCACTTCCGATCATTTAATGATCTCCACTTTTCCGCCAGCATTTTCTACTTTGCTTACAGCAGATTTACTGGCTTTATGTACTTTGACATTTAGCGGGAAATCAATTTCACCATTTCCCAGTAATTTTATTTTTCTATTTTTACCCTTGAGCAATCTTGTTTTTCGCCATACTAATTCATCTACGGGCTTTTCTGTATCCTTGAATCTTATTAAATCTGCTACATTGATAATCTCATAGTCTTGCCTGAAAATATTCGTAAAGCCGCGTTTGGGTAGTCTACGATGAATAGGCATCTGACCGCCCTCAAATCCAATTCTTACTTTTCCACCGGATCTACATTTAAACCCTTTATTCCCTTTTCCAGCTGTTTTTCCCTGACCTGTAGCTACACCACGTCCCAATCGTTTTCTATTTTTACGGGATCCTGGACTCGGGGATAATTCATGTAATTTCATCTGTAATTTCCTCAATTCTTAATAAATGGTTGATCTTTTTGACCATTCCCATCATTGCAGGGGAATTATCAAAAGTTTTGGTTTGATGTAGTTTTTTTAGCCCCAAAGCTGCAAGTGTCTTTCGTTGCTTCGCAGGTTTACCTATTTTGCTTCGTATTAATGTCACTTTAATTCGGTTTCCCATGATTATAACCCGATCTTTACCTTTATTCAACTATTGCTTATTCATATTCATTAATGCTAATATAACAAAATATGTTTTGTGCAATATTATTTAAGTTATTCAGTGCGATGATAGCAATTTGCCTTTGGAACTGCAATTTTTTTTAAGTTACTATTCTCGCACTTCTTTTTATTTTTATTTCACCTGTTATAAGTCTTCAACTTTTTTTCCGCGTCGTGCTGCAACCATTTCACGGCTTTTCATGTTTGCCAGTCCCTGGATCGTTGCTTTAACAACATTATGCGGATTATGTGATCCCAGGCATTTTGTCAATATATTCTGTACTCCTACAGCTTCCAATACAGCTCTGACAGCTCCACCTGCAATAACGCCTGTTCCCTTTGCAGCAGGTTTTAATAAAACTCGACTTGCACAATAACGTCCAATAATCTCATACGGTAAAGTGTTGTTTCTGACCAAGGGCACTGTTATCATATTTTTCTTTGCACTTTCAATACCTTTTCGAATTGCTTCAGGAACTTCTCCTGCTTTACCAAGACCTCCTCCAACACTACCTTCTCCATCTCCAACGACAACAACTGCACTAAAGCTAAATCTTCGTCCACCCTTTACGACCTTTGCAACACGATTGATGTGAACAACTTTTTCAATAAATGGGCTTTCTTCTGTTTCTTGTTGCTTTTTACTCAAGTGAGCCTCCTGCTTTCTTAATTTTTCATCAACTTTGAATTGCCTATCCAAGGTTGAATGTAATTTTACGACAGTCAATTTTGACAGTCAGTTTACATCTTTCACTCTTTAAAGTTGAAAATTCTAACTTTTTAAACAGTTAAGCCTGCTTCCCTAGCGCCTTCAGCAACGGCTTTAACACGACCATGATATACATAACCATTTCTATCAAATACCACGCGTTTAATTCCTTTATCAAGCGCCCTTTTTGCGACTATTTCACCGATATGTTTTGCCATTTTTGTTTTACTTTCAAAAGGGGGTAAGGATTTTATTTCCTTTTCAACGCTAGATGCTGATAGAATTGTTTTACTGTCAGTATCGTCTATTACTTGTGCATATATATGTTTGCAGCTTTTAAAAACTGTAAGTCTTGGTTTTTCTATTGTACCAGAAATTTTTTTTCGGATACGTTTTTTTCTTTTTAATCGTAATTGTTGGTCCACGACAATTTCTCCAACATGACATTATAATTTTATGCCATTGTGTTATTTTGTTCCAGTTTTACCTGCTTTACGTTGAATGTATTCTTCACTATATTTGACTCCTTTACCTTTGTATGGTTCAGGAGGTCTGAGCGATCTTATTTCTGCACTTAATTGACCGACAACCTGTTTATCAATGCCAGATAATTTAACGATATTTTGTTTTTGTATACTTGCAGTTATACCATCAGGTAAGGCAAATTCTATTGGATGCGAATATCCCAGTGTAAGTTTCAGTACTTTACCATTAACTTCAGCGCGATAACCAATTCCATTAATTTCCAAAGTACGCTCAAAGCCTTTTGTAACTCCAATAATCATATTATTAATAATACTGCGCGTCATTCCCTGAAAAGCTCTGTTTCTACGTGACTGGTCTTTTGCTAATACTACAATATTATTATCATCTATTTTTAAATCGACACTTTGATGGACAGTATTTTTCATGGAACCATTCTTGCCCTTAACTGTTATCACTTTATCAGTATACGCTATGGTTGTATCTTTTGGTATTTGTATGGGTTTTTTACCTATCCGTGACATGTTTTCTCCCTTTAATAATTCAACATTTTATGCGAGATTGTTACCAAACTTTGCATAAGTATTCACCGCCAGTATTTTCTTTTTTGGCCTGTTTGTCTGTCATGATACCTTTTGAAGTTGAATAAATTCCAATGCCCAATCCATTCAGTACTTTCTCAATTTCTTTTTTGTTACTGTAGATTCTACGAGACGGCTTACTAACACGCTGAATTCCAGTAATAACACTGTCCTTTTTATCATATTTCATGTAAACTTTGAGCACTCCTTGTTTATCATCAGGTATAACTTTATAATGTTTAATAAAACCTTCAGACTTTAAAATTCGCGCAATTTCAGTCTTTACCTTTGAGTGAGGTATATCTACTGTATTGAATTTTGCTTTACATGCATTTCGAATTCGTGTCAGCATGTCTGCAATTGGATCACTCATTGACATAATGATTCTCCGTTTTACTTGACGTTTGCAGTTGTCTTTTTTTTTGACGTTTGCAGTTGTCAGGCTAAAATATCATAAAATTTACTGTTCAAATCAGTTTTAACAAATTTGAACAATTGAAATTACCAGCTAGATTTTATTACGCCCGGCAAAATTCCTTTTGACGCAAGGTTACGAAAACAAATACGACAAATACCAAATTTTCGCATATAGCCTCTTGGTCTTCCACAAATTGGACACCGGTTATATTCTCTTACTTTAAATTTTTGAGGTCGTTTTGCTCGAACGCATAATGATGTTTTTGCCAAGGTTTTTCCCCTTTTATTTTCACAGTAATAACTAATTACGAAACGGCATTCCCATTGTTTTTAACAGAAATTTTGCCTCTTTATCATTTTTTGCTGTCGTTACTATAGTTATATTTAGACCTTTGATTTTATCAATCTTATCATAATCAATTTCTGGAAAAATAATTTGTTCTTTTATGCCTAAAGTATAATTTCCACGTCCATCAAATGCTTTTCCAGATATTCCTCTGAAATCGCGTACACGAGGTAAAGCAACATTTACTAGTTTATTGAAAAAATCATACATGTGGTCTCGTCTTAATGTTACCCTGCAACCAATAGGCATACCTGTACGAAGTTTAAATGCTGCTATAGAACGTTTAGCTTTCGTAATTACGGGTTTCTGTCCTGATATAGCTTCCAGTTCTTTTGTGGCAGCATCCAGTACTTTGATGTTCTGTATTGCTTCACCCATCCCCATATTCAATACAATTTTTTTTAACTTAGGAGCCTGCATAACATTTTTATACTGAAATTCTTTCATCAAGCGCGGAATTATTTCATTCCTAAAGTTTTCTTCAAGTGATGTCATCTGTTCCTCCAAATCTATCATGCATCGATTATTTCATTGCACTTTTTACATACACGAACTTTTTTCTTATCCTCAAGAATTTGCATTTGTATTCTTGTTGGCTTTACGCACTTTGGACACTCAAGCATCAAATTCGACCAATGTATCGGCGCTTCTTTTTCAATAATGCCTCCCTGCGGATTTGCTTGCGTTGGCTTTGTATGTCTTTTAATCATATTGACTTGTTCGACGATCGCACGATCTTTTTTTAATATGATTCGCAAAACTTTTCCACTTTTTCCCTTATCTTTTCCGGCAATCACTTTCACCATATCGCCTTTTCGGATATGACATCTTACATGATTATTCTTTTTGCCAGTTGATTTAATTTTTCTCAGCATAGCTCATACTCCTGTTTATAAGACTTCCGGTGCCAGAGAAATTATTTTCATAAAGCCTTTACCTCTAAGTTCTCGAGCAACAGGGCCAAATATACGTGTACCAACCGGCTCTTTGCTAGCATTAATTAATACAGCAGAGTTGTCATCAAATCGTATAAAAGAACCATCTGGTCGCTTTATTTCTTTTTTTGTTCTTACAATAACTGCCTTGAGAACATCACCTTTCTTTACTTTAGAATTAGGGATGGCTTCCTTTACTGAAACGACTATAATATCTCCTATACTGGCGTATCTTCTTCTAGACCCACCCAGAACTTTAATACAATATAGTGATTTTGCACCTGAGTTGTCTGCTGATGTTAATTTTGTTTCTGACTGAATCATTTTATTTCCTCAATGTTAATTAGAACTTTGGATTTTTAATTACCATTTCAATTAAAATTGATTCATTTGATCATAAACTACGTTTTAGCTTCTAATATTTTTTGAAATGGTTTTTTTATCCAACTCATTTTATTTCATAATTATTAACAAGATTGTCAGCATTTCTTAAGTTGGATTTCGAATTTTTTTATTAAACTGCTTTTTTCAAAATTTCAACCAATCGCCAACGTTTTTGTTTACTTAACGGGCGGCACTCCATAATCAAAACCGTGTCTCCTATATTACATTCATTTTCTCGATCATGTGCATAAAACTTTGATTTTCTTTTTAAATACTTTTTATAAAGAGGATGCTTTACCAAACGATCAACTTGAACAACGACTGTCTTCTGCATTTTGTTGCTTACAACAACCCCCACTAATTTTCTTTTTCTACTTGTTGTATTCATCCCATTAACTCCATCTCTTTTTCTTTTCTTATTGTTTTTAATCGGGCAATATCTCTTCGTGTTTTTTTCAAACGTGCTGTATTCTCCAGTTGATTGGTTGCCAGTTGAAAACGAAGATTAAATAATTCTTCTGTTTTGCTGCTAAGCGTTTCCTGGATTTCATCATTGCTTAAATCTCTTATTTCACTGGGTTTCATATTATATTTAACTCCTTACAACAAATTTTGTTTTTACCGGCAGTTTATGTGCTGCAAGGCGAAACGCTTCTCTTGCCAGTGGTTCAGGTACGCCTGTCATTTCATATAAAATCCTACCTGGTTTTATTACGCAAGCCCAACCCTCTGGAGCTCCTTTACCTTTACCCATTCTTACTTCAGCCGGCTTTTTAGTAAATGGTTTGTCCGGAAAAATTCGTATCCATATTTTTCCGCCTCTTTTAACATGACGCGTCATTGCGATACGTGCAGCTTCAATTTGCTTTGATGTGATATCACCACATTCAACTGCCTGAAGGCCATATTCACCAAAATTTAATGATCCACCTCTGTTGGCGATCCCTTTTTTACGTCCACGCTGTACTTTTCTAAACTTAACTTTTTTAGGACTTAACATTTTTGTTGTCTCCCAGGCATACGATTATTTTTGTTGCTCATGTTTTTGTGATTCATCTTTACTTAAAATTTCACCTTTAAAGATAAAAACTTTTATACCAATCAGTCCATAAGTTGTTTTAGCCTCAATAAATCCATAATCAAGATCAGCGCGTAGTGTATGCAATGGAATTCGGCCTTCTTTATACCACTCAGTTCTGGCCATTTCAGCACCACCCAATCTTCCAGAGCAAATAATTTTTACACCTTGTGCCCCAAAGCGCATAGCTGAACTAACGCCACGTTTCATTGCCCTTCTGAAAGCAACTCTACGTTCAATTTGTAATGCAACATTTTCAGCTACCAGTTGCGCATCTGTTTCAGGCTTTCTAACTTCCTGAATATCAATGAAAACCTCTAAAGAAACCATTTTTTCGAGGACTTTTTTCAGTTTATCAATTTCTTGCCCTTTTTTACCGATTACAATTCCGGGACGTGCTGTAAAAAGTCTTAATTTTAAACGTCTTGCTGATCTTTCTATTTCAATTTTAGAGACACCAGCATGATAAAGTTTTTCTTTTAGAAACTTTCGAATGTTATGATCTTCAAGAATATACTCCGCATATTTCTTTTCCGAAAACCAGCGGGAATCCCAAGTCTTGACGATCCCTAGACGTAAACCAATTGGATTAACTTTCTGGCCCAAGCCAAACCTCCTTTTTATTTAAACCGTATCCTCAGATAAAACTACTGTAATATGACTGGTTCTTTTTAAAATTCTTGTACCTCGACCCCTTGCCCGTGCTCGGAATCGTTTAAGGGTTGGTCCTTGATCTACATAGATATTTTTGATTATCAAATCATCAACATCTATATTATCATCTTTTACGTTTGCGTTGGCTACTGCAGAATTAATAACTTTCAGCACCAATCCAGAAGCCTTTTGTGGCATGAATTTCAAAATATCAACGCCTGCGCCAACTCGCTTTCCTTTAACTGTTTGCGCGAGTTTTCTTACCTTTTGTGGTGATATTCTTATATATTTTGCAACGGCTCGTGATTCCATGTTGTTCCTCTTATTTATTTTTTCTTAAGTCGTGTCTTCTTATCACCCGCATGGCTATAGAATGTTCGTGTGGGTGAGAATTCTCCTAGTTTATGTCCAACCATATTCTCGGATACAAAAATTGGAATAAATTTTTTTCCATTATGTATGGCAATTGTAAGGCCAACCATTTCAGGAACAATCGTAGATCTTCGTGACCATGTTTTAATGACTTTGTTGCTTCTCATATTTTGAGCATTGATAACTTTTTTTAAAAGTGAATCATCTATAAATGGTCCCTTTTTAATCGACCGTGGCATATGATACTCCTACTAATTAATAGCGTAAACTTTCATTTATAAATTCAAATTAATTTCTTTTATTTCTTCCTACGCTTGATAATAAATCTGTCCGTAGCACGATTCTTTCTTGTTCGATAACCTTTACTTGGTATTCCCCAAGGTGAACATGGATGACGTCCCCCTGATGAGCGTCCTTCTCCACCACCCATTGGATGATCTACAGGATTCATCGCTACACCTCTAACTTTGGGTCGCCTGCCCATCCATCTTTTTCTACCAGCTTTACCAAGATCTATATTTTCATGTTCTATATTGCCGAGCTGACCGATACTTGCTTTACATTGGACAAGTATCATTCGTACTTCACCTGAAGGTAACTTTATTTGAGCGTATTTGCCTTCTTTTGCGACGAGTTGCGCAAAACATCCAGCTGTTCGTACTAATTGACCGCCCTTACCGACTTTCATTTCAATATTATGAATTTGAGTTCCAAGCGGTATTTTGGTCAATGGTAATGAATTTCCAGGTTTGATATCAGCATCTTCTCCGGACATAACAGTATCACCCATTTTTAGTTTTAGAGGTGCTATAATGTATCTTTTTTCTCCATCTATATAATGAAGTAAGGCTATTCGTGCGCTTCGATTCGGATCATACTCAATTGCTGCAACCTTTGCTGGAATTCCATCTTTATCTCGTTTAAAATCAATGATACGATATTTTTTTTTATGTCCACCACCTCTATGACGACATGTAATTCGTCCATTTGCATTACGCCCACCGGTTTTTTTTATTTTTTTAGTCAACCCTTTTTCAGGTGTCCTTTTCGTAATATCATCATAAGCTGAGTATACTTGAAATCTTCTTCCTGGTGATGTTGGCTTTACTCGTTTTACTGACATTGTTTATTTCTCCTTTGTCATGAAGATAATATTATCTTCAACTACATTATTTTAGACACCTTCAAAGAATTCAACTTTATCGCCGGCGGCCAGGGTAACTATTGCTTTTTTCCAATCCCTTCGTTTACCCATAATTCGTCCACGTCTTTTTCGCTTTCCTTTGACCTGAATGGTATTTACAACGACAACTCGAACATTGAATAAATCTTCAATTGCTTTACCAATTTGAATCCTATTTGCGTTTTGATTTACTTCAAACACAATTTGATTCATTTTGTCTCTTAAACGATGTGTTTTTTCCGTCACAATCGGTCTAATTATTATTTTATGATTATCCATTAATTTCATGTCCTTTTTTTTCAATATATTCAGTAACTGTTATCGAACTCTTTCCTTAATCTGTTCAATTGCCGGCTGCAGGACGATCAGATGTTGATATTTCAATATATCATAAACATTTAGTCCATTTGTTTTTAGGAGTTTTACTGGTTTATAGTTTCTAGAGGAGTAATCTAAGTTTTTGTTTTCTTTATCCGTTACAATCAGCGCTGATTCAACGTTGAAATTGTTTATTATTTGCACAAATGCTTTTGTCTTAATTTCAGGTAATTCAAAAGAATCCAATACAAGAAGTTTTTTCTCGTTTATTTTGTCGGAGACTGCCATAAGAAGCGCTTGTTTTCTAACTTGTTTTGGTACTTTATACGTTTTTTTATAACCTTGTGGTCCAAATGTTACACCACCACCGCGTCTCAAAGGAGATTTAATATCACCTGGCCTTGCATTTCCAGTTCCTTTTTGACGATACAATTTTTTTCCACTTCCCCTGATATCCGATCGATTTTTAACTTTTGCATTAAATTTTCGTTTATTATTCAGTTGCATGTTAACAACACTATGAAGAATATCCGTTTTAATTGGGACATTAAACATTTCTTCTTCAAGTTCTATATTACCAACTATATCACCGTTTATATTATGAACATCAATTGAAAGCATTTTAATTTTCCTTATCTCTGAATAAGAAACTGTTTCTTATTCATATAGTTTAAGCGCTTTTTTTTTTGCCAGTAATTCCAGATAATAAAAATTAGTTTTTATACGCCTTGCTTATAAAGCGCAATTAATCCTTTGTTACAACCGGGAATGGCCCCTTTAATCATTACAATATTATTTTCCGGTCGAATGTCTATAATTTCAATATTTTTTACAGTTTTTTTAGAGTTACCATATTGACCAGGTAATTTTTTTCCTTTTATAACTCTGCTTGGTGTTGCACTGCATCCAATTGAACCGGGTATTCGATGACTCATACTGCCATGTGTTTTTTTGCCACCATGAAAGCCATGTCGTTTAATAACACCAGAGAATCCTCGACCTTTTGTTGTTCCGGTTACATTTATTTTTTCACCTACATTAAATAAATCCTCTGCCTTTAATGCCTGCCCAAGTTTGTAGGTTTCTGTGTCATCAACTCTAAATTCTTTAAGCACTTTATACGCTTTGCCACCACTTTTTTCAAAATGACCTTTAACTGGTTTATTTACATTTTTTTCCTTAATGTCACCATAAGCCAATTGAATACTGTTATAACCATCCGTTGCTTCAGTTTTAATTTGAGTTATCACACAAGGTCCAGCGTTAATAACGGTAACAGGAATCTGTTCACCTGTTGTCGTAAATAATGATGTCATTCCTAATTTTTGTCCAATGAGCCCTTTTCCTTTTCCCATTTTGTTCCCTCTTTAGTTGCTACCACCATTTTTTGAGCGATAACGTAAACAATATTATCCATACCGAATTAAATTATGATAATTTTTGTTTATCAGTGCATTATTTAATGTTTTTTTTACATTAATATTGTTTTTGCTTGTTTTAACAAAAAACTGATTTTTTGGTTTATATCTATAAAACAAAAAACCAAAAAATCAGTTCACAATTCCAATAACTTATTATTGATGATTTACGAAAGTCTGGTTATAAATTTTACCAGATCTACGTTTTAATTTCGACATCTACGCCTGCAGAGAGGTCTAATTTCATCAATGCATCCACTGTCTGCTGTGTTGGTTCAAGAATATCAAGTAAACGTTTATGTGTTCTTATTTCAAACTGTTCTCTTGACTTTTTATCAATATGCGGCGATCTTAGAACACAATATTTGTTTTTTCTAGTTGGCAGTGGAATAGGACCGATTACTCTTGCACCAGTCCGCTTTGCTGTATCAACGATGTCATTTGTCGATTGATCCAACAAACGATGATCATAAGCTTTTAAGCGAATACGAATTTTTGGATTCATTTTTTTAGATTCCTACTCAATAATTTCGCTCACAACACCTGCGCCAACGGTTCGTCCACCCTCACGAATTGCAAAGCGAAGTTCTTTTTCCATAGCTATCGGTGTAATAAGCTCCGCTGAAATGGAGACATTGTCACCCGGCATAACCATTTCGACGTTTTCCGGAAGCTGAACAACTCCAGTAACATCGGTGGTTCTAAAATAGAATTGAGGCCGATATCCTTTAAAAAATGGAGTATGTCGACCGCCTTCTTCCTTACTCAGAACGTATACTTCTGCCTTAAACTTAGTATGTGGTGTAATTGATTTCGGGACAGCTAACACCTGACCACGTTCAACTTCTTCTCTTTTTGTTCCCCGAAGCAATACACCTATATTATCTCCAGCACGTCCTTCATCCAGTATTTTTCGGAACATTTCAACGCCAGTACATACTGTTTTCATGGTTGGCTTGATACCCACGATTTCAATTTCATCACCCATATGAACGATTCCACGCTCAACACGCCCTGTAACAACAGTTCCTCGTCCTGAAATACTGAAAACATCTTCAATTGGCATTAAAAAAGTTTTATCCAGATCTCGTACAGGCTCAGGAATATAAGAATCAATAGCATCCATCAACTCAAAAATACATTTTGCTTCTTCACTGTTATTATCATCACTTTCAAGCGCTTTTAAAGCACTACCTTTAATAATAGGTGTATCATCTCCTGGAAATTCATATTTATCAAGCAATTCTCTTAATTCAAGTTCTACCAGTTCAATCAGTTCTTCATCATCTACCATGTCACACTTGTTCAGGAACACAACAATTTTAGGGACACCAACTTGACGAGCCAGAAGAATATGTTCCCTTGTTTGAGGCATTGGTCCATCATCAGCACCAACAACCAGTATTGCACCATCCATTTGGGCCGCACCAGTTATCATATTCTTAATATAATCCGCATGTCCGGGACAATCAACATGTGCATAATGACGCGCATCTGTTTCATATTCAACATGAGCTGTAGCAATGGTAATTCCACGCGCTTTTTCTTCCGGTGCTTTATCAATTTGATCAAACGGAACAAAATTGGCCATGCCTTTCATACCCATATGTTTTGTAATCGCTGCAGTCAGTGTTGTTTTTCCGTGATCAATGTGACCAATTGTACCTACATTAACGTGTGGTTTACTTCGTTCAAATTTATCCTTAGCCATGTCTCCTCCCCTTTTATTATACAGATTATGAAAAATTAAAAACTCAAAACGATGCCGAACAAACTGGATCATTTTGAGCTTTTGTTTGTTTCAACCTATTGATGAAAAGTGTTTTCATCCTTTAGTATAATTTTTGTAAATAAAGTTAGTAATTTTTTATATCATAACAATGAGTATAGTTTTTACCAATGATAATGTGCAAATGCTTTGTTGGCTTCAGCCATTTTATGAGTATCATCTCTTTTCTTTACTGATGCACCTCGTTGATTTGCAGCATCCAGTAGTTCCGATGCCAGTTTTCTAGCCATGCCATTTTCACCTCTTTTACGAGATGCTTCTAAAATCCAGCGTATAGCAAGTGCAACTTGTCTTGATGAACGTACTTCTGTAGGAACTTGGTATGTCGAACCACCAACACGTCGTGATTTCACCTCAATGAATGGTTTGACATTATCCATTGCTTTTTCAAATATTTCGAGTGGTGGCTTTTTAGATTTTTCTTCGATAATATCAAATGACATATATAAAATAGATTCCGCCAGACTTTTTTTACCATTTTTCATGATTGAATTAATAAATCTTGAAACCAGTTTACTTTTGTACTTTGGATCTGGCAACATCACTCTTTTTGGAACATCGGCTCTTCTTGGCATATTTTTCCTGTGTATCTATGCAAACATTTTTTTTGTTTGCAAAATTTTTAATGAGTTAACATTTATAGCTATTTAATTATTAGCAGTTTTGATTTACTTTGGTTTTTTAGCCCCATATTTTGAACGCCCCTGTTTTCTATCTTGAACGCCAAGTGTATCTAATGTCCCACGTACAATATGATAGCGAACACCGGGTAAATCTTTAACACGCCCACCTCTCACAAGAACAACTGAATGCTCTTGAAGATTATGGCCAACTCCTGGAATGTAGGCTGTAACTTCAACTCCTGTTGTTAAGCGCACACGAGCAACTTTTCTCAAAGCAGAATTGGGCTTTTTCGGCGTTGATGTATACACACGCGTACAAACGCCTCTTTTCTGCGGTGATCCTTTTAATGCGGGTGTGCTTTTCTTTTTCTTTATTTCTTCACGCCCTTTTCTTACAAGCTGATTTATTGTTGGCATCTTTATCTCTTATTTTCAATGTTAAATCTAAAAACTAAAATTACCCATCAATTCTATTGAATGATAAGCAGACCAAATTGATATAAAAAGACTTTGTATCGAATTTTTGTTAGAATGTCAATTAAAAAATTAAAAATTTATTAATTTTTTTTGTTTTTGAACTATGTTTTTTTTAACTGACACGGACGACCACAGACTTCCACTTCGTGTAAATGGAAAATCTGATCATCAATATTCAAAAAATGAGGTCAAGTATGATTTGAGTCAGACTTGCCCTCATTTATTTGTACAATTAAATCTAATACGCGTACTCTTCCTCAAGTATAGGTTCAAGCTCAGTATACATGCGTGTTCCAGTGCCAGCAGGGATCATTCTTCCCATAATAACATTTTCTTTCAAGCCTCTGAGATGATCCAAGTTACCTGAGATACTCGCATCAGTTAAAACTCTAGTCGTTTCCTGAAATGAGGCTGCTGAAATAAAGCTATCAGTGCTTAATGACGCTTTGGTTATTCCCAGAATTAAAGGTTCGGCTTTAGCAGCAGTGCCGCCCTTTTTCTCAATTTTGCGGTTTTCTTTTTCAAATCGTCCCCGCTCTACCTGTTCTTCGAGAATAAAGTTTGTATCTCCAACCTCAGTAATACGAACACACCTCATCATCTGGCGAACAATGACCTCAATATGTTTGTCATTGATTCGCACGCCCTGAAGTCTGTAAACTTCCTGTACTTCATCAACAAGATATCTTGCGAGGGCAACCTCACCTTTAATGTTTAAAATATCTTGAGGATTAGCTGCTCCAGCAACCAGCGAATCTCCGGAACGAACGTAATCACCATCGTACACATTGATATGTTTTCCTCTTGAGATTAAATATTCTTTTTTATCGCCCACATCAACAGGTGTAACTGTAATTTTTTGCTTACCCTTTGTCCCTTTTGAAATACTGACATATCCATCAATTTCACTTAAAACCGCATTTTCTTTAGGCTTTCTAACCTCAAAAAGTTCAGCAACTCTTGGAAGACCACCGGTAATATCCTTTGTTTTCGTTGTTGCTCTGGGAAGTTTTGCTATAATATCACCCGCATTAACTTCATCTCCCTCTTCAACCAGCAAAATTGCGTCAACCGGTAAATAATATCGTGCTAAACCTGAGCCATCAGTACTTTCTTTTGATTCCAGTTTCTTTAATCGGGCTGTTTTACCAGATTTGTCTTTGATTGAAATTCTGGGACGGACTTCACCTTCTTTAAATTCAACGATTGTTTGACTGGACTTACCTGTAACCGGGTCAACTTTTTCCTGCATGGTTTTTCCCAGAAAAATATCATCAAATTTAACAATACCACTTACTTCAGTTAGAATTGGTGTTGTAAAAGGATCCCATGCTGCCAGAATATCTCCTGATTTCACAAGTTGACCATCCTGAACCTTAATTTGTGCACCGTATATAACCGGACATCGCTCGCGTTCTCTTCCTCTTTCACTTTCAATGACAAATTCACCGCCACGACGATTCATAACAACCATGTCGCCCGTGGAACCATCCGGATTCATTCGGTTAACGACATTCAAATCAACAAATCTGACATTTCCTTCAACATGTGCTCTAATATCAGCCTGTTCCACTCTTCTACTGGCTGTACCACCAATATGAAATGTACGCATTGTCAATTGTGTTCCAGGCTCACCAATAGATTGAGCAGCTAGTATGCCAACAGCCTGACCAATTTCAACAAGATGACCATGAGCAAGATCACGTCCATAGCATTTTGCACAAACCCCTCGTTCTGTGCGGCATGTTAATACTGATCGAATTTTAATTCTTGTAAAGCCTGCATTTTCAATTTTTCTGACACACGCTTCATCAATTTCTTCCCCAGCTTCAACAATGATTTCATCTGTAAAGGGGTCAACAATATCTTCTACTGATGTTCGTCCGAGCAACCTTTCACCCAGTCTTTGTATAATTTCACCACCTTCCATCAGTGGCTCAACTTCAACACCAATGACTGAACCACAATCAACTTCAGATACAATACAATCTTGAGCAACGTCAGCCAGTCGTCGTGTGAGATATCCGGAATTAGCTGTTTTTAATGCTGTATCAGCCAAACCTTTTCGAGCGCCGTGCGTAGAAATAAAATATTGAAGTACGCTGAGCCCTTCTCGAAAGTTTGCAGTAATGGGCGTTTCAATAATTTCACCTGATGGTTTTGCCATCAAACCTCGCATACCGGCAAGCTGACGCATTTGGTCCTTGCTTCCTCTCGAACCAGAATCAGCCATCATATATATAGCGTTGAAACTATCTTCAAATACTACGTCATTGTTTTCATCCTTAACTGGATTATTGTTTTCATCCAGTACCGGCTGATTTTTCATTTCTCCCATCATGGCATTTGCAACGTTATCAGTTGCTCTTGACCAGATATCTACAACTTTATTGTATTTTTCCCCCTGTGTAATCAAACCTTCATTATACTGACTTTCTATTTCATTGACTTCAGCCTCAGCCTCACTAAGAATATTCCATTTAGCACCTGGAACAATCATATCATCTATTGAAATGGAAACACCACCGATGGTTGCATATTCATATCCAAGATCTTTAATTCTATCGGAAAGAATGACAGTTGATTTTGATCCCAATGTTCGATAAGCATAATCCACCAGTTCCCGCAGTCTCTTCTTATCCATAACATGATTGACCTGTTCAAACGGTATTTCAAAACGTTTTTCCAGCATTTGAAATATATGGTACTCATCCTTAACAGCGATAACCTCTGATATTTCTCCTTCAGACAATTGCATAATTCCAGATGCATGCACTTTTTTCAATCTGAAAAGACGTTGAATTTCATCCTGACGTAAAATGCCAAGATCACCGTCTCGTATACGATCTCGGCTTCGCGAATAATTTTTACAAAGGTCCAAAAAAGTTTGATCATTGTTATTCGCCATTTTTAGAACTTCATTTGCTTCCTCTGATGAAAAAAGCATAATATGACGCACTCTAACCAATGGTTCTTGTGGCATAATTTCATATAATAAAACTCGGCCAACAGTAGTATCATGCATTTTTCCATGCACCTTAACTTTGACAGGTGCATGAAGGTCAATTGCTTCTGAATCATATGCGGCACGTACTTCATCCAAACTGCAGAATTCTTTACCGGCTCCTTTGCAATCATTAACACTTCGCGTCATATAGTAAATTCCCAGAACGATATCCTGAGTAGGAACAACAATGGGACTCCCATTCGCTGGTGATAGAATATTGTTGCTGGATAGCATCAAGATACGTGCTTCAATTTGAGATTCAACGGCCAAAGGAATATGTACAGCCATTTGATCACCATCAAAGTCTGCATTGAATGCAGTACAAACCAGCGGATGAAGTTGAATCGCTTTTCCTTCAATCAAAGTTGGCTCAAAAGCCTGTATACCCAGTCGATGAAGTGTTGGCGCCCGGTTTAACATAATGGGATATTCGCTAACGACTTCATCCAGTGTGTCCCAAACCTCAGGAGTTTCTTTATCCACCATTTTTTTTGCGCTTTTAACTGTTGAAACCAATCCTTTCTTTTCCAGTCGGTTATATACAAATGGTTTAAACAGCTCCAAGGCCATTTTTTTGGGAAGCCCACATTGATGTAATCTCAGTTTTGGACCAATGGTGATTACAGTTCTACCTGAATAATCTACACGTTTACCCAGCAAGTTTTGTCGAAAACGACCTTGTTTACCTTTTAATGTGTCACTCAAGGATTTAAGAGGGCGTTTATTTGTACCGGTAATGACACGTCCCTGACGACCATTGTCAAACAAAACATCAACAGCTTCCTGAAGCATTCTTTTTTCATTGCGAACAATGATATCAGGTGCTTTTAAGTCCATTAAGCGTTTCAGGCGGTTATTTCGGTTGATAACACGTCTGTAAAGATCATTTAAATCAGATGTTGCAAATCGGCCACCTTCAAGAGGTACTAAGGGACGTAAATCCGGCGGCAAAACAGGAATAACATCCATGATCATCCATGCAGGGTCAACGCCGGATTCCATGAAAGCATCAATGACTTTCAATCTTTTTGACAGCTTCTTACGTTTGGCATCTGAAGTTGTTTTCTGAATTTCCTGACGCAAGTCCGAATAGAGTTTTTCAAGATTTATTTCTGAAAACAGTCGTTTGATTGCTTCAGCCCCCATGTCAGCTTCGAATCGGTCATAACCAAACTTATCTACTGCTTCGCGGTACTGTTCTTCAGTCAACAAATCGAACTTTTTAAGTTCAGTATCTTTGGGGTCAATAACAACGTAAGTGTCAAAATACAAAATCCGTTCAATGTTTTTTAGTGTAAAATCGAGCAAACTACCAATCTTGCTGGGTAAACTTTTTAAGAACCAGACATGGGCTATGGATGTAGCCAACTCAATATGCCCCATACGCTCACGTCTTTCTCTTGACTGAATAACTTCAACGCCGCATTTTTCACAAACAATCCCACGATGTTTCATCCGTTTATATTTACCACAGTTACATTCATAGTCGCGTGTGGGGCCAAATATTTTTGCACAGAACAGGCCATCTCGCTCCGGTTTAAATGTTCGATAATTAATTGTCTCTGGTTTTTTTATTTCACCATAGGACCGTTCACGAATTTGTTCAGGAGAAGAAAGTCGAATCTGTACACCAGTGTACAGTTTCGGATTATCTGGTTTTTTGAAGAAATCATATAAGGTTTCCATACGCACCTTTCATAGGCGGAATACAATATATTCCTTTGGTTTGTTATCGTTTTAGTTCTTGTGTAAAGTAATATCCAAGCCCAAACTCTGCAATTCTTTCTCCAATACCTTAAACGATTCAGGCAATCCCGGTTCCAGCATGTTTTGTCCTTTGACTATTTTTTCATACATACGTGTTCGCCCTGCCATATCATCAGACTTAACAGTGATAAATTCCTGCAACGCATGAGCTGAGCCGTATGCTTCCATCGCCCATACTTCCATTTCACCCAAGCGTTGACCACCAAATTGCGCCTTACCACCCAATGGTTGCTGGGTTACAAGCGAATAAGGTCCAATTGAACGCGCATGAATTTTATCATCAACCAAATGATGCAGTTTCAACATATACATCGTACCGACAGTTACTTTGCCTTGAAAAGGCAGACCGGTTCTACCATCAAATAATTTGGCTTGAGCGCTTACTGGTTCTGTAACCTCACTCATCAAGTGTTTTATTTCACTTTCATGAGCACCGTCAAAAACAGGCGTAGCCATATGAACACCATTTTCATAGTATTTTGCCAGTTCGGCAAGCTGATCATCTGAGTAAGTCTCAATTTCTTCGACAACCGGTCCTTGCGGTAAGGTTTCATTCGTCACTTTTTTTGTTGAGAAAATTCGTTTGAATTTTTCTCTCAATATTTCAAAGGACTGCTTTTCAAGCAACGAGGTAATATCTCTGCCAAGCTCTCTTGCTGCACGGCCCAAATGGATTTCAAGAATTTGGCCCACATTCATACGTGATGGTACACCCAATGGATTTAATACCATATCAACAGGTGTGCCATCACTAAAATAGGGCATGTCTTCCTGAGGTAGTATTCTTGAGACAACCCCTTTATTTCCATGCCGGCCTGCCATTTTATCACCAACAGATAATTTTCGCTTCATCGCCACGTAAACTTTGACCATTTTGATCACACCCGGGGGTAAATCATCACCTTTTTCATATCGGGTCACTTTTTCTTCAAATTTTTCTCGATTTTTTTCCTGTTGTTCCCGATATTTTTTGAGCAATTCATGCAGTTTCTCGGATTGTTCAGGATCCTTCAAGCTCAAAGTTTCTAAGTGATTTAAGGGGATATCTGAAAGAATTTCTGAGGACAGAATCGTACCCTTTGGTATAATGGTATTCTTACCTTTTTTCAATGTCGCAATACAAACATGCCCATCCAACATTTTTATTATTTCTTCTCTAACAGAGTTTTCCAATATCCGATGTTCATCTTCACGATTCTTTTCTAAAATAGCAATTTCTTCGTCTTCAATAGCACGCGTTCTGTCATCTTTTTCAACACCGCGACGCGAAAATACTTTCGCATCAATAACGATACCTTCAACGCCTGGTGGCACTCTCAGACTGGTATCTTTAACATCACCTGCTTTTTCCCCAAAGATAGCTCTGAGCAGCTTTTCTTCAGGTGAAAGCTGCGTTTCTCCCTTGGGTGTTACTTTTCCAACCAGAATATCACTGGCAGAAACCTCTGCTCCCAGACGAACAATACCACTTTCATCCAGATTTCGAAGTGCTTCTTCTCCGACATTGGGAATATCTCGCGTTATTTCTTCTTTCCCCAGTTTTGTGTCTCTGGCGACAACCTCAAATTCTTCGATATGAACAGAAGTGTAAACGCCATCTTTTACCAATCTCTCACTGACCAGAATTGAATCCTCAAAATTGTATCCTCCCCAGGGCATAAAAGCGACAGTAACATTTTTTCCTAATGCGAGTTCTCCTTGTTCTGTTGCAGGACCATCAGCAATAATTGCGCCATCAGCAACAAATTCACCTTTTTTAACGATTGGACGATGATTAAAACATGTATTTTGATTGGAACGATTAAACTTTGTTAAATTATGGATAGAGACATGTTCTTCAAGATTATCATGATCAAAATTATGTTTAACAACAATTCTGGATGCGTCAACATCAATGACCTCTCCCCCTTTTTTGGCCACAATTGCAACACCAGAATCTCTTGCAACGATGGCTTCCATGCCTGTACCTACAAGCGGCGCTTCAGATTTTAGTAATGGCACCGCCTGACGCTGCATGTTTGATCCCATCAGCGCTCGGTTGGCATCATCGTTTTCAAGAAAAGGAATCAAGGATGCTGATACACTCACCAACTGATTGGGAGAGATATCCATATATTTGATATCCTCTTTTCTGGTCATCATGAGTTCACCTGTAACACGTGACGTTACCAGTGCATTGATGTATCGATTATTTTTATCAAGTGGTGCATTCGCTTGCGCAATGGGAAAATTTTTTTCATCCAAAGCACTAAGAAATATCACTTCATTGGTGGCAAGGGAATCTTCTACCACACGATACGGTGTTTCAATAAAGCCAAACTCACTAACACGAGCATATGTGCTTAAAGAAACGATCAAACCAATGTTGGGTCCTTCAGGGGTTTCAATGGGGCAAATTCGACCATAATGCGATGGATGAACATCACGAACTTCAAAACCAGCGCGTTCACGCGTGAGACCACCTGGCCCCAGGGCGCTTAATCGGCGTTTATGGGTTGTTTCTGACAACGGGTTGGTTTGATCCATGAACTGGCTTAACTGGCTTGTTCCAAAAAACTCTTTGACCACTGCTGAAACCGGTTTTGAATTGATCAAATCATGGGGCATGAGTGCATCAATTTCTTGAAGGCTCATTCTCTCCTTGATCGCGCGCTCCATTCGCACCAGTCCAATTCGATATTGATTTTCCAGAAGTTCACCTACTGCCCGAACACGACGATTTCCCAAATGATCCACATCATCAACAACGCCTTGTGTATCTTTCAACTGAACCAGCGTTTTTGCAGTCAATAAGATGTCTTCACGACGTAATGTATTAACATGCTTGGGTGTATTTAATCCCAGCCGCAAATTCAATTTTAATCTTCCAACACCTGAAAGATCATAATGCGAAGGTTTAAAAAATAATTGATCCAAAAAATCCTGTGCAACTTCAGATGTCACAGGATTGCCAGGTCGCAGTTTTTTGTAAATTTCTATCAGCGCTTCAATTTTCTCCTCAACTTTATCCAACAATAAGGTTTTACGAATAGACTCGCTGCTGGTAACACCATCAATGGACAGAATATCAAAGGATTCAATTTTCGCTTTAACCAATGTTTTCATCAAATCTTCTGAAACAACATCATTGGCTTTCGCCAAAACCGCACCTGTTTTGGGATCATTGATTTTTCGTGCAATAAATTTATCAAGAACATCATCAACAGTGATTGGGATTGTTTTTATGCCACTTCTTTTAAGCTGTTTAATTGCTCTTTGAGAAATCAGGCGACCTTTTTTCAGAATAATTTCTCCAGTTTCCGGATCGGATAAATCTTGAGCGGCACGTTGTCCTTTAAGCGTATACTCATTAAATGCTTTATAAATAATGCCTTCCGGCTTTTCACTATCCAACAGATTATGGATAATAATATTTTCAGTATAGTAAAAAAAGTTTAATATATCTTCAGTTGTATACCCTAATGCTTTGAATAAAAGGGTTACAGGAAATTTTCTTCTACGGTCTATCCTGATATTGACAATATCCTTAGCATCAATTTCCATTTCAATCCAAGACCCGCGGACCGGAATAATTTTTGCCGAATAAAGGACTTTACCACTGGAATGCGTTTTACCTTTATCATGGTCAAAAAAAGCACCTGAGGATCGGTGCAACTGACTGACAACAACTCTTTCAGTGCCATTAATTACAAAGGTTCCCCGCTCGGTCATAAGCGGTATGGTACCAAAATAGATTTCCTGTTCTTTAATATCCCGAATTTTTTGCGTATCTGCATCTTTATCAACATCATAAACAACCAGCCTGACAGTAATGCGAACTGGGAATTCATATGTCATTCCTCGATGAATGCATTCTTCAACTGTATGTTTCAATTCCCCAAAACGATATGAAACAAATTCAAGGGATGCGGTTCCACTAAAGTCCTTAATAGGAAATACAGACTTGAAAACAGCCTGAAGGCCGACATCAAGACGTTGGTCAGGAGATACATCCTTTTGGAGAAATCGTGCGTATGATTCACATTGCATTCTAATTAAATTCGGAATTTCAATTATTTTATTAATTTTTCCAAAATTTTTTCGAATACGCTTGATTGTATGGTGGGAGTTCTTCATATTCACTCCAATAATTAGGTGTTGAAGGAAGCTTGAAGAGATCACATTTAGTCTAAAACACAATGTTTACGGCTGATGAATACTTTATTTTAGAAACTGTTTTGATTTTAACTCAGACATGGTGTAATACATATCTGAGTTATCTATCATACAAGCAGGTTCCGACATCAGCCGAAAGAGTCAGCAAAATGGACTATTTTACCTCGACTTGAGCACCGGCACCTTCAAGCTGTTCTTTAATCTTTTCAGCTTCATCTTTTGGAACGGCTTCTTTGACCGCCTTCGGTGCATCATCAACAAGCGCCTTTGCTTCTTTCAAGCCAAGGCCGGTAATGGCGCGAACTTCCTTGATCACCTGGATTTTCTTGTCTCCAGGTGTTATTA
>Ga0272440_1000974_pt1 | contig 23853 bp, 19 predicted proteins | sample SSMMMBAug17_FD_192440 | JGI IMG/M metagenome (GOLD analysis project Ga0272440, IMG submission 192440) | Marine sediment archaeal communities from Little Sippewissett salt marsh, Falmouth, MA, United States - SSM-MMB-Aug17 | ecosystem: Environmental > Aquatic > Marine > Wetlands > Sediment ...
ATTCAAAAAGTCAAGATCGAATTCCCCCCTTGAGGGGGGTTAGGGGGGTGTTTTTGAGTTTGTACCATTAATACGCCCCCCCCCCTAACCCCCCTCAAGGGGGGAATTCAACCGAATCTTCTCACTATCTTATTAATATTCCAATATTTATCCTTAATTCAACAGCATTGAGGTCAGCGCCCTGGGAAAATATTAAAAAGAATTTTTAGCCCTGTAAGGGCGTTACATAAATGGACTACTTTTTATTATTGTTATTTTATGTTAAGTCCTTTCAGGGCTCAAAATTTTGAAATGTTCTGACCCATGGCGTTGCCCTGGGCTGGTATGTTACGCCCTTTCAGGGCTAAAAAATGGACTCAAATCATTAAATGAATAAAGTGCAACTTTTTTGTGTTGCACCCCTAACTATAGTTATTAATAATTTCATAATGATACATTCTCAAAAATTTTCATTTTTGACTTTTTACTAAACCATCAAATTTGAATATTAATAACTATTAATCTTTGACTTTTGTTTCTAAACCCATTTTTGCCAGTAATTGAATAAAAGGATCAGGATCTAATTCCTCTATATTGACCATTGAGCCAGATTTCCAAATTCCTTTTAAATACAAAATAGCTGCGGCAACAGGAGGTACGCCTGCTGTATATGAAATAGCCTGCGATTCGACTTCTTCGTAACATTTTTTATGGTCGCAAATATTGTATATAAACAATTCAACAGGCTTTCCATTTTTTTGCCCATTTATTAAATTTCCAATGCATGTAAGACCTTCGTAGTTATGAGCAAGACTGTCAGGATCAGGCAGACAGGCTTTAAGAACTTTTAGAGGTACAACTTTCTGTCCAGTATCCAGATCAACTAAATTGTGATTTAGCAAACCACAATTTTTTAATACATTAAAACAATTAATATAATGATCACTAAAACCCATCCAAAATCTTATGCTGTTTGCATTAATAAAAGAGGGTAAAGAATGAATTTCGTCATGTCCCATTAGATAAACTTTATATTTACCTATTTCAGGAAAGTCATAAGTTCTTGATTTTGATAAATGTGAACATTGCTTCCATGTCTTGTCTTCAAAATATCCAACTTCTTCAGAAATTTCATGTAAATTTGTCTCTGCGTTAAAATTAGTTGCAAAGAAATGACCATGATTTCCAGCATTAACATCCATAATATCAATGGTATTTATTTTATCAAAATAGTGTTTTTGAGCATATGCACAATATGCATTAACTACACCTGGATCAAAGCCAGCTCCTATAATTGCTGTTACTTGATTTTTTAAAAATTCATCTTTTTTCTTCCATTCAAAATTTGCATACCATGGATAAGGCATATTTTTAGTATAAGGATCTTCATGAACTGCTGTATCAATATATGCAACTTTTTTTTCAAGACATGCTTCCATAATTGACATATTACAAAAAGGACTGGCAAGATTAATAACAACATTTGGCTTAATTTCATCTATTAATTGCAAAATATTAGAATTATTATTGCTGTCAATTATTAATTTTTTTGAAATGATAATTTTTGATGAATCTTTAATATTATTTTTGTTATATATACTTTCAATAATATTTGTTATTTTATTTTCACTTCTTGATGCAATACAAATATTGCCTAAAATATCATTATTTTGTGCACATTTATGAGCAGCTACTTTTGCAACTCCACCAGCACCAATTATTAATACCATTTTATTCATATCTATTACTCATTTCTTTTTAACAAATTTTTATGAAGTTCCTAAATTTTTTTTTTAAAATCAATATATTAAAGGTTAAGGTTGTCGAACGTAGTGACATAATATTTTGTTTTGATTTTTTCACGTCCAAATCTTAAGATGTGGGGCTTAACTGTCCTTTAAGTTAAAAAAGATGGGACGCCTTTCTCTTTAAATATTTTGTTTCTTCATATCTACTTTACTTAAAATTACAAAACCAACAATAAAAAATAATATTACAACAGAGATACCAATTCTCTGGCAGTGAAAGAATTCAGTTAATATTCCAAGTAAAAAGGGGCCTAAAAAAGCAGTACACTTTCCTGAAAATGCATAGAAACCAAAAAATTGATTTTCTCTGTCCTTTGGAATAAGTCTTGACATATATGATCTACTTGCGGATTGATTAGGTCCTGAAAAAATACCAACCAAAATACCAGATATCCAAAAATAAATTTTATCAGGCGCAAAAACAGCAATACAGGAAGCAATTGTCAGTGCAATAATACTAAATTGAATTGTTTTTTTTCCTCCTATATAATCATCTAAATAACCCATAACAATTGCACCTGTTCCTGCGCATATATTTAATACAATTCCAAAAATTAATATTTCATTATATGAAAAATTAAATGTCCCTGATGCATAAATACCTCCAAATGCAAATATCGTTATTAAAGCATCATTGTATATCAGTCTGGCAAGTAAAAATGTAAATATTTTTCTGTATTTTTTTATTTCAAGAAATGTATTATACAACTCTTTCATACTTTTGAATATTGCATCTTTAAATTCAATCCTTTTTGGAGCTTTTTGTTCTTTTATAAAAACAAATAATGGAATGCTAAATAAAATATACCAAAAAGCAACTAAAAAATTAGTAGCTCTAATGTTTTGACCTTGTTCTTTTGAAAGACTAAACCAGGGGACATCTGGATAAATAAAACCTATAAGCGCAATAAATAGCGCAGCAAGACCTCCAATATAACCTAAACCCCATCCAAAACCAGATATCTTTCCTATTTTATCAGGTGGAGCAATTTCTGGAAGAAAAGCATTATAAAAAATCATACCTGTTTCAAAAGCTATATTTGCAATTATAAAAAAAAATAAAGCTCCATAAATATTTCCAGGTAAAATAAAATATAAAAATGATGTGCATATTGCTGCAATTAAAGTAGAAATAAATAAACTTATTTTTCTTAAATTACAAATATCTGCCAGTACACCAGATATTGGTGATAGCAAAGCTACAAATATAGCAGTTATTGTTACTCCAAAAGACCATAATTGAGTTCCTGTTATTTCATCTCCTGCAATTTCCTTAATAAAGTATGCAGCATATATAAAAGTAACAACAAGGGTGGTAAATGGTGAATTAGCAAAATCAAATAATGCCCATGAAATAATTTGTTTTTTATCCGAATTTATTTTCATTTTAAATATTATCCATAAGAAAAATATCTGAAATCATAATTTTGCTTTGATAATTATATATAATTATTTTTATTCATTTTTATTGGTAATATAATAAATCTAATTGTATTTTTATAAAATCTGTTCATTAATTCTGTAAATATCATATTTTAATCTAAAGTCAACAGCATTGGAATAGATATCAGTTTTAAGAACATTACTTGAAAAAAAAATTCATTTCAAATTTTTTAAAGGCGGGAATGACTTATAAATAAATACAAACATAAAAATGCGGATTAAGAAAGTCAAATTTTGTTTTTTTCAATAATTGACATTAATACTCTTTTAGGCTAATAAATTTGAAATTAATTTCTAAATTATTTATATTAAAAGTACGATTTAAATTATGTAAGCGATGAATTATTACTTAATAATTCTTGATAATTGATTATTACTTTTATTTTTTTGACAGTCAGATGCAGCTTTATTAATTATTTTATATTTTTCCAATATTTTATCAATTTCGTCTTGTGATAATTTTTTTCTATTTGTGTTATTATTATCAGGCATTGTTATACTCCTTATAAATTTTAAAAATTTAACCTGAATTTTTATTAATTCTTTTTTTAAGTCTAAATTAATTAATGTTTATTTTTTTGGGGAATAACCATTTATAATTTGTTATGATTTGATCAATTGGTTTTTTATTAGATTTCAGGTTATAAAAAATTTGGTTAATATTTTATAATCCAAATTTGTTTTTTCCAATCATGTGCAGAGTAAGTCTGTGTTTGTCAATGTCAGAACATACGAAATTCAAAAAATCAATGATGATGTTCTCGTAAAAAGTCATTTTTAAAAAAAATATGGTAATAACAATTTCAAATTGTTACACATAAAAAAAAAAAAATCTTATTTTCTGACTTTTTACGAAACAATCAATGCTGGATTATAATAAATAAATACTAAAATATATTTAGCTAAAAAAATGAAGCAAAAAAAATGCCATAAAAAATATTTAATTTAAATCAACATAAAAATTAAATAATTTTTTGGGGAAGGTTTAAATTTTTATGAAGATAGTAACATTAGATTTTGAAACTTATGAAAAATCAATTCAAAAGGCATTAGATACAATTAAGGCAAAAAATATACTTTTAAAGCAAGAAAATATTTTGATAAAGCCAAATCTGGTAAATGCAAGTTTTCATCCAATAACTACATCACCAGATTGTGTAGATGCAATTATTAAATATATTAGATCTTTTTCAAATTCAAACATAATAGTTGCAGAAGGTTGTGGTGATGCAGATATGGAAACTGATGAAATTTTCGATATTCTTGGATATAGAAAATTAAGAAATAATTTAAATGTAGAATTATTAGATTTAAACAATGCACCATTAAGAAAGCTTACAAAGCCTGATTGCAAAATTTTCAAAGAAATTTATTTACCAGAAATATTATTTAAAAGCTTTATAATTTCAGTTCCTGTTGTAAAGGCCCATTCATTGTCAACTATAACAGGTTCTCTTAAGAATATGATAGGTGTTGCACCTCCAAAATATTATTCAGGAACATATGGTATATGGAAAAAAGCATTTTTTCATAATCAAATACATGATTCAATCACAGAATTAAATATGTATAGAAGTCCCGATTTAACAGTAATGGATGCAAGTATAGGTTTAAAAGATCATCATTTAGGAGGTGCTCAGTGCGAACCAGTATTAAATAAAATAATTGCAGGATATGATCCTTTAGAAATTGATAGAAAATCAGCAGATTTATTGGGATTAAACTGGAAAAATATTAAACATTTAAACTCAAAATATTAAGCTGATATGTAAAAAAAAATTTATATCAAATGGTCAAAAAAATATGAACAATAATGATTTTATTGAATTAAATAATATCAGGGCATGGTACCCAATTAAACAGGGTATTTTTTCAAAAATTACTGGATATATTAAAGCTGTTGATGATATCTCTTTTTCAATTAATAAAGGAGAAACACTTGGTTTAGTAGGTGAATCTGGCTGTGGAAAGACAACCTTAGGAAGAGTAATAATTGGACTTGAAAAATTATACAGTGGAGATATTTTATTTAATAAAAAATCATTATTAAAATTAAATAAAAAGGAAAGAAGACAATTTAGAAAAAAAATTCAAATGGTATTTCAAGACCCTTTATCATCACTTAATCCAAGGATGAATGTAATGGATATTATTACAGAGGGTATGGAAGAATTCAATATGTTAAAAGATTCAAAAATAAAAGAAGCTGAAAAATTAGTTTGGGAAGTTGGGCTTGATTCTAAATCATTATATCGATATCCTCATGAATTTTCAGGTGGACAGCGTCAGAGAATTTGTATTGCAAGAGCAATATCTCTTAATCCTGATTTTATTATTTGTGATGAGGCTGTAAGTGCTCTTGATGTATCAATACAGGCTCAAGTTATAAATTTACTTATTGAACTCAGAAAAAAAAATAATTATTCTTATCTTTTTATTTCTCATGATCTGAGTGTTGTAAAACATATATCTCATAGAGTTGCTGTTATGTATCTTGGGAAAGTTGTGGAACTAGGTACTACAAAACAGGTAATGGAAAATCCTTTGCATCCTTATACTAAAGCATTGATTTCTTCAGTTCCTATACCGCATGAAAAAAGAAAAACAATTATTCTAAAAGGAGATCCGCCATCATCTGCAAATCCACCCCAAGGATGCAGATTTCATCCCAGATGTAATGAAGCTATGAATAAGTGTAAAAAAGAAATACCTCAAAAAAAAATTATAAATGGAACTGAAATATCTTGTCATTTGTATTAATAAATATTTCTTTTAATTATAAATTAATTTTTTGAAATCCAAAATTGATGGTTTAGTAAAAAGTCGATTTTACAAAAATTGATATTAATAATTTCAAATTGTTACACAGATAAAAATATCATTTTTTTGACTTTTTACGAGACAATCAAAATTAATAAAGGAAAATATCGTATGCAAGAAAATATAAATAGTAAATATGAAGAAAGCATATTAATTATTGATGATCAAGAAGATATAAGGCTCATGTGGCAAAAAATTTTAAAAAAAAATAATTATAATAATACGAATCTTGCCTGTGATGGAAAAGAAGGATTTGATAAATTCCAACAGTCACTCTTAAATTCCAAACCTTATGATCTTTTATTAGTTGATCTGAAAATGCCTCGTATGAATGGAGAAGAATTTATACGAAATGTTAGAGAACATGATGAAAATATAGTAATTATAATTATTACTGGACATGGAGAAGTGGCAGACGCTTATGAACTTTTAGATAAATATCAAATTTCTGATTTCTTATATAAACCATTAAAACATCCTGGAGAGTTACTTTTTTCAGTAAGAAATGCTCTTGAAAAGTCTCAACTCAAAAAGAGCTTAAAAAAACATAATATTATATTAGAGTCAAAAGTTTATGAACGTAACGTTGAGCTTATTAAAAAAAATAAAGAACTACTTATTGCTAAAGAAGCTGCACAAAAAGCAAATGAGGCAAAAAATACTTTTTTACGATGCCTTTCTCATGAACTTAACACACCTTTAAATGCCATTATTGGCTTCACTGATATATTAATAAATATTGTTGACAATGAACAAAAAGATGAAATAATATCAAATTTAGAAACTATAATGAATAATGCAAGGCATTTACATACCTTAATATCTGAAATATTAGATTTTGTAAATATTGACCATTTTGATGTTGATCTTTTTGTTAATTCATGTAATCTTCAAAAATTATTCACAAAATGTATGAATTTGGTTAAAGATCTGGCATTGAGAAAAAAAATAAATATTGTATTAAATATAGTAAATAATACAGATAATGATATAGCTGTACTGGATGAAAATAAAATAAAAAAAATTATGATTAATCTATTAACTAATGCAATAATATTTTCTAATGAGGAAGACGATATCTCAATTAATGTTTTTAAAAACAATGATAATATTGAAGTTAAAGTTTGCGATAATGGTACAGGAATTGAAGAAAAAAATAATCAAAATGTTTTTATACCTTTTTTTCAAGTAAATTCAGGACTTACTAATAAAAGCCCGGGAGTTGGTCTTGGTTTGACAATTGCTAAACGTTTAGTAGAAAATCATTATGGAAAGATTTGGGTTGAAAGTGATGGTTTATATAAGGGAACAAATATTTGTTTTATGATACCTCAACATAACTAATTATTGTATTTCATTCAGAACCAAAGTTCATTAATATGGATAAAAGGATTATTTGGGGTAGTTTGATTAAAAAGATTTAGGGGTAATAAAAATGAATATTCTAAAGCGTATAAATTATATATTATTGTTATTAATGATTGCTTCTCAAGCTGTTGCAGAAAATAATAATATTACAATAACAAGTCGTGAGATTGTAGAAAGACTTACTCGTTTAAAAGTTATGCTTATTGAGAATAAAAAAACTTCTGAATTGCAATTTAATTCAATATCTCAAAGATTCATAGATATAGATAAAAGACTTGATGGGATGGATAAAAGACTTGATGGTATGGATAAAAGACTCGATGGTATGGATAAAAGGCTCGATGGTATGGATAAAAGGCTCGATGGTATGGATAAAAGACTTGATGATTTCAAATGGCTTATTGGAATTTTTTTTACGTTAGCTGTTATAATATGCGGTTTTTTTTATAAGCTAATTTCGCAAATTCAAAAAAATATTTCTGCAATTCAACACAATCTTAAAGAAAAAGAAGATATTAAAGAAAATGTTCCATCGATAATTGATTTTCAAAAATTAAGTTACAAGGTTGATAAAATTATTAAACACTTAAATTTATCAGATATAGAAATTTCTGATTCAAGACTTAATTATCAGCCAGCCTAAAAATACAAAAAGAAAATTTGAAATTGATTTATCATTAGCATAGATTAGTTTGACTAAAATTCATTATAAAATCAAACATTATTTAGGGTAATAAAAATGAAAATTCTAAAAAGTATATCTTATTTATTATTGAAATAAATGATTGCTTCTCAAGCTGTTGCAGAAAATAATAATATTACAATAGCAAGTCGTGAGATCGTAGAAAGACTTACTCGTTTAGAAGTTATGCTTATTGAGAATAAAAAGGCTTCTGAATTACACTTTAATTCAATATCTCAAAGATTCATTGATATAGATAAAAGACTTGATGGTATGGATAAAAGACTTGATGGTATGGATAAAAGACTTGATGATTTTAAATGGCTTATAGGAATTATTATTACCATACTTATAATAATATGCGGCTTTTTCTATAAATTAGTTTCACAAATTCAAAACACTTTAAAAGAAAAAGAAAAATTCAAAGAAAAAGTACCATCATTAATAGATTTTCAGAAATTAAATTACAAAGTTGATAAAATTATTAAGCACTTAAATCTTTCAGATATTGAAATATCAGATTCAATGATATCTTATCAGACTACTTGAAATTTTAACAAGGTTACAAAATGATGAATAATATTTCAATAACAAGTAATGAGATTGTTAAAAGAATTATTTGTGAAGAGCATTTATAATTTGCAAAAAAATTTCATATTGATTTTTATACTATTACCCATTGTAAGATAATAGAATTATTAGTTTTTAGATGTAAACAACATGCGTCCCAACTGTCCCTCAGCTGTAAGAATTGTGGTGGGTGACAATTGTGTTGACTTAAAGATAATCAGGGTGTGTCCCACCTTTTACACAAATTAATTTTTTTATATAGAGATAGAAATTTTTTTAGTACATTTTCATGATTAATAGTATTCTTTTCATATTTCAGGTTAGAATTAACTATTTAAAATTTTTAAGTATTCTCTTAAGCCCCGAAGGGGCTAAAGCATGTAGCCTGGGGCTTTAGTCCCAGGTAAATAAAAAAAATTTCTTAAGCCCCGAAGGGGCGAAAGATAATTCCTGTCGCCCCTTCGGGGCTTAAGAATGTATATACTTTAACTGAGGCTAACGCCACAGGCTACATGCTTTAGCCCCTTCGGGGCTTATGACAATTATCATAAATAGACTTTTTTAAATTCGAAATCTGACTTATGTGTAAACGTTGGGCCCCCCTGATAATCAATTGAATATTTTAGATTTTATTAATATTGCCAAAAACTATTATAAGGCAAACCTTATGTTCGCACTCAAACTAAAAGTATATTTAAGGGCGAAAATAAGGTTAACCCCAACAGAAATTATGTTATTAATATTCTAATTTCATTAGTTTATCCTTAAGTCAACAGCATTGGGGAGGCTTTTTTCAAGGTCTTAATTGGATTGAAAGTTTTTTTATCTTTTCCAAAGTTTTCCTTCCCCAACAGATAGGTGATTGTAGCCGTTATGACTCTATTATAAGATTCATATAAATGAAAACATATCGGAAGAGAGGAATTAAGCGACATCATCAAAACAAATTTGTAGATTGAAATCTCAACCAAACAATAATACTGAAGCTTATCAGCACCTCTCACTTTTGTGTTAGCTCTTAAAATAAGGAAACCATAAACATGAACGAAAGCAAATATATTCAATATGGCTGCGGATGGTCTGCTGATAGCCAATGGCGCAATTTCGACGCTTCACCAACGCTGCGATTTGAAAGAATTCCTTTCATAGGACGTCTTTATACGAAAAATCAATCTCGATTTCCAGACAATGTAGAGTATGGAGACATCGTAAAAGGTCTTCCAATTGAACCTAATTCATGCAAAGGTGTTTACTGTTCACATATTCTTGAACATCTTTCTCTTGATGATTTTCGAACTGCACTACGCAATACAAAACAAATTTTGCGGGCTAAAGGCATTTTTCGCCTTGTATTGCCTGACTTGGAAAACTCGATAATCAAATACAAAGAAAATAATTCATCTAGCGCAGCGTTGGACTTAATGAGAGAAACATCCCTTGGCCATGAAAGTCGAGCGAAGGGATTTAAAGGTCTTATCACTACTTGGCTTGGCAATTCGCAGCATCTTTGGATGTGGGACTACAAGTCTATTGCTGCTGAACTTGAAGAAACAGGATTTATTGAGATAAGAAAGGCTTTTTTTGGTGATTCGTCTGATCCATTCTTTAATATGGTAGAAGACAAAGGCAGGTGGGATAATTGTCTTGGGGTTGAATGTAGAAAATCGGGCTAACAATATCGTCTAAAATAACTACTGGTAAATGTTTAAAATATCATATATTAATTTGTATAAAGGTCTATTTTAGATAGATTTTTATAATTTTTTAGTTAAATTTTGAATGTATAATGCTTTTTAATTCTTTATGTTTTATAATTTTTATCTTTCTTTTTATTCCTTTGTATTTTATTACAAGTGGCAGGATTAGATTGTGGATATGCTTATTAAGCAGCTATATATTCTATGGATGGTGGGATTATCGTTATTTATTGCTTATCTTTGTATTAACAATTGTGAACTATTATTGTGGCTTAAAGATTATTAATCAGACAAACCTTAAGAAAAATCCAATTTTTTTATTAATTAGTATAATTATATCTTTGATTATTTTATGTTTTTTTAAATATTATAATTTTTTTATAGATAATATTAATTCAATGCTTTTTTTATTTGGATTTGAGAAAAATGTTACAAGTCTTAATATTATTTTACCAGTTGGGATATCTTTTTATACATTGCAAGCAATTAGTTATACTATTGATATATACAATAAGAAAATACAAGCTGAGAAATCATTATTACAATTCGCCACTTATATTGCATTTTTCCCTCAGTTAGTTGCTGGTCCAATAATTCGAGCTTCGTGTTTTATTCCTCAAATAAAAAAGGACAATTGTTTAGATTATAATGATTTTATAAAGGGCATTCAATTAATTATCTGGGGTTATTTTCTAAAAGTTGTGATTGCAGATTCATTATCTATGGTAGTTGATGTTCGTTTTGAAAATCCAGAAAATCAGAATTCATTATCAATGCTTATTGGTATTATTTTTTTTTCATTTCAAGTATATGCTGATTTCGCAGGGTACTCTCTTATTGCCATTGGAATTGCCAGAATGCTAGGTTTCAGGTTTCCTATGAATTTTGATAGACCTTTTTTTTCAAGTAATATTAGCAAACTATGGCAAAGATGGCATATATCATTAGGTTCCTGGCTAAGGGACTATTTATATATCCCATTAGGTGGTAATAAATATGGAAAACTTAAAACATATAGAAATCTATTTATAACAATGTTACTTTGTGGATTGTGGCATGGAGCAAGTTGGAATTATGTTATTTGGGGAGGAATTAATGGAATATATTTGTCAATTCATAGATTTATGAAAGAATCTATTAATTTAAAAGGATTTATTTCTGAAAAATTTTTTATTCTAAATATAATCGGATTATTTAAAATATTATTTACTTTTATTCTTTTTAGCTCACCCCTTATAATTTTCCGTGCAAATAATATAGATGATTCTCTAATGATTATAAATAATATATTTCAATTTAACGAATATAGTTTTTCGGCTGTTACGCAAAAATTTCATGTTATTAAAGGTTTTATGCTTATAATTTTTTTAATTATTGTTGAGGGTATGAGTTTTAATCAATATACAACAAAAATAATAAAAAATTATCCAAATATAAAGTTAATATGGTCTGCTTTTATTCTTGGCTTGATTTCTTTATTTGGATCTTTTGAGAATAACTCTTTTATTTATTTCCAATTTTAGTTTCAGGTTCAATTATTTATGAATCTCATAAAAAAAATATTAATAATAATAACTGCTTTTTTTATTTTTGACTCAGTAATAAGTACAGCCTTATTAAAATTATCAAAAATTTCTCAAATTCGTTATTCAAGACTTTATTATGAAAAAATAAATGCTGATATCCTTTTTATAGGAAATTCAAGAGCCATAAATACATTTTATTCTCCATATTTCGATAAGTTGAGCAATACAAAGTCAATAAATTTATCATATAATGGATTAACATTGCCTCTAATAAATGTTTTTGTAAATGATTATTTAAATCGTAATAAAGCGCCAAAGATAATATTTATTGAAGTTACATGTATCACAGATGGATATTTTGGTTTTCCTAATTTTAAACAATACATGTTTGATTCACCTATGATTAAAAAAATAATAAAGGAATACTACCCAAAGATTTATTATACCAGCATAATTTCAAAATTATACCTTTTTAACTCTGAATATTTTCTAAGGACACTTTATTATTTAAAAAAGCAAGATCAAAATTGGATAAATAGATACAAGATAAAAGAAGAATTCTATAACAACTTATTAAAAACTAATGAAAATATATTTTTGTTAAAAACAATTGAAGAATCGTTAATGAAAATGTTTATTGAATTGATAACAGTATGCAGACAAAAAGGAATAACAATTATACCTGTTTTAGCACCAATACTTGATAGGTGCAGAAATGAAAATAACATCGATAATTACATATCTGATTTTGAAAAAAGAACTAAATTGAAAATAATTAATCTCTCAAGAGCGATAGATGATATAAGTATGTTTTCTGATACAGTTCATACAAATGATAGAGGAGCATATTTAATTGCTAAAAAATTGATTGATTACTTGAATAAAAAAAATGATAATTCTTCCTTTTAAAGTTATTGCATCAAAAAAAAGCTGGATTATTTAATTTTATGAAGTCATAAATCTTTTTAGTTATATAAACAGCGCCTTTATCATTGGTATGTAAGATATCAGCAAACATACTAATATCATTTACTGCTTTGGAATAATTTAGAATTTTTAGTTTTGTCCTGCTTTCGAAATCAGCAATATAATTCTTAATATTGTCCTCATTACTGCATTTATCAATTATTGGCGCAAAAACAGGTATTATAGTTATTCCTTGTTTTTTATACTTCTGAATCATTTCTATAAATATTTTCATTGAAGATTCATCAACTTTATTAAACAAGAAAACATCTTCATTTTTTAAGTTATTATAGTATTCATTATCAATCCTGAATCGATTAGTCCATGATTGGTCATTCTTAGTTATATGATAAAGAGTTCTAATAAAATATTCTGAATTAAAAAGGTAAGATTTTGATATTAAGCTTGCATAATAATGCTTAGGATAGTTCTTTTTTACCATTTTTTTTAGTGAATCAGAACTTAGCATATATTGTTTAAAATTAAGTAAACCATAGTAACCTTCTGCAATACAGTGTACTTCAATAAAAATAATTTCTGGTGATTGATTGAGCTCTAAGTAGTCATCTAAAAAAATTTTGGCTAATGATATTGGCAATGCATTATATGAAAAATTAATAGATTTTTTACCGCTTAGTTTTTCAAAATATGGTGCATTAAAACTATTTCTTCCTCTTGAATTACCAATAAAGATAACATCAGCATTAATTTTCTCATAATATATTCTTGAATAACGAATTTTTGAAATTTTTGATAATTCTAATAAAGCAAAACTAATAATAGAATCAATTATTAAAAAAATAATTATTAATTTTAATAAATTTTTTAAAAGGCCCATATCTAAACCTAAAATTGAAAATAAATAAATGCGTTATTTTCAAAAGTTCCACATAATGAAATTAACACAATAATAAAAGCAATCCATAAAATTTTAATATTTAGATGATCATTTAAAAATTTTTTTGTATTAAATCGCAGGCTCATACCTTCAACAAAAACTAGAAAAGAGATTAGCATCATCCCTTTAAGAATGTATATTTTTTGCATGACAGAAGAAAAATTATAATCATTTATTTGAACTATCTTAGTTAAAATCACGATAGAATCATTTAAATTGTGTGAACGAAAAAAAATCCAGCCAATGCAAATAAAACTAAAGGTAAATAGTATTTTCATTGGAACAACTAAGTTGTAAATTAGGGTAGATGATAGTGTTTGAAATATTGTCTTACTCAAAATACTATTAAAAAGTCTATGAATAATAAGAAATATTCCATTAATTCCTCCCCAAATTATAAAATTCCAACCTGCACCATGCCATAATCCACAAAGCAGCATTGTTATCAATATATTTCTATACATAATTATTTTTCCTGCTCTGTTGCCGCCTAATGATATATAAATATAATCTCTAAGCCAGGATGAAAATGAAATATGCCATCTTTGCCAAAATTCACTAATATTTTTTGAAAAATATGGCCGGTCAAAATTATCAGGAAAACTAAAACCCAGAATATGAGCTATTCCAATTGCAATTAATGAATATCCTGCAAAATCGCCATAAATTTGAAAGGCATAAAAGATAACACCAATAAGCATTGAAAGTGCATTTTGTATTTCTATATTTTCAAAACGTACATCAACAACAAAGGCTAATGAATCTGCAACTACAATTTTTAGAAAATAACCCCAAACAACCATATAAATCCCATTAATTACATTATTTGAATTAAAATTTTGTCTGGCTTTTAGTTGAGGAATAAAACATATAGCCCTGATAATTGGACCAGCAACTAATTGAGGAAAAAATGCAATATAAGTTGCAAATGTTAATAATGAATTTTCTGGTTCTATTTTATTTCTATATACATCAATTGTATAGCTCATTGCTTGAAAGGTATAAAAAGATATTCCAACAGGAAGGATAATATTCAAAGTGCTAAAATTACTCCCAACACCAGCATAATAAAGCATGGAATTAAAATTTGTAATAAAAAAGTTATAATATTTAAATACTCCTAATATTAGCAAAGAAACTGTTATACTAATTAACAAAAATTTCTTTTTTTTATCCATGTTGGAATTGACTGACATCTTTATGGCGCAATAGTAGTTAACAAAAGTTAATATCCATATAAGTAATAAATAACGATAATCCCAGCATCCATAAAATATATAGCTGCTAATTAAACATACCCATGTTCTCGTCTTACCATATGTAATAAAAAATAAAGGGATGAAAAAAATTATAAAAATGATAAAATTTATTGAATTAAATAGCATTAACAATTCCTACATCTGAACTATTCATCTTTTGAATTTTTACTTAAGATTACAGATTATTTTGTTAATAATCTGTACACTTGAAATACCTTTCATACAAAAATGATAATGATGATGACTACATTTCTTTTGGTTACATGGCCGGCAAGGTACATCATCTATTTTTACGATATCAACATTATTACCTATAGGTTTGCAAAATTCTTCTTGAGCTGGTCCAAAAATAACAACAGTTGGGATATTTAATGCTGTAGCAATGTGTCCACAAGCACTATCCATCGATAAAACTAATGAGCATGATGCAATATGAATAATTAACTCTCTTAAATCAGTATTAATTACACTAATTTTTGCATCAGTATTCTGTTTTATCTCATCAACATATCTCTTTTCTTGTGGTCCTTGAAATATCAATAATTCCCAATTTTTTTTAGACAGCTTATTAATTACATCAATAATTGTTGATTGAGGTAACATCTTTAATTTATTTGATGCTCCAGGATGAATTCCAATAATTATATCTTGTTTAGACTTATAATGAGCAGCTTTTTTTTTCTCAGTTTGTGACAGCCATATTTTTGGAACAAAATTATCTATTGGGCAATTTAAATAACTGGCTATTTGCCGATGAAAATCAATTAAATGTTTACATGAATCATTATATGGAACTGGATTTGTTACTAAATATTTGCCTCCTGTAAATAAAAATCCAACTATTTTCATAACTCCGCACATATGCATCAACAAAATTTGTCTTAAATCGCCCCGAACTTCAATTCCATATTCATATTTTTTTGTTTTTAGATTTTTAATGAGTTTCAAAATTTTTATAATGGAAGATAAAGAGTAATTACCTGTAACCCATGGAGCATCAAATATAATAAGCTCATCTATTATGCCTGGATTGTTTTTTAATATGGCTTGCGAGCATTTACCTGAAACTAATGTAATTTTATAAGATTTATATTTTTTTCTAATTGATATCAGCAAAGCTGTCAATAATACAATATCCCCTATTCTATGGAAATCAAATATTATAATGGATTTATTATTTATAATTTGGTGGTTTTTCTTATTAAAAAAAATTGGAGATACTAATAATTTATCAATTAATAAGCCTATTTTTTTTTTGCGTTTATTAAAATTTTTCATTTGAAAAAACTTAAGATTGATGTTTAATAAAAAGTCTAATTTACGAAAATCAGTATTAATAATTAATTAAAAAATGTTACACAGAATAAAACTTCATTTATAATCTTTTTACGATACATAGTTGTTGGCCTTTTAAAAAGTCATTTTTTTTTACAAATGCCATAATAATAACCAAAACACCAGAAATATTATTTATAAAAAATTTATAAATATAATAAATAATTTTATATTTGTATAGTAAAAAAATAAAAATTTCTTACTAAGATAAGTTTTATTTCTTTAAGGAATTGCTTATAAGTAAATCATTTTTATCATCTCATCATAACGTGTAGTCCAAATATCTGCAACAATACCATGTCCAATTCGATAGAATTCTTCTATAAAGGCATATCCTTTTAGCAAATAACTACAAGAAGTTGAATGTATTTCACTACAGTATATTTTTTCAGCTGCAAGAAAAGTTTTATATAATATAATTAACTATTAATCAATCTCCCATGAATCCAAATCCGCAGTTAACACATTATGCTCATGCAAGAATTTTTCAATCTCTGGATCAAAACCAGCAGCGCTGAAATATATTGGACAAATAATTACTCGTTCATGCCCCTGCCTATTTAATGCATAGTTTAATAATTCTATCTTTTGCATAAACTGTTGGATTTCTTTTTCTGTTGGAGGATTTATTTCATCTCTATTTTTAATTTCAAAAACAATTCCATTCCAGGCATTATCTGCTATGCCTTCAACAAGAACATCCAATTCTAAAACATATGTTTCAGGAGATTGAATATAATAATTGAGATAGGTCATGCCAATAGTCATTTTCTGAACCATTTCGATGATATCTTTATTTTTCAACTGATCTGGAACAGGTCGCAGTTTGTTTACTATCTCTACAAAGGGCTTTCCATTTTTTCGGTAAAGATTCATTTCGCGCCATATTACAAGCTCAAGCATTCGGCCTTTTAATTCACTGACCTGGGCTTTTAAGGAACGATTATTTTTTTCTAAATCCATAATTTTTTTACTCAGTTCAAAGGACATATCAAATGGTTTTTTATAGATTTCATACTGATAACGTTCTCTAAAAATCAAATCCAGAATGTCATCAGGAATACCCTGATAATGATAATTAGAACTGGTACCTTCGATTAATCCGCCATACTCCAATGCAAGTAATTTTTCTTCAAGTTCAGAGTCTCTATCTTCAGACCAGCCTAATTTATCAAGGATTTCATCTCTACCCATTTTTTTATAGCGATTTTTGGACAGGATTAACAAAATTTTTTTGCCATAGGTATCATTGACCTTTTTAATTGAAATATTAATATATTCCATCCATGTTAAATACAATTCACCTTTTTTGTTGGTAATTTCGTATGTAAAAGTTTTAATAACACTATCAGCCGATGAAAAATTTCGAAATGGGCTGTTAAATAAAGCAGTCATATAATAAGGATCACTTTGAACAATTGAATTAATAACAAGTGCGATTTCTTCTGTTAAAGTAATATTATAATGTTCAGCATACTTATAAACAGCCTCCATACCGCCTTTAAAATTTAATTTAGGGGATAGAGGAAATGGCCTTAAGCGGCTGCCAACAAACATTTTTTGCATCATTTGAGTCATCCAGCCAATATAACTTCCTGCCACAAGCATTGGAGCAATTTTTAGCTCAACAAGTCCATGAAATGCACCTGGAAGGTTATACTCTTTTATTTTTTTTTCTTTATCATAGTATATATGTTCTGTCATGTATTGGATTTCATCGATCATAACAACAAAAAATTTTCCAGTATATCCAACAAAGCCTGCTGGTGCTGCAAAAGCAAAACTTATTGCCTGTTCGACAGATTCGTCTTTTTCATAGGATTTAAACACTTGCATTTGATGAATAACATCTTTGTTTCCATGCTTATTTGCCATCTTGACAAGATCATTCCAGTCCCAGTACAAATTGTTTAAAGGAAGGGGGATTCGTAAAACAAATGAAAAATATTGACTTAAAAAGGTATAAAAATATGATTTAGCAAAATCGAGCAGCCAAATATTTTTGTCCATGACTTCAAAATAAAAAGGCACAACCTTGTCATTTTGATTCCATAAAATATTAAACAGCCTTTGCATGACAGCTGTTTTTCCACTTTTTCGACGGCCTAATATGGCTTGAGATTTTGATATCTTTTTAGGAATTCTACAGGCCCATTCCAATAACAAGCTCATCTCTTGTTCTCTACCGCAGAATAAATCAGGACTTCCAATTCTTTCTTCCAATGCATATATCATTGCATATCTCCCATTAAATCATATGATTAATTGTTGAATATTATAAATTAAAAATATCTATAATCAAACTGAAGAATTACATCGCGGTATTTTCCTCGTACATAAACATCTCTTAAACAATCATCAGCAATTGACCATATAAAAGATATTAATCTATTATGCACTGTTGATTTCATAATGTTTTCATTTAATTATGACTCTTCGCCCTATGTTGATATTTATAATATTAGGTATAACGCCTATTTTCATTTGATTCAATAGGCTTTCAGATATTTTATTTATATTGATCATCATAACAGATAAATATAAAAAACTCAATTGTTTATTGCTTTTTATAGCTTATCAAGACTAATTAGAAGTATGAAAATCTGTGTTGATGGTTCAGCAAAAAAACGTAAAAGCTTTATTTAAAAAAAACAGCATAAAAAACGTGGTATTTTTTCGTTATTTATCAATCAAAGCATAATAACATAATTTTTGTTGCAATAATTAATAATTAATTACAAAAAAATATATCTTGAATGGCAATAATTATTATGATATTTATATAAATTTTTTAAAATTTGATATAATTACAAGTTATTAGAGTGTAACGTTAATGAATAATTGTAAATTTTAGTAATGCACATGTTCATATTGTTATATTTGGGCATTAAAAGGATTTTATAATGAAATTTAAATTTATTAACAAAAAAAATATAATTTACATTTTATGTTTACTACTATTTTTCGAAATTACAATTCGAATATTTGAAAATTTCTTTCTAGAAACAAATGTAAGTACACTTTATTCTTATATTAATATGTATAAGGATTATTATACTATTAAACCAAACACTTTAATAACACAACCAGAAAGATATGGTGATATAACTTATGAAATCAACTCTTATGGTTTTAGAAATCAATTCAAAGTTAATGGTAATTATAAATTTTTATTTTTGGGGGATTCAATAACTTTTGGACTAGGTGTTCAAGGTTATGATATTTTTTCAACTCTTATCTCAAATGAATTGAATAATAAGAGTAGAAAAGTCAGCTGTATCAATCTTTCAATGTTCGGATATACCCCATGGAATGAATTGAATGTTTTAAAAGAAATTGGGCTTAAATTCAAACCAGATCAGATTATTCTTCAACTTTATATGAATGATTTTTATAACAGCAGTAACAATATAAAAAAAACAGATTCAACTAACAATTTAAGAACAGCTGTAAATACTTTGGTTGCATTAAAAAACATGGTTATAAACCAATCCGCTCTTTTCAGAAGACTTAGACAAATAGTTCAAAGAACCAATTATATTTGTTTCCATAATTTCAGAAGAAAGTATTTTATAAACACACTGAATGATAGAGAACCTCAATCTATTAACAATCTTTTTATGCAATTTAAAATCGAAGATATTATTAGTTTTCAACATATTAAAGAGATCAGTGATATTGCAAAAAAGTACAATATTCCATTTAAAATTATTTTAACACCAAATGAAATTCAGCTATTTACAGATAAATTTGACCATATTAATGATAAAATTTTTAAGTTTTGTCAAAACAATAATATTCAATTTTTTGATATGCTAAAACCATTTAGGTTATCAAATAATAAGGAACATATTTTTAATGATGGTCTTCACTTAAGTCCTTTAGGTCATCAAATTTTATGCGATTATTTTATTGAACATATTGCATTTTAAAATAATTTTTTTGCATAACTTTAATTTAGTTCATAAATTATATCATGTTAACTCTACCATGAAAAATGGAGAGAATACTTAAATGAAAAAACTAATTGACATCATCAATTTTAATGCTGACGCGTCATGCCTGTCGTCAAAAAAATGGTTAAATTGTTTAAAGGGTGGAATAGATTCAAAATTTTGCCAATGGTTAAACCTATATGTTTTACATAAAAAATGTATTTCATTAGGATTAACAGGAGCTACAATTGCGGATTTGTGTATTTATAACCATGAAGCTATTGATATAATTAATAATAACAGACATATATTTGAAATTCTTTTAAGACCTTTCGCTCATGATATAGCTTTATTTAGAACATACCAGGGATTTATAACAAATATAACATATGGAAAAAAAATAATTATTAATACATTTAAAGAATACTCAAATTTTTTTTTACCTCCTGAATTTATGTGTACAAGTTTACAAATACAAATGCTTTCTAAAATGAAAATAGAAGGAGTATTTATTAATAGTTCAAGATTTAACATAAAAAAAAAAGAAAGGATTCCAATAGAGCCATATTATGTGAGAGGGCTTTTTGCAAGTAAGTTGAAATGCATACCAATTTTTGGAAATCTAACAGACGAATATTTACTTTCTTTACAGCGTTATAGTTATGATAATTGGAACAATATATTTGATACAACAAATAGTGAAAGTATTTATTTTTGGAGGGATGGTGAAAGTCCTTTTTTATTACCAGACGGCATTCAAAGAGAAGATTATTGGCTTTCTAATGAATCTAATAGTTTTCAAAGAATTCATCTAAAAGATATTCATATTTCATATTGCAAATTGTTAAAAGAAAATATGTTAAAAACATATCCCATTCATCAATTTTCATCATGGATAAAAGAAATGCGGATGCTATGGTTTATTAATAGAGTACAAAATATTGAAAATCATCTAAAATCATTGACAAAAAACGAATTATATTTATGGCTTCAAGTTATTAACTCTGATATTTTATCTGCAGTGGAAAAGAATTCACCTGTAGTTCTTTTAAAAAAAGCGCCAAATAGTAAATGGTTTATGGAATATTTAATCAAAAGGAGCGAAAGAGGTTTTGAAGGAGAAGAATATTTGGAATTGCTGGAAAATTATTCAGATATAAATAAAGAACAATATTTAAAAGATTCAAATGAATCTCATATTACGAAATTAATTGGAAGGATGAGATATCTTAAAATGATTGATAGTTAATTGTATGAAATATATATTAGATCGTTTGCCAAAAGGCGTTTATAAATATCTGACCAATACTTCATGGCTTTTGTGTGAGCGCATTACTCGTATGATAGTTGGGGTTTTTGTAGGTATTTATGTAGCTAGATATTTAGGACCTGGCCAATTTGGTATACTTAGTTTTGCAAACAGCTATGTTGCTTTATTTTTAGTTTTTTCAAATTTAGGTTTAAATGAAATATTAATTCGTGAATTGGTTAATTATAATGACCAGCAAAAACAGTTATTAGGAACTTCATTTGTATTAAAGTTAATTGGATCAGTAATTTCAATAATAGTTTTAATGACTGTACTGCAGTTAACATCTAATGAATTTAAAACCCAATATGTAGTATTTATAATTTCATGTGGAATGATCTTTCAATCATTTAGCGTCATAGATTTATATTTTCAATCAAAAGTGCAATCTAAGTTTGTTGTTTGGTCACAATTAATATCTCTTGTTTTTTCTGCTATTTTAAAATTGATCTGTATTTATTTGAAAAAAGATTTGATATGGTTTGCAGTAATTTTTTTGATTGAAAGCATCGTGCTTGCAGTTCAACTAATTATATTTTATTTAAAGAATAAATTAAGTTTAATTCAATGGAAATTTAGTTTTTTTACAGCGAAATCTTTATTAAGTAAATCATGGAAATTGGCTTTATCTGGTATTGCAGTTTCAATATACGCAAAAATTGATCAGGTAATGATTAAACAAATGATTGACAATGAGGCTGTTGGCTATTATAGTGCTGCTTTACGATTAAGTGAAGCCTGGTATTTTATTCCTATGGCAGTTTCAAGTTCTTTTTTTCCTGCAATTATCAAAGCAAAAAAAAAATGTATTAAATCATATTATGATCATTTACAAAAATTGTTAGATTTTTTAGCATGGATTTCAATATTAATAGCATTTCCAATAACTTTATATTCTGACTGGATATTGGTATTTTTATTTGGAAATGAGTATCAGGCAGGAGGAAAAGTTCTTGCCATACATATATGGACAGGTGTTTTTGTTTCAATAGGATTGGCTGGAGGAAACTGGTATATTATTGAAAATTATATGACCAATTATTTTAATAGAACTATTACCGGGCTTTTTGTTAATATTACATTAAATTTAGTATTAATACCAAAATATGGAATAAATGGAGCAGCTTATGCGATGCTTATTTCACAGATAACAGCCTCATATATTTATGATGGTTTTTCAAAAAAAACTAGAAAACTTTTCATTATGAAAACTAAATCATTAGTTATATTTCATCGTTTAAAATTTTATATTTGTAGTCAAAATGAAAGGAATTTTTAATGAATTTAAAAACTTTCTTAAGAACCTTTGCTTCACATACATTAAACATAATTCGTAATCAAATATCTAATGTCCCAGACTTACAGGCTAATATAAAATATAAAAATATTCATAAAAATGAGAGTTGTTTTATTCTTGGAAGCGGTAATTCAATAAAAAATCATAATTTAAAACTGTTACAAGATAAAATTGTTATAACTCAAAATAATTTTCATTCTCATGAAGATATAAAAACTATAAAGCCAACTTATCACTGTGTTGTTCCTATGTATCAATCTAAAGAATGTAATAATGATTGGATTGAATGGTTTACATCAATGGAAAGAAGACTGCCTTATACAAAAGAATTTTTTTTGGGCTTAAATGCAAAAGCATTTGTGGAAAAACATAATTTTTTTTCATTTAAAAGAAACTATGTACAAATGGGACTCTATCCCTTGTTCATGAGAAAAGCTTTTGTTGATATAACAAAAATAATTATGCATATACCTACATCCTTAACACAATGTCTTATAATTGCATTATATATGGGATTTAGTAAAATTTATCTTGTAGGTTTTGATCTTAATCAACCATGTATCCCAAAACGTGAAAATGTTAGATTTTATTCATATTCACCCATTTTAAATAATAAAGATGAAAAGAAAATTGAAAAGGAGTCAAGAGATACAGGTGAAGAATGGTTTTATATGTGGATAATATGGAAACAACTTCTTTTGCTAAGAAATTATGCTGAATCAAGAAAAATACAAATATACAATGTTACAGAAGGAGGTTTGTTAGACTGTTTTGAACGTAGATCTTATGAAAGTGTTTTATAGAATAAATTAATTAATAATTCTACTTTGGCAGATGAAATTTGGTATTATATAATAACCATGTAGGGTGGGGCTCAATGCTGTTGAATTAAGGATAAATATTTTAATATTAATAAGATAGTGAGAAGTTTCGGTTGAATTCCCCCCTTGAGGGGGGTTAG
>Ga0272440_1000975_pt1 | contig 23832 bp, 18 predicted proteins | sample SSMMMBAug17_FD_192440 | JGI IMG/M metagenome (GOLD analysis project Ga0272440, IMG submission 192440) | Marine sediment archaeal communities from Little Sippewissett salt marsh, Falmouth, MA, United States - SSM-MMB-Aug17 | ecosystem: Environmental > Aquatic > Marine > Wetlands > Sediment ...
GAAATTAGAAATTTAACAGCAATTGCAAGTGGTAATCCAGTATCAGCACCGAACATATATTTTGATTTGTATGATCAGGAAGGCGGTGACATTGTTTTAACAGTTTCTTCTGCCAATACGTCAGCAACGACACCTGATGATATTACAATAACAGGTGTATCAGTATCCGGCTCAAGCACAACATATACCATATCGTCAATTACTGCCGCTGAAAATTTTGGTTTAACATTGACAATAGGTTCTGCATCAGCGTCAATCACTTCTTCAGTAATTACCCTTACAGTCAAAGATTCTGGAGATTTGACTTCAACTGCTACAGTAACCTATGGAAATACCGAAAATTTAATGGTAGAACTACTTTCATTTGTTGTCACGCCGAAATCAGACCATATGGTTATCCAATGGCAAACAGCCTCAGAAATTGACACAGCAGGTTTCATACTAAAACGAAGCGAAACCAAAAATGGCGACTACACACCAATAACCGATCGACTGATTCCTTCAACAGGAAGTGCTCTTGCAGGTGCAAGTTACGAATATAAGGATTCTCAAATTGAAATGGGTAAGGCGTATTATTATCAACTTGTCGAAATTGACTTGAATAATCAGGAAAGAGTCTGTACAGCTTCATCTGAAATTAAACGCAGCGGTGAAACAGAAGACGATGGAATCAATTACGATGCCAATGGTGATGGTGACGTAAACGTCGGTGATGTTATTTATTTGCTTCAGCAATTAACTAAATTTCAAGAACCGCAATAAGATCGTGAATTGGTTGTAATGAACTAAAATATTCAGGCAGTTATAAATTATGATTGCCTGCCAAAAAATAAAAAGGAGATGAACTGTGGAAGAAAACAAATTCAATCAACAAAATATTGACGACCAGCGTAAAAAAAATGAATATACGCCCCCTAAAATTGTAACTTACACTGAAAAAGAAATACTCGAACAAATAGGTCCGGCTCAGGCATGCAGCCCTCAACCTTGTTCGCTCAATCCATGATCTAGTGCGAAAGATCGCAAAATTTATTTTCCAAGTTTATAATATGTTTAAGAAAGCCGGACAATGTTCCGGCTTTTTTTTTTCGATTATTCCTTATGATTCATTAATTATATTTTTCAAAATCAATAAAGGGAGAATATTATGCGTTACATTCTAAAATGGATAGCTTTATTATTTATTCCTGCTTTTTGTAGCTATGCGCTTGCGGCAGATACCATCAATCTGGGTGTTGCAGGAGCGCATAGTGGCGATTTGGCCTCCTATGGACTGCCATCAGTAAAAGCTGCGGAGCTTGTAGTGAATGACATCAATGCGAAAGGCGGTGTGTTGGGAAAAAAGGTGATCATTTGGGCTGAAGATGATGCCTGTAAGCCTGAACTCGCAACCAATACTGCAACGCGACTGGTATCAAAAGGGGTTCATGTTGTTATGGGTCATATTTGCAGTGGTGCGACAAAAGCGGCCCTTGGGATCTACAAAGATATGAATATTGTCACCATGTCGCCATCAGCAACCAACCCAGATTTGACTCAAAATGGAAATTATCCAAATTTTTACCGAACAATTGCTTCAGATGATGCACAGGCACGTTTAGAAGTTGATTTTGCATTGAATAAATTAAAAGTTAAAAGAATTGCAGTGATTCATGATAAGGGAGATTATGGAAAAGGGCTGGCTGAGTTTGCAAAAAAATTTATTGAACAATCGAAAAAGGCACAGGTTGTTTTATATGAAGGGATTACCCCTGGAGCGGTTGATTATTCCGCAGTGATTCGAAAAATTAAACGTTCCAAAGCGGGTGCTGTTATTTTTGGCGGATACCATCCAGAGGCTTCAAAACTGGTCAGCGGGATGCGTAAAAAACGTATGGATACCATTTTTATTTCTGATGATGGTGTCAAGGATGATACGTTTATTAAAGTTGCCAAAAAATATGCAGAAGGTGTTTATGCCACCGGTCCCAAAGATGTTTCACAGAATCCTATGACAATAAAAGCCACAAAAGATCATCAAAAAAAATATGGGAAAGATCCAGGCGCTTTTTTTCTTAATGCGTATTCGGCAACTTTGGCCTTGTTAAATGCCATCCAGAAATCAGGTTCCATTGAGTATGAGTCCATTCGAATGGCCCTTCAAAATGAATATGTTGAAACCCCTCTCGGAAAAATCCGATTTGACAAAAATGGGGATGCTGAGGGGGTCGGTTTCTCTATGTATCAGGTAAAAAATGGAACATATGTTGAAATAAAAGAATGATGACTGAAAATTTTACAGATACAGTCTTATACTTTATTGAATTGCTTTTAGGGGGCTTAACGCGCGGAAGTATATATGCATTAATCGCCCTGGGATATACGATGGTGTATGGTATCATTGAATTGATCAATTTTGCACATGGTGAAATATATATGTTGGGCGCATTTACTGCACTTATTGTATCAGGTATTATGACCATGTATGGGTATGCCGGAATGTCTGTTTTTTTTACTGCCATGTTGGTCGCTGCCCTATATTCATCCGCATATGGCTATACTATTGAGAAAATTGCATACAAGCCCCTTCGAAATGCACCGCGTTTGTCACCCTTAATCAGTGCCATTGGCATGTCTATTTTTTTACAAAATTACGTTATGCTGGCACAAACATCTGATTTTATGCCATTTCCATCATTAATTCCAGACTTTGAATGCCTGTCATGGATTGATTATATGATAGGCGGCCCTGAGCTTGTTATTCTGATTACTACAGTGATTGTCATGATCTGTCTGACATTTCTCATTAAATATACCCGCATTGGTAAAGCAATGCGGGCCACTGCCCAGGATAAAAAAATGGCCATGTTAGTGGGGATTGATATCAATCGAATGATTTCCGCAACATTTGTAATTGGATCGACGCTGGCTGCAATAGCAGGTGTTTTGATCGCCACTCATATCGGACAAATTAATTTTTACATTGGATTTATTGCCGGGATAAAAGCTTTTACAGCAGCAGTATTGGGGGGGATTGGCTCAATTCCTGGTGCTGTTTTAGGTGGTTTGGTTTTGGGACTAACTGAAAGTTTTGCGACGGGTTATGTGTCAAGCGATTATGAGGATGTTTTTGCTTTTGCCTTACTTGTTTTAATTTTAATTATTCGTCCATCAGGCCTTATCGGTAGAAATGAGATGCAAAAGGTTTGAATCAGAAGTATGATGTCCGACATACCAGTCCATCTGTCTGCATATACCAAGAATCACCCGAACATCACGAGACCGAATTTGCAAACGTGAAAAAAATCGTCGAATATTATTCATCCAGTGATCTGGATTTTCATGATTAATAAAATCAATGCGGGTTAAAACATCTTCAAGACGTTGATACATTCTTTCCAATTCATGATGATCGGCCAGTTTCGGGACGAGTGCGCGTGTAGACGCACTTTCTGCCATAAATAATTCATAACAAAATACCATTACAGCCTGTGATAGATTCAGTGATGAAAACTTTGCAGTGGGAATATTGACCAGAGCGTGGCAGCGTTTCACCTCATTATTGGTTAATCCCCGGTCTTCAGGGCCAAAAACAACTGCAATGTCATTATGATGAGACAGATTGATTAAATGATTCGCACATGTTCGAGGCGATTGAATATCATAACGATAGCCGCCTAATCGCGCAGTTGTACCGACGATATAATTAAATGATCCCAGAGCTTCCTCTAAGGTATTGTATTCAATCATATTTTCAATAATATCATATGATGCATGTGTTGCCAGTTTCATGACTTTTGAAAGATCGCAATTTTGCGGGTTTACAATAATCAGTCTGCTGATCCCCATATTTTGCATTGCTCTGGCTGATGAGCCTATGTTTTCTGGAAATCTCGGCTGATTGAGTACAATTGCTATATTTTTTAAATTTACGCGGTTTTGTTTGGTATGCTTCATCTCTTTGTTGTTCTAAAACCAGACAGGTCGAATATTTTTCAATCAATCCGAACCTGTCTGCAAAAAAGTAAACTATCCGGTCATGATTTCAAATGTATTAAAAAAATAATTAATTTCAAATGCTGCTGTTTCCGGCGCATCAGAGCCATGCACAACATTTTTTTCAATATCAGTGGCAAAGTCTTTTCTGATGGTTCCTTCTGCGGCCTCTTTATAATTCGTTGCACCCATCAAGGTTCTGTTTTTGGCAATGACGTTATCACCTTGAAGCACCATCACTACGATGGGTCCTGATGTCATAAATGTAACCAGACTGTCAAAAAAGGGTCTATTTTTATGAACTGCATAAAAACCCTCTGCCTGAGAACGTGTCAGATGTACCATTTTCATGGCAGCAATGCGAATATCATTGGATTCAAATCGTTTCACAACCTCACCGATTAACCCGCGACCGACACCATCAGGCTTAATAATTGAAAGTGTTTGTTCCATTTTCTATTCCTTTCGTATAATTTAGCATAAAAAAAGCCCTATGAATGTCTTTTATTGTCATTTCATAGGGCTTTTATTGAATAATTTTAAAATTAATTTTTGGCTTTTAAGGCTTCATTTTCCTTTTCTAATTCTTCAAGCTTTTGTTTTAGACTATCAGAATCATCACCAGATTCGAATCCTTCTTGTCGCCATGTGTCTTTTAACTCATCAAGGCCAAGATATAAAGCAAGGCAGCCGCCCAATAAAAGTCCGACTGGAATGGTTCCGGCCAGTAACTGTAAAAAAGGCTGCCACCAAATTGCTAAACCAATGAGTCCTAACAAAGCCGCTATTGCGCCACCAATTAAGGTTTTCATAAATAATCTTCCTCCTTTTATCTTCAATTAAAACTTTAAAAATTGTCAACATCACATTCATTTTGGATTTATTATAAATATGTTGTTTACAATCTTTTCATATTTGTTTTGAAATTATTAAAAGTTAATGAATGTGGACTCAATAACATAGCATTTCAGTTAAAGCAAGCCCAAAATCTATAATAATGTAATTTTTAAAAGCGTTATGACTTATTTTATTATAATGTGCTAATTTATTATGTGATTTTATTTGTAAAAGATTTGTCAGGGGCGCTGCTCTCAGAAATAAGTATTGGATATTTTGGTGATACGCATGTTATTTGATAATTGACAAATGGAATCGAATGCATGATAATGATTTGAAAAATGATCGAAAATTTATAGACTTTAAGATAAAGATTTTGGCAAGGCGGCGCAAGGAGATAGTACTATAGTACATCGACGAAGCGCCAACGCAGTCCAAAATCTTTATCTTAAAGTCTATAGGTACTCATTTTTAATGAACAACCCAGGAACTCCTGACCTGGCATTTCTGGGTAAATCGAATTATCAAGGAGATCTTCCATGAAATCAACACGTTTTGCACAACTAAAATCCTGGCTTGGCCGGATGTTTCAAGCAACCTGTTATTTATGCTTTCTGCCTGGATATATTGGCATTTTTGCCAATAAGGCACTTCAGATCTTTTTTTCTGGCATCCGGGTCAGTCCGGAACAAACTGACCATCTTAAGGGACTTCAGGACAAAGGCTACATTGTTTACACTACAAAATACAAAAGCATGTTCGATTTTTTATTTTATCACATTCGTTATCAAAAGGAAGAATTACCTTTTCCAGAAATTGCTCTGGATTATAAAGTTGTGATGTGGCAGCCCATATCACGCGTTTTCAAGGCCTTGATGTCCTGGTTTTATCATGTACTAAAAAAATGGCATCGTCCCAATCCATTTCATACGCATTACATTCGTGATGAGATCATTAATGGAAGAAGTTGTTTTTTATCTTTATTGGAACCAGGCGGTTTTTATCGCCGGTTTGTTAAGGAAAAGGTTGATCCCATTAAATACCTGATTGAAATTCAACAATCAATGGATCGTCCCATATATCTGGTTCCGCAGTGGATTTTGTTCAGCCGAAAAGCGCATAAATCCCAGCGCAGTTTACTTGAATTGATTTTAGGTACTGAAGAAAACCCGGGGAATCTCAGGCGTACGTGGATGTTGCTAAAACGACCTGAAAACGTATTTGTAGAAAGCTCTGAACCTTTCAACCTGCTAAAATTTATTCGAGAGCCGGAAAATCACAATCGAAGTGTTGAGCATTTGTCCTATCTTGTCCGCCAGGAAATGATTAATCGCCTCAATCGACATCGTCAAAGCATTGTCGGCCCAACACTTAAAACCAATGAAGAATTAAAAGAAAGTATTTTGCGAAATGCGGATTTTCAGGATTTTCTTGAGGAATACGCGACCCAAAGAAAAGTTCCTATTCAGGCGGTGTATCGGAAAGCAGATAATTATCTTACAGAAATTGCTGCAAAACAAAGTCACAATTGGATTCAATTGTTTTCATGGTCAGTAGGATGGATTGCGCACAACATGTTTGAAGGCTTTGAATATAATCAGGAAATGATCAGCGTACTCAAACAGGCATCACAGAAAGGGCCATTAATTCTAGCACCCTGTCATAAAAGTCATATTGATTACCTCATTCTTTCCTATGTGATGTATCATAACAATATGCCATGTCCCTTGATTGCGGCAGGAAAAAATTTATCGTTCTGGCCTTTAGGACCCATTTTTAGAGGTGGCGGCGCTTTTTTTCTTCGACGTTCATTTCGAGGTGCCATGTTGTATTCCAAAGTTTTTGCGGCTTATGTGAATACAGTTTTAAAGGAAGGCTTTAATATTGAATTCTTTATTGAAGGCGGACGAAGCCGAACAGGAAAATTGAATCTGGCCAAATTCGGCTTACTTTCCATTCTTTTGGATGCATACAAAAATGGGATGTGCCCGGATATGATGTTTGTGCCAATATTTATTGGATATGATAAAATTATTGAAGAAAAAGCGTATATCAGCGAGCTGGAAGGTCATCAAAAAGAACCAGAAAGTTTGAGCCAGGTGATCAAGGCCAGAAAATTTCTATCTCGGCGCTTTGGACGTATTTATGTTCAGTTTAACCAGCCCATTTCATTAAAAGAAATATTGAAAAACTTCGACACGCCTATTGAGGAAATGACAACAAATGAATATCATACGCTATGTCGGAATATCGGTCACCGCCTGATTAATTCTATCAATGAAGTTACTGTTGTGACACCTTATGCCCTTGTGGCATCTGCATTACTCAATAGCCCGCTTCAAGGCTTTACAAAAAGTGAGTTTGCCAATCGTATTGAAACCTATCTTAATTATTTGGTTTCAATCAAAGTTAAGCTTTCTGAAACATTAATCAATTATGTTCAAATTGTTGATAATGTTTTAGAAACCTATGCCAGCAGGAAAATTATTGAAAAGTTAGAGGTCAGTAATGTTCGTGAAGCTTTGGGAGATTCGCGTATTCGTGTCAACATATATAAAAGACATCAATTGGATTATTATAAAAACATTTCTATTTGCTTTTTTATTCCAGCAGCTTATACATCACTTGCAATTCTGTCAAGAGATGCATTTCAGTTTTCAGAGGATGATCTCTACGAAACATATGATTTTCTCAAAGAATTTTTCAAGAATGATTTTGCATATGATGCAGATAAAACCAATCAAGATTATATTCGCACCTGCTTAAATGCTTTTGTGGATGATGCCATCGTTATGCCGCATCCAGAATTGCCTGATGTTTACAATGTTACATCGGTTGGATATAGAAAGCTTGGATATTTCGCGCTCTTTTTGAAATCGTTTTTTCAGTCATATCGCATTGCACTGGATGTTTTTATGGAAAATCCCCAGGACAAACTTGATGAAAAAGAATGTATTAAAAAGATGTATGCAATGGGAAATAAAATGTATAAACGCACTGACATAGACTTATCAGAATCAATTTCCAAAATTGGTTTTAAAAACGCGGTGAATTATTTTAATTATCACAATATCAAAGGCAAAGAAAGCGTGGATGAAATTCACTATTATGATCAAAAAATTCGCAATTATCTGGCAGTGCTATCAAAATGATGCAAGCAATAATACTCGCAGCAGGTTTTGGTACGCGATTGGCTCCCCATAGCCAGATATGTCCCAAACCACTGTTTTCAATTGATAATCAGCCGGTTATTCATCGGACAATAATGCGACTGATTGCAGATGGTTTTACTGATATCCTAATCAATACACATCATCTGGCATCTGATCTGAATCAGTTTATTAATCAGCAAAACTATGCGGTTCCAGTACATTTAATTCACGAATCAAACATATTGGGAACAGGCGGCGGCATTAAAAATTTGATGTCTCAAGCGCACTCTTTTCCGATCTTAATTATCAACAGTGATATTGTAACAGATTTGGATTATCATCAAATCGTTCAGGTTCATCAAAATAATGAAGCCCCTATCACACTCATCCTTCATGATGAACCTCAGTTTAACACTGTTTACGTTAAAGATGATCATGTATTGGCTTTTCAAGGATGCAAGAGTCATGATGGATTAAAAGCTTTTACAGGAATTCATGTTATTGATGCCCTTGTGGGAGAATATATCCCAAACCACACAAATTATAGCATCATTTCAGCCTATGAAAAAATGATTTCAGATGGACATATCATCTATGGGCATATCGTCAAAAATCATTATTGGGCAGATATTGGCACACCATCAGGATATGCCAATGCTTCAGCGCATTTGATGTCAGAAACTGCTTTCCAAAAATCAGGGATTGATCCATCAAAAAATAAAGAAAGAATGAAGCTAAAAGGAGATGGCTCGGATCGCTCCTGGTGGCGATATCCGGCTGAGAATCATTCATTGATTATGGTGGATCATGGCATCAGTCGGTTGGGTGTGTCGGGCATTAAACTGGAACATCGTGATCAAGAATCAAAGTCATGCCTGGAGGTCGAATCTTTTGTTAAAATTGGAAATCATTTATTTGGCAAAAATGTGCCGGTTCCAGAAATCATTCATTATGATTTGTTTTCTGGTATTGTTTTTGTTGAAGATTTGGGAGATCAACACTTGCAGCAATATGTATCATCAATGGATGACGATCAGCGGAAACCGGTGTATCAATCAGTGATTGATATGTTGATTCACATGTCTGTTCATGCTTCAGATGGCTTTGATCATCACTATACATGTCAGACAGCATATTATGATGCGAACATGATTCGTCAATATGAATGCCGATATTTTTTTGAATCTTTTCTTCGCGACTATCTTGGCCTGAATGTGGATTGGTCTGAACTGGAAAAAGATTTCAATGGCCTGATACATGAAGCGATGCGATATATCAATTGGGGGTTTATGCATCGTGACTTTCAATCAAGAAATATTATGCGGTCAAATGATCGCTTTTACATCATTGATTTTCAAGGCGGTCGATGGGGACCTGTTCAATATGACCTGGCATCATTGTTGATTGATCCATATGTGCGTTTAAGCGATGATTTGCAAACCGCGTTATTTGATTATTTTCTGGAGCAATACCAGCGTGTGGTCAGTGTTGATATCAATAAATTTGTGCAAACATTTCAATATTGCCGCCTGTTTCGAAATTTCCAAATTCTGGGGGCTTTCGCATTTTTATCTCAAAACAAAGGCAAGAAATCTTTTGAAAAATACATCCCTTTTGCCCTGGATCGATTAAAGCTACAGTTATCAACATGGGGTTTGGCACCCTGTCCCAAGATAATACAATGCTTGAATGGCGTATGATATAGTCTTTAAGATAAAGATTTTGGACTGCGTTGGCGCTTCGTCGATGTACTATAGTATTATCTCCTTGCGCCTTGCCAAAATCTTTATCTTAAAGTCTATATGTTTTGATCATTCCTTTTCCTGATACAACGCCTCATCTGAAAAATCAGATAAGAAATTATCAAACTGATCGGAAAAATTTGCAGAAAGCAAGCGAATCGATGAATCTGCCGAACTCGGATATAAGGTCGTAGAAAAATTGTTGATATAAGAGGAATGAACAACCAATTGGATTGACGCTTGATCATTGGATTGATCACACAGTGTATTGACAATACTGATATTATTCAAAAAATGATCAGAAAGATTTAACAAATTAGGGCTTTCCTGAATATCAGGTGTTTCAATCTCGACTTTACCATCATTGCCACGTTCTGATGTGGCTTCAATGCGACTGTCAGTAGATTGAATCAAATTTCTGGTATAAATATAAATAGCCCCTCCATCGCCGGCATCAGCATTTGCAGAGATATTGCTGTGATTCATCACTGTAATCTTTGTATGAATGTTAATATCCCCGCCATTACCACTGCCTTCTCTCACATTGGTTGTGATATTGCTGTTAAAAAGCGTTAATGCCTTTTCATTTTGAATATCAATTTTACCTCCGCCCGATGAAACTGCATTTGTCGTTATGTGGGCAGATTGTAATAATTTTATATTTTCACCTGCAATAATTTTAATGGAACCTGCCTGACCTCCATATTGGTTCTCGCTTTCAGGCATTTTACTTTCAGAAGCGATGCGTGATTGGTTTAAAATAATGGACTGCCTGGCTTGAATGTCAATATCACCTGCATTACTTTGTCCATTGCTGCTTGTGGTTATTAAGCCATGATTGTTCATCATAATCTTATTGGCAGTAATCGTTATTTTCCCCGCCTTTCCTGAATGCAACATATTTTCTTGGATGGATCTGGCGTATATGCCTGATAATTTATTTGCGGTATTCAACTCATTCACGTTCTGTCCTGAAATTTGGAGGGTTCCTTCTAAATTGACAAGAATATCCCCTGCTTCTCCACTGGATGTTTTATCAGCGATAGAACTTGAAGATATCCGCGCACCATCGAACATATTGAGATTTTTGGCATTGATAGAAACATGTCCTCCATTTCCTGTTGTCAGTATATTTCTATCAAATTCTTTTGCCTGGGTATTGCTTTCGATCATACAGCTTTTATGATCAGTGCTTGTTTTCATCAGTGTAATGGTATTTGCCTTGATATTAATTTCGCCGGCATTTCCCGATGATTGTGTCCCTGTCTCAATATATGCACCATTTAAAAGCAATATTTCATTTGCATTAATGGTGATGGTTCCACCATCGCCTTTGCTTTTGCGCATTGCTGATGAAACAATACAACTCGGTTTTTTATCCTTGCTAAGTTTCTCTACATTCAGACATTCACCTGATAACTCAAGCTTTTGAATCGCTGTAATATCTACAGTGCCCGCATTGCCCTTGCCTTCAGTTTGCGTACTGATCCATGCACCATCTTTAAGCTGTATATTTTTTGCATGAATAGTTATATTACCCGATTGATTCTCGCCTGATTTCATTTTGAGATGATCACATGATGCATTGATCATGGCCGGATAACCGCGACCTTCCATCCCTTTTAATACAATATCCTCTGTTGCAATAATCGTCACATTTGGGCCTTTACCAAATCCATATGTTTGCGCTTTAATCTGTGCGCCATCAGACATAATAATATTGTCGGCATGAATCTGCAAATCCCCTGCATCACCCGCATCAATCATTTTACCATAAGATTTGACAAAAATTCGAGTGCCTTGATCAGGTTTCGTAATACTGTCATATCGAATACCAGTCATGTGGAAATCTTGGGCATTAATAAAAATGCTGCCCCCTTTACCCGTGCCTTGAGTGCTGACAGACAGTTTTGCGCCTTTGGAGAATTCAATTAATTTAGCATCTAAATTAATGGTTCCTGCTTCACCTGCTCCATACGTGTCAAAAAAGATCGAACATTCATTCGGAGACTTGTCCTTACTGGATAGTATAATTGATTCGTCAGCCAGAATTGAAATATCGCTGCAATTCCCCGAACTATGGGTTCGGCTAAGAATTCTTGAACCATCATAAAGCAATAAATTTTTGGCAGAAATCGACATACTGGATGTATTTCCAGATATTTCTTCATCGCCAGTATCAAATTTATCTGAGAAGGAGTAAATTGATGCATATTCTTCTTGAAAAAGAATGTCTGATTGGGCAGTTAAATAAATCGGCGCAGCATTGCCATTTGAATAAGTATTTGAAATGATTTTTGCACCTTTTGAAAATGTCATTTTGTTGCCGCTCAGTCTGATCGGAAGCGCATTTTGTGCGCCAAAATTATCCAAATAAAAAATACTGTTTTCCACTAAAATATCACTGCCAACAATATGAATTCCACCAACTGTATTGCCGCTTGTATTTAATATTGAATCTTTGATTGTAATATTACCAAAGTGTGCATCCTTCGAATAGTCTAAGGTGTCACGCAAATAAACATCTGCCTGCCCCTTAATGCTGACGAATTGAATAGACCCCTTATCTGTTTGATTTGCATGATCTTTGATGCCGATTCGAACCCCATTTTCAATAGTAATTTGGCCGCCAATAATGCAAAAATCGTTATTGTCAGAAACAGTCAAGCCATTATCTAAAGGAAATTTCGTGTTTATATCCTTAAAGGAGTCGTTTGTTTCATCGTAGTTTTCCTGAACAATTGCTTCTGAACCCTTAAATCTAATCGATGAACTATTTGAATCAAGGAATCCAAAACTTTTCGGCGCCGATATAACCAGGCCTGATGTATCTGTTGAACCAGTCATGAATTTCTCTGATGCATTCATTTGAATGTAATCCGCAGTGCTTACAAAAAATGAACCATCAATATCAAGTTGCGCGGATTCGTTAAAGATGATGCCACTGGAATTCAAAAGGTACACATCAGCACCTTGAATGGATGATTTGATGGTGCCATTAATTTGAGAAATTTCTCCACCGGTCACGCGGGAAATAATGCGTTGAATGCTTGATGGGCCTGTAAAATTTGCAGTCATTCCTTTCTCAATGGTAAAGGTGTGAAAGCTATGAAACAAATTCTGGCCGCTTTGCTTGCCTAAATCTGCATCAATATGGTAGGTATTATTTTCAGATGGAATTGATTGTGCCTTTCCAAATGATGAATCTGTTACGATTTCTGCATTTACAGACACGATTATGATCAATATCAACAACTGGAATAATAGACAACCTATTATGCATTTTTTTATGAAATGATAAAGCATATTTAACCTGCTAAGTAAAACTCGAAAAATAAGTTTCCCATATACTTATGTGCCAGCCCGATGTAGGGGCGAACCTTGTGTTCGCCCTCGAACTAATAACGCTTTCGTTCCTATGTACGATGGGCGAACACAAGGTTCGCCCCTACACGTTCTTGGCACATAAATAAATGAGGAATTTATTTTCCGAGCATTCCTAAATAAATAGTTTAAAAGAATTGAATTCCTTTGTCAAGAAGCATAGTCATGTCTGCTATAGACTTTAAGATAAAGATTTTGGCAGTCCAAAATCTTTATCTTAAAGTCTATATTTGTTTTTTGCTAGAGATGTCACTAATTATCATTGATTACTAAAAAAGCGACAATGAATTCCATAAACATGATTTGGATCAATTAGAATATATGGTGCAATAGAAACATTCAATGCATTTAAATTGCTTTGATTCATTAAATCGTATTGACCATTAAAAAATATTGTTTCGCTTGAAGTAAAAGATATTTCAAAATTAGGATATTTAATATGCGTATCATGACCAAAAGCCAGATTGTTGGCCCCTAAAATTTTCATAAATATCAAACCGCTTTTTATTAAATCAGGACTGTTAGAGGGAATCCAATGGAAATTGTAAGAATTTTCATCCTGTCCCAAAATTTGTATATCTGAAAAATTGCCAGTATCACCCATACTGTCAGGAGGATCTATCAATAGGACGTTATGGAAATAACTACTTTGGATATTGAACAAATACAAAGGGATACCATCAGGTACATCATTTGAGGTTACAATCTGAAATTGCATTGTACCGCTGATATTTTTGTTCTGGTCAACTTGAATATGCATGGTTAAATTGAATGAACCGAAAGACTGTGTTTCGTGAAAAATTGTTCCAAGAAAAGAAAAATTGATTTGTTCGTTTTCAATATTAAAATACATTGAACAGGCATTATTGTTCAATATATAAGGGATTACAGCCCACAAAAAACCATAATGTGTGGGAATGGCATCAGGGTGAATTGCTAAATTAATATTTTTTTCATTTTCAAGAATACTGGAAAATGTGATTCCATTTTTTAAACAAAAATATGTATCATTGGATTTGTGAATTTCATAGCCAATCCTGTTTGCTTGAATCTGTAATAAGTATAATGCTTCCGAAATATCTATTTTGGTGTTGCTGTTAATGTCGATAGGGGGAATATAGGCTTGTTGACCTGTCAGTATTTTTAAAACATTCAGGGGCGATTCAATATTGATGCATTGATAGGGTAAATCATCCGCACACTGTATTTGTTTGCTTACAATGCAAAGAAAAATACAAAATAATATTTGAATCGTTTTCATGTTAATTATCTTACCATACGTTTTTGTGCTTAGGAATACTCGAAAAATAAGTTCCCCATTTAATTATGTGCCAGCCCGATGTAGGGGCGAACCTTGTGTTCGCCCATCGTACATAGGAACGAAAGCGTTATTCGTTCGAGGGCGAACACAAGGTTCGCCCCTACACGTTCTTGGTACATAAGTAAATGAGGAACTTATTATTCAAGCATTCCTTAGGAAATTTTGAAAATTATAGACTTTAAGATAAAGATTTTGGCAGTCCAAAATCTTTATCTTAAAGTCTATAGTTTCCCATTTTGAATCATATCAATAAATCATTGTCAAGATGAATGCGTTCATACAAATGCAAATGTATGTTATGTTTTTTCCATTCTACTCAATGGGAAAAAAAATACAGGAATAATATTTGCAGTTACCACCAGTTTGTTGAAAGTGTAATTACAAAAATGGATGAATTCATTTGAAAGGTATATCATGCAAAAAAACAATCGATTTCTCACAAAAAAATCATTAAAAGCAATGCTTTTAATTTTTTCCTGTATTCTTGCTTCGTGTACATCTTATCATCAACAGTTTATCGAAAAAGATGTCATAATATCCAAGGACAGGTATATTGCAGTTTTGCCATTTTTCAATCTGACTGCTTACCCGCATGCTGGAAAAATAGTCTCAGATCTGGTTCTGACAGAATTATATGCGCTCACAGATTTTCGTATGATGGATCAGACAAAAGTCATGAGCATATTGAACAAAGATGATGAAGACATGGAACGTTTAATGAATCATACCGCTGCAGTAAAAATAGGTAAAATGTTAGAGGTTGATAGTGTTATATATGGATCTGTGACTGAATTTCGCTATAAACGCAGTCTCAATGAAGTACCTGTTGCAAGCTTTTCAATTAGATTATTGGATGTCAATTCCAATCGCATTCTTTGGGCAGGAAGTAAATCAGCAGTTGGAGGATCATGTTGGTTTTGTGATGATGCCCTGACACGTCTGGCACATACGATTGCCTATGATCTTGTAAAATCAATTCAGATTAATTAATGCAAGTCTTAAGCTTTGACTGATCTATCCGATTTTTATAATTAAGGGATGTTCTGAAAATAAGTTTCCAATTTGCACAACAGATCAGACAAGTCCGACTTGTCGGAATTTACCGATAGGAGGACTTATTATGGGCGCTTTTTTAGAATGCGCCCCTTATTTTTTAGCATTCCCAAAAAAAATGGAGGTTTTATGCAGATTCAACATACACTCAATATGGATGCCTTAATCAATATCAGGCAATACGTACATTCAAATGTCGAAAAAAATCAGATTGCTGGCGATTCTAATCAAGAAGACAATTTCGCATATGTCTCACACATTTCAACATCAGCAAAAGTCATGAATCGTTTGGATGAATTCTTAAACATGGGCCAATCCGATTCATTGTCATTGGATGATATGTCTGCGGATGAAAAAGATACGTTTCTTTCAATGTTGTCCGCGCTTTTAAGCAAAGGTGTGATGGGATATGAAATGTTAGAAGTTGAAGATGGGGTTCCTGAAAAATTCTATATTGTTAATCAGATTGGCAGTCAGGAAACATATTCAAAGCCACTGGCTATTGATGAAGAGATGGCGCCGCATCTTCGTTATTAGAAAGGGTAAGTTATTGTGCAAACAAATATTTTCGACGAATTTGTTCAAGGGTGCCATCGTTTTCAATTTGATGAAATGCTTTTCTCAATTGAATTGTGATATTACCAGGAGTGCCCTTGCTGATACCCATGTAATAGCCACCTTCGTCAATTAAAGTTAATACTTTTTCAAGCTGATCAAATCGATATCCCAATTGTTTTAATTTATATGCAAGCGCCATTTCGTTTCCAGTGATCAATTTTATTCTATCTTTAAATAACATCTTGATATTCTGGTCTTCTCTAACAACAATATGGATATTGTTGAAGCCATGATTTGTCAAAAACAGATGCGTCGCATCATCTCTGACCACACCAATCATATACTTTTTCGCATCTTCCAATGAATTGACAACAATATCAGTTTTTCCTTTTCTCTTAAAAAGATCAATATGACGTGGCGCAAATGGGCCAATCCATTTAAAAAGCCACTCTCGTTCATCATTTCTTGCCATTGTGTAAATAAGGACATTTTTTTCATACAATGCATTATGATAGGCTCTCGCCCACGGGTATAGTGTAATTGAATACTTGATATGGGCTCTTTTTAAAGTCTCTTGAACAACCTCTGTTCCAAAACCAATAATTTCTTCTTGTTGTTTATAATTGTATGGCGGCCAATCTTCTGTTACGACAGAAATTTCTTGGGCATAAATGTACCCTATGGTTAAACTCACGAAAGTAAAAACAAAAATAAATGTTTTCATATAAACTCCATGGTTTAAGGTCATTTTCCAAAAAGGAGGATATTTTGAACAAGATAAATTTACGTTGGCTGCATGCAGGTCGTTTGCGCGATTTGTTTTTGATTGAAAACAACAATCATTATTTGTGAGATAAATACGACAAAAAAGACACTATGAGAAAACATAAAATTCACTCATAGTGTCTCTCTTATTCAATGTAAATTAATGGTGTACGTTATTTTCTGCATTCATGGTGTCCAAAATTGTCTTGACAACACACCATGTCATTCCTGCACCAATTATGCTAAGGGCATACCATAGTCCGCCCATGAAAACAATATGCGACATATCCCATGCCCATTCAAATATAAATGGAAACATTTTTAGATCCTTTCCTTTGCAATACGTCAAACGCGCATTGCAGGGTTTATGTTCAGACAACAGCAGGTTGAAGAGTTCCCGAATCAGGAAGTTCTACATCAACCGGGCAGCCATCAATAGGGTTCAATTCACGCTCCTGTGGAAAAACAGGTAGATATCGGTATGAGATTCCAATCAATATGGCACCATAGGCTACAGGTAAAATCGTGGTTGCAATTTCCTGCCAGCTTGGAATATACAATTGCCATTGTTCAAATGGTAATACCGGAACAGCCATTACCTGACACACCATTGCCCAACGATTGGTACAGACACCAATACATCCTAAAATAACAGCCAATGTCAGTAAGGTAGAATTTTGCCGCATCCCTTTATTTGTCAATATTACTGCCGGAATAATACCTCCAAGGAAGAGTTCCAGAAATACAATCCATTGTCCATAGAAGGCATTATTAGAATAAAATTCAGAAAAAGTAAATCCAGCCTGTGGTGCCAATACTGCGCCCCAATAAAAGGTATCAATTAATTTGGCGACCATATATGTAAGAATCATCCAACCAGAAATTTTTGCCAACAGATCAATGACATTATCTTTAACCAGTTTTTTGCCAGTTACTTTCTCAATTAATTTTGTTAATGTCAGTGTAAAGCATGGCCCATAAGCTGCTGCCGACCATGTAAACAAAAAGAATGTCCATGGCCAGATAAACAGTCCCTCTCGATACGCAAAAGGACGTCCATACAATACACCGGCTACGCCTCCCAATGAACCCTGATGAAAAAATGATAAAAAGGCACCTGTTGCAGCAAAAATGCCCATAATTTCATGCATATTATGAGATAAATTATGGAAAAATGGGATTTTATCAATCTGGCGATTTTCCAATATTAATGGGATGTATTCAATTGTCAATACCGCAAAATAACAGGACAAACAAAAGGCCACTTCAGTCAGCATGGAATGAACATTCGCATGCCAAAAAATAAACCATCCGCGCAGCGGCTGGCCAATATCAATTGCGAGTATCAACAGTGCAGAACTATAACAGATAAAGCCTATTAAAACTGCGTAATTAATGATATTTTTCAGATCATCTTTTCCCACAACATATTTTAAAAAACCGCTAAAAAAGGCACCGCCGCCCAATGCAATAACAGCTAAATCTGCCCAGATCCAGAGGGCAAATCCATAATAATCATTCATGTTGGTCTGATTGAGTGCTTTAAACCAACACAAAAACATGGCGTAAACGCCCCACAATGCAATAAGGCCTGCAATACCAATAAAAAGGGCAAATTGCCAAAAGGGACATCGTTTAACCCCTTTTGGGATAAGTGCAGAATCCATGTTTTACTCCTTCCTTCCAATATTTAATGATGTACTGCCGCAGTTTGAGGCATTTCATCAGGAAGATAATTATCCAATGATTTTCGAACCCATTCGCGTGTTGTCAGATAATATACTTTGGGATTTGTTTTCAGACGTTCCAGTAGTCTGAAAGCATACTTACTTTGTCTAAGCTTATAAACCGCATGGGTTGAATTTTCAAGATCGCCAAAGGTTATGGCACCTGCCGGACACGCCTCAGTGCATGACGTTTGATATTCTTCTTCCTTCAGATTGTCTCGACCTTCAACAAGCGCCTTGTCTTTTGCCAATTGATAGCGGTGAAAACAAAAGCTGCATTTTTCCACAACACCGCGCATTCGTGGGGAAACATCCGGACTTAAACTTCGTTCCATCCCTTCAGGCCAGATCGGATCCCACCAATTAAAATACCTGGCATGATATGGACAGGCCGCCATGCAATATCGACATCCAAAACATCGGGTATAAATTTGACTGACAATGCCTGTTTCATGGCTGTAATCTGTTGCAACAGCCGGACAAACCGACACACATGGGGAATGACCATCATCATGTATTCCACCACATTGCATACATGGGCGCGGTATATAGCAAATATCCACATCTGACAATGATTTGCCATTTGTAATTTTATAAACGCGCATCCAGGTAATGCTTTTTGTTTTATCGGTTTCATCTTTACGAAAAGGGACATTATTCTCAGCCATGCAGGCCACCATGCAAGATCCGCATCCTGTGCATTTATCCAGATCGATGACCATGCCATATTTGTTCTTTTGTTGATGTGTGCTTGATTGTTTCATTTAAACCTCATTTTATAAGCGTCACTTATGCCTTTGAAAGTCTTGCTCTGATGCCCCAGGCAACATCCTGACCTGTCAGCGAGTCTTCAACCGGCTTTATCAGAGACATATAGTTGACCCCTTTTCCTGAAAGATAATCATCATAGGCTGTATGCCCTAGTCCTCTGGGGATTGCTACAACATTTTCCATGATACCCTCATGGACATTTACACGAACACGTGCACTGCCATGCGGTGTACTCAAACTGGCAACATCATTATGCCTTAAACCCATTATTTTTGCAGTTCTGGAATTGATTTCAACCAGAACATCATTGCCTTTGAGGACAGTGTCATCCAATGTTTTTATCATAAATGGCGGCGTTGGAGCGCCATTTGCTACCAGGCGTATGGAATCACATGATATTAACAATAATGGAAATTTGGCTGTATCGCCATCAATGGGAACAGGTTCAAAGGTAATTTTTTGTTTACTGTTTGAAATAAATTCAAATTTTCGGGATGATGTTGAAAAACGTCGGACAGGTTTGTAGCTGGCATCATCAACAAACCCTTTTTGATTTAATGTTTTCCAGTATTGTCCCAAATGATTTTTCAGGCAGCCTTCAAAATCTGTCCAGGAAAAGGCATTGGCAACAGCACCGCCCAATTTTTTTGCCATACGAATGATAACATCACCAGAATGACAGGTATCATATACCGGTTTAACAACAGGTTTTTGTAAACTGACAATGGGTTTTTGAATTCCAGGGGGGGTTCGTGTGTCGCTCAATTTTTCCAGATAGAAATGATCGGGTAAAATTAAATCCGATAAAATGGTGGTTTCATCCATAAATGATGAGAAACTGACAATCATTGGTATGCTTGCCAAGGCTTTTTGAACAGCCTCTTGATTGGACAATTGATAGACTGGATTTGCGCCATAAACCATTAAACATGATACAGGTGATTCTTTAGACTTACGAATAGCATCAATCATTCGATGTGGACGATTGGAGAACGTTTTTGAATCTGGATCAAGGGGTTTTTGATTTAATCCTTCAATCGCAATACCATCCAATTCAGCAGGTTTCCAATTTTGGAGTGATATTTCAGGTTTTGCCCACACACCGCCCTTTTCATTGATATTACCAACCAGCGCATTCAGGGCATGAATTGCCATAAATTCCGCAACACTTCCAGCATTTTCCAGATTTCCTCTACCAAACAACGCAACAGGGCGTTTTGCCTTTGAAAAATCTTTAGCCAGAAACCGGATAATCTCTGAATCCAGGCCTGTAATTGAAGCGGCTTTTTCTGGAGTATATGATTTGTCTATCAGGGCTTTGAAATCATCAAGTCCTTGAATGTATTTTCTGGCAAAGTCATGGTTATATCGATGTTCATGAATAATAAACTGGGCCATAGCCAGTGCAAGCACGGCTTCTGTTCCTGGTTTAACAGTGAACCAGGAGTCTGCTTTAGCAGCGGTATTAGACATGCGTGAGTCAATATGAACCATTCGTGCTTGTGAAGGTTTTAATGCAGATTTTCGCGCTCCATGAATCTGGAACATTTTTCCAGGCGAGCCCCAACCATCCATAAGGGCTGCACCAAAACTCAAAATGTAATCTGCATTTTCTAAATCATATGCAATTGAACTCTCATCCCCTTGCATACGTTTTAAGCCTTCAGCAGAAATATCCTGAGCTGATGGCATCTGAAAAACATTTGGTGTGCCATAAGACTGACAGAAACGTTGAAACAATGCTGATGTGCTATCTGAATGATTGCCCAGAATACAAGCCAATTCATGTGATTTTTTATCATCCCGCATTTGTTTCAGTGAATTATGGAAAATTGTTAAGGCTTCAGTCCATGAGATGGGTTTAAATTTATTTTCACCGCGATCACCCACTCGTTTTAAAGGCGTTTGAATGCGCGTTGGGCCATAAAGTAACTGAAGACCAGACAGGCCAAGCAAGCAGATACCGCCCTTATTAATAGGATGATCGTCCCTGCCCTCAATCTTAATTGCCCGATCACCGGATTTTCTTACAGTAATACCACATCCCCCCGGACAGAGCGTACAGACAGAATTCACATTTGTCACTTTTCCAACCGGTGGGACTGGCGTCCAGGGCCAATTTTGTGTCCAGATAGATGAATCATCGATCAATTTCCAGGGAAGCGGCGTGATGGCTGTACCTGCGGCAGCGCCCAGACCCAGTGATAAAAAAGCTCTACGATCTATTTTCATCGTTTTTTCCTCTTTTAATATTTCAAACATTGTTTTTCATTTCTGAAAAGTCAATGTTGAATGTAATTACATCTCGCTTGAAAATATCGAACTGTGTATGAATCATTGAGATATTATTTATGACATACAAAGCAAGCATCCTTTTTACCTGCCATTTCTGCATGACATTCAGCACAATCATCCATTTTCATACGATCCCAGGAATTCTTTTTAATTCCAGCGATATTTTTTCCCCAGATATCCCGGCTGACTTTAGTAATTCGGTTTTCTTCATACACGCGTGAATGTGTTGATTGGCCAATTGGACCATGACAGGTCTTGCATTCAAGATCAATCTTTTTCACATGCGCGGCATGAGAAAAAAAGACACAATCGGGTTGTCTGGAATACACCAGCCAGGGAATTTCACGATTTTTCCTGACATATTGCTCAACCAGCTTGAGTTCTTCCTTGCTTTCTCCCTGGACCTCCTCATGGCATTCCCTGCAATTGGCCAGATTTGGAACACCCGAAAAACTGCCATCCTCATAAAAAAAGTGGCAGCTTTGACACCCATTTGAAACAACATCCAGATGTACCCGATGGTTATAATCAATGGGCTGATGCTTTTTTGAATAGAGAAGCTCCGGAAAAACAATCCACCCAAAGATCATACTTGCTACAACACCCACCAGGAAAAAAACTGTAATCGTTCCCGGTCCTGCGCCCGTGCAAGTTTTGTGCGATTCATTTTTCGCGTTTTGATCATTTGTCGTCATCCGCATCCTCTTTGATTGTTTTTTACAATTGCCTGTTGGACAATTGTTGTGTTAGGTTTGTGCATGATGATAACCATGCATTCATAAGTACATTCATTTGAATAATCCTAAATTTATACCTATAAATGGAATTCTTGTCAAGGAAAAATCAACAAACTGGACACGCCTTCATTTTCGGAAATCATCTATATACATAATGTCTTAAACATGATTAAAGCATCAACATATCCAAAACTGATACTTTTAAACGCCTTTGGCAGGACACCAATAATAAATTCAGTGGTTCAGGCAGTCGCAAACATTAATTGTTTTTCAAAAGTATTGTGGTTATCACATTCCAACGCCTGCCAAAACAAGCTTTTTAATGTTTCTATCTGATCAATTGATTTTATTGTTTCAACAAAACGTGCAGGAATAACATTAAATTGTTTTTTTAAGGCTTCCATCAGCATCTCTCGTGAGTTTTGCAACATGCCCTGATTTAAGCCTGTTTGCTCGCCATCCTCTCTGGCAATTTCTAAAATATCAAGCATATTCTTTGCCTCCTCATAAAAATTATGTAAAGTTTGTGTATCCAATATTTTGTTACACATGATCAATGTCAAAATAACCAGTTTCTCATAGATTTGATCTTTTTTTAATAATCCAATTTCATAACTAATTACTGATTTGGCCAGATCCTGCCTTTCCTCTTTCTTAATATCCCCATACAATGGCAGAAAAATCAATTCAATCAAGTTGTCATAGTTTCCTTTTAATATTTCTTCTTTAATACCTCTCAGTCGTTTAAGGCCATCTTTTGAGGTCAGATCAATAATAACAGGTTCATAATAACCGCTTTTTGTCTGAATTCGTTCCGGCAAGTTATGTTTTTGACCGGATATCAACAGGATGTCTGTCATTGCTAAAGTATATTGTCTGGCAGCCTGAAAATGATAGATACAACATCGGTAAAAATCATCTTCAGTCATGTTGCGTTGTTCCTCAACATGATAGCAGGCACCTGTTTCATCTCGAAAGATTAAGTCTAATCTTCCGGTTTGCATGTGGATTTCAATCGGCTCAAAGGTGAAAACATCCACAATTCTGGCAGATTTAATCCCAAATATTTCGAGGGTTTTTCCACGAAATTCCTGAGCAATGTATTTAATTGCTGCATCATAATTTTGTTGGTATCTCAAAGCATTCTTGCCATGTACACTGGTAATATTTTCAACTGAATTGATAATATCATATTGATTTGTGCAATGGATGATTCTGACATATAGCTGTTTCAGCCGATTCTTATTTTCTATGGAATGAACCTTATGAAACAAGGCATTGTTGGGCTGATCCAGTTTTTCTTTGATTTCTTCAATAATCAGGCCTTGAAGTTTGTCAATTGTATCCAATGTTACTCCTACTATTTGATATGCATAAATTTTAAGTAATCAGGCAGTCGCAAACATTAATTGTTTTTCAAAAGTATTGTGGTTATCACATTCCAACGCCTGCCAAAACAAGCTTTTTAATGTTTCTATCTGATCAATTGATTTTATTGTTTCAACAAAACGTGCA
>Ga0272440_1000976_pt1 | contig 23813 bp, 20 predicted proteins | sample SSMMMBAug17_FD_192440 | JGI IMG/M metagenome (GOLD analysis project Ga0272440, IMG submission 192440) | Marine sediment archaeal communities from Little Sippewissett salt marsh, Falmouth, MA, United States - SSM-MMB-Aug17 | ecosystem: Environmental > Aquatic > Marine > Wetlands > Sediment ...
GGATGATAACCTTTGTTTTTTCATTGATTTTTGATTCAATTAGGTTTACATCAATATTGTATGAATGAGGATCACAATCAACAAAAACAACTCGGGCTCCTGCCATAGAGACAGCTTCTGACGTTGCTACAAAACTATTGCTAGGTACAATCACCTCGTCATCTGGAGCAATATTTAATGCTTTTAGGGCTATAAATAATGCATCAGTGCCGTTGCCTACACCTATACAATGCTCTGCATTGCAATAACTGGCAAAGTTTTCTTCAAATTCTTGAACGAATTTGCCTTTAATAAATGCTGTATTAACAATAACATTATTAATAGCTTCGTCTATTTCGTTTTTGATCTTATTGTATTGTGTTTTTAAATCTACAAATGGAATAGAAATATGCTTCATTATTACGTTTCCTTATTTTTTAAGGTGCTGCTTCTAGAAAAATATGACAGGCAATTTCTTCAAATTGTTTACCAATCTCAAACAATGCAACAATAAGCTCTTTCGATGGTTTGAGCGCTTTCATTTGTTCATTGCTAAAAGGCTTTAAAAAAAAATTAAAACATTCTACAACATGAAAGCCACAGGATTTGATTTGCCGAATAAGCTTTTCTTTCGTATAGCGACCTGGCTGATCAAATTTGATATTTCTTTCAGAACTGTCAAAGACATCCTTCAACAGTCCCATTTTTACACCAATCTGACGATGCAAGGAGAGCATATTCGGAACAGTGATATACAATCTCCCTGATTGAGGTACAAGCCATGTTTTTATTCTGTTCAAAAGGGATTCCGGGTCATGCATGTGATGTAAGACATGAGCCAAAACAATGGCATCATAGTATTTATCCGGGTTAAATCTTTCAAAAAGACTATGATATACTGTTACAGAATCCTTGTACAAAGTACGTATATTCTTTACAAATATTTCAGAACCTTCAACAATTTCGACAGAATTTGCACTTTTTAGTAACATGCCTGTCATATAACCATCCAGGCATCCCATTTCCAGGACATTCTTTCCATTAATTCTTGGCGCAATAATTATTCCGCTTTGTTTTGTCAGATGGGTATCAAAATCATCCGATGGATTATATTGTTGCGCAATATTTTCAATATTTTGCATATCAATTAGAACTCTTTGCAGATAGGGTCAATTGGTTTGTTCAGGTCATTGAGAATCCAGGTTTCTCTAACAACCCCACGACCACCGAGGCCCTCCTTAAAATTCAAAATACCCCACTTGATCCATTTATCTCTTGAAGAAATTCCAAAATTAAACCAATCGAAATGATTATCCCGGTAATAGTGAAAAATGGAATCAAATATCAAATATAGAGGTTGAAATTTTGAGTATTTAAAATCCTGTGCGATATAAAAATCATGAACAGCCCTTGTATTTATTTCAAAAACGACAACAACGCCAACCGGTATTTTATCTTTCATTGCTGTCCAGGCTTTAATTCTATTTGGGTACCTGTTTTTAATATCTATTAACTCATCAAGGGTGTGTGTCGGAGACTTCTCATAACGCTTTTCAAGATTATTCTTAATTAAATGATAAATTTTTTCAACTGGGAAATTATATGAAACTGTAAGCCCTTCAGATTTCGCTCTATTCACAGACCAGGAAAAAGTTTTTTTAGAAAGTTTCGACAAAGGTATTCTGGACTGAAGGAAAACGGCACTGCTTAATTCTCTTGTTTTTAGATTGAACCCCTTGTGCCAAAGGAGAAATGAAAGTTCCTGATCAGGTGGGTCGGAAAAAATTATCTGTTCAGGAAGTCTGATTTCAATACTATTCGCTTGGAATTTTTTTGCATAATCAATAATCTGTTCAAGTATATCAGAAACCCCAGAAGTACTTATTGATGGAGAATATATCAGACCTCCATAAGAGCTACCAGGATGGGATGATAAGACTTTCACACCACTTGTTTCTAAAAAAACAGATGGAAAAACAGCGGATATAATTGGGGGGTTCGATTTTTTTTTTATGAACAACAATGAAGCGTCATTAAACTTTTGTTCGGAATGATATTCAAGAAAATTTCGTTCATGAAATATTGTACCATTTCTGGATTGATTAATTACGAATTCATCCCATGCGTCCTTCCATGAACCAGAGTAACCAACTCTATAAAATTCATTATTGTTTGGGCTTTCCATTTTTGCCTCATCCTTTCAAAAACTTTTGAGCTTTTTCCAAGATCCTGACAACTTGCAATCCATTTTCTCCACTTGTCAAAGGGTGTTTGTTATTCTGAATACAATCTATAAAATGTCTGCATTCTAATTTAAGAGGTTCATCAAAATTAATTTTTGGTATATTTATATCACCCAAACGATTTTTAAGATGAAATAATGCGTAACTATAGATTTCATGCTTCAAATCATCTTGTAGCGTCTTATCAATCCCTTTATCATGAATTATTATTTTGGCATCTGTAGAAACATCATCATAAATAAGCATCTTTTTGCTTCCAACAACAACCATTTTACGGGTTTTATTTGGATCCAGCCATGAGACATGAATATGGGCTGATTTTCCAGATGGGAAATCCATGTGCATAAACACAAGATCCTCAATACCTTCTTGCAAAAAAGAGACACCTTTTGCAAGAACGTTTGAAGGCTCCTCATTTAGCCAATATAGAATAATAGAAATATCATGTGGAGCAAGATTCCACATCGCATTGACATCCTGACGTACTCTTCCCAAATTGAGACGCTGCGAAAAGATGTAATATATATCGCCCAATTCACCACTATCAATGTATTGTTTCACTTGCCTTACAGCTTGATTGTATATAAATGTGTGCCCCACCATAATTACTCTATTTCTATCTTTGCCAATCTGAATCAGTTCTTCTGCTTCTGTGCTTTTCATAGATATCGGTTTTTCTACAAGGATGTGTTTATTTGCCAAAAGCGATTTTTTTGCATATTCATAATGCATCATCGCAGGAAGCGCAATAACAACAGCATCAATGGAAGAGTCATTTATCACGGAATCGGCGGATACCGATATTTCAATTGATGGGAACTCGGACTTTGCTTTTTCTAATAGGTTCTCATTTGTATCGCAGACAACGAGTCGATCAATTGCTTTTATTTTTGAAAAGTTTCTGACCAAATTTGGTCCCCAGTATCCACAGCCTAATTGAGAAATCTTTAACATTTTTGCTCCATATTTATATACGTTAAAAGGACATTTCAAACACATTGAACATCTTTAGCATAAAGGTGATGATTTCCATTTTAATTCATTTAAAACCATACATTCTCTGCATGGAAAAGGCAGCTTATTCAAGTCATCAATCGGAGCTGTAATTAACTTTACGAATTGTCTATACTTTTCACTGTTTAGAATAGAAATGAAAGATGTCTCAAATGAAACAGTCCCCATTGTTAATTCTCCTGTTGATTCGGAACCACACGGAATAAAATCTCCATTGGAAAAAATCATTGGACATCCACGTAAGTAATAACAATGTGCGTTATGTTTCTTGACCAATTCAATTTTTTTTCCAGCTTCTCCTTTTAATTTTTCTCTTGTATTAAACACCTGATGTTGAAGTGGCGTAAAATGCAAAGACAAATTTTTTGTTAAATTAAATACAGTGCTATTTTTGATTGTCCCATTTTCGTATACACCCAGAAGGTCTCCTATGCCTGTTTCAGGAATAATATTTCTCTTATCGAGAAGATTGAAGATATCTCTTAAAAAATCTAATAACAAAAGAATATATTGATAGCTTGAAAAGTGCATTGAAGGAAGTTGATCCCATAAAAAAGCTTCTTTTGAGTCAGGAAGAGAATACATAACACTGATTTCTAAGTGATTACTAAATTGCTTATGCAAATGTAGGTCTATTAAAGACAACAAGTTATTATAATATTTTTGATAGGATACTTTCGTTCCCCTATATTTGAAAGAATCCTTTGTCAGGTTGTGAAAACTTATATTAACATAATCTATCCCCGACGTTACCATGCCAGAATATTTTTCATCATTTAGTATCAATCCATTTGTTGTCAGGTGAGCCTTCAATCCATTTGAAACAACATATTTAACAGCATCATTAAATTTTGAGTATAGTAATTGTTCTCCCATTCCAGTAAAAATAATAATATCTGTCAATCTATTTTCAGAATTTGCCGAATTGTAATCTGAAATATCTTTTATAATCTTCTTAAATAATTCAAAATCCATATCTTTTCGTCGTGTTTTCAACACGTGATGCGGGCAGAAAAGACATTTCATGTTACATCTATTTGTTAATTCAATAACCAATCTTTCAATATAAGGTGGCATGATATCTCCGAAAACTATCTTTCATAAAATTCTCTAATGGTTTTTGCGATATAATCCAATTGATTAATTGTCAATTCAGGATAAACTGGTAAGCTCAGAATCCGATTTGCCAAATGCTCTGTTACCGGAAAATCTCCTGACTTATATCCCAAACTTTTGGCAGCTTTTTGCAAATGAATCGGGATATGATAGTGAACAACTGTTTCAACACCTTGTCTTGATAAATAATTCTGAAGATTATCACGTTGATCAGCTTGAATCATAAACGTTTGATATGCAGAGTGTTCAAAAGGCTGTTCTTGAGGAACTTCAACGACGTCTGCTAGGTTATGACGATAAAAATCAGCATGTTCTCGTCGCTTCTTTATAACAGAATCCAGATTTTTCAGCTTTAATCGTAATATAGCAGCCTGTATTGTATCAAGACGACTGTTTAAACTCCAGAATTCACATTCGTTACGATTTATTAGGCCATGATTACGTGCTTTGATCAGATATTTATAAACCAATTCATCGTTTGTGACAATGATGCCACCATCCCCACAGGCGTTTAAGTTTTTTAAGGGATGAAAACTGAAACAACCAGCAATACCAAAAGATCCGACTCGTTTTTCGTGATATCGGGCGCCCACAGCTTGAGCAGCATCTTCTATGATAACCAAACCATTTTTTTCAGCGATTGCCTGAATTTGGTACAATTCTGATGGACGACCTGTCAAATGAACCGGCATAATTGCTTTGGTTTTTGATGTTATTGAGGCTTCTAATAATTCCGGATTAAGGTTAAAAGTATTCTTTACATCAACAAAAACAGGCGTTGCGCCAGTCAGAGCAATAGCAGATGCAGAAGCGAGAAATGAATTAGGAGAAGTAATAACTTCATCACCAGAACCAATCCCTGACGCTTTCATTGACAATACAAGAGCATCTGTACCACTCCCAACACCAACAGCATATTTTGTGCCGCAGTACTCTGCAAACTGTTTCTCAAAGTCTCTTACTGTAGTGCCCAGAATGAATTGACCTGATGAGAGAGTTTCTTCAATCGCCAACAATAATTCATGTTTAATATGATCATGCTGACTTTTAAGATTTATATATGGAATAGAAAAGTATTGTTTCATCTTGACTCATTTCATGTTTTATAATTCTTCACCTAAGTAATAGTTCAAAAAAAATGGATTTTTGATATATTTTTCAAATAACCGTATGTTCGATGGAGCATAATGATGCAAAATTTTCTGTCTAATTTCTTCTGTAAAATATGAATATCTCTTTTTCGGATCTCTGGGTAATAGTGTTTTTAAGTAACGGCCAAGTTTGAATGCCTTGTCAAAAGGCAATATTTTATTTGCATAACGCATTACTTCCAATCCTTCCTGTGAAAGAGATTCGTTTATAACATGTGTAGTATTTTTTGTTAGTATTGAAAGATCGGGATCAATTATTGACAAAAACTCATTCGAAAATTGCTCAATTCCAATTTGCTTTATAGTTTCAAAACAAATCGTATGGATATTATCATATCCGAATTCACTAGCGTACACATCAAGTATTTTATCATACTGATATGACAAAGGAAAATTAGCAAGAAAATCATGCCATTCTCTTGTTTCAATCCCTTCTGCAACTGTTTGATTATAGAAAGATTCTGTTAGATAATCCTGTCTTCTTGTTGCTAATATAATATGAATATCAAAAGGTTCAAAGATACTTTTCAACGTTTTAGCCATCATTTTAGCGCCTTCTGTTGGTAACCTCACCCATTCTAAACTATCTTTTCCTGCTTCTAGTAATAATATATTATATAAATAATTTTTGGGTTGCAAATTTAACGAGGGGTGATCAAGAATTTTGCAAACAGGATAATTCATATAATCTTTGCCATAAATACGTTTCAACCTCTGAATCATGTATATTTGCCCTTCAACTGTCCCTGGAGGATACAAGACACATCTGTTAAAAAAACCTTCAGAACTTAAAATAACCTTTGACATATCAAGTTGATAGATGTCATTTGTGACTTTTGTTTTGATAATATCAATTGCTTCTTCAGATAATGGTGCAAAAAGCACAAGAAAGGATCCTAATTGGCGGAAAAATAATTTAGGAAATATTTTATAATAATCCTGCGTTGTTGAGGTTAAGACATAAGTAGATTTTTTTTTTGCGAATACCCCTGAAAACACATCCAACATATTCTGTAAAAACGATGTAGCTGTTTTAGGGCATCCAATATGTATATATAACTTTTTTTTCAAATTATCTCTCCTAAATTGTTTTCACTTATGCATGATATAGGGAGCATTCCTAAAAAGTAGGACATTTTGCAAGATGCTATCAACAGTAACAATGAAATGAATAAATGCTGTCAAGCAAATAGTTCATGTTAAAACAATATAGAAATTTTCCTAATCATTCTTTTCGCTTCAGATTCAATAATATTCTTATCAAACTGAACATCATAATAATTTATGTATCACTTCAGCTATATCTCTCATAAAATGTCCTTCTGACATATTGCGAATGTCATTTCCAAAAGAATTAGAACACCCTCGTTTATATATCGAAATATCAGGATCCTTAAGTTTACCTGTTTCATCATCTATAGTATATTTATATTGAAAATCTAATTGTCCACCTCTGATATATTTGATAATATTATTTAATTCACTTTTATCGAATTCAACTTTCGTAAGAATATCTATAAAACGATCAGGCAGGTTTACTTCTTTAAGTGCTGCCCGAATCAGAGGTTTTGTTTCTTTTAGAACAGAACCGTCAAAGTTTGTAATCCAGCGTTCACGATTTTTCATGTTAATAGCGACTGCTGAATTTGAGTCATCAATTTTATAGAGTTTTTTACGACTACATTGGAAACGTAAGTCCTGAAGTTGATCGCCGATATGCCTTGAATACTTTCCTCGTATAAGAATATTGACAAGATTAAGCGGAATATTTCCTTCAATAACAAAATACCAAAGCTTCTGCAATGCATATAGTTCTTGTTTATTCGAAATATTGAGACGAGACTCATGGAAAAAGGACTCGGCACAATACTTGAGTTGATCGTCACTGATAAAGCCATGGTCTACACAATATTGCCCCAGCGCTGTTCGAGGATAGGGTTGAAATATAGAACACCATGAATCTGTAACACGATGATTTATATTGAATTGTAAGGTATTAAAAGCATCTTCTAAGGGATTTAATAACGGTAATCCGATCATATTTTGCATTCTGGCATTTATACCAAACTGTTCAAACAAAGAAACTGCAAGAATAATATCGGCATTATGGATATGACCACGATTCAGCAAATACTGTTGGACATCAGGATCAGCAGATTCTAATGCATAGTTAACCATAATGAGTCCAGAAGTGAAAAGATTTTTAGCCAGTTGCTTGTCTAAATGGTTAACCCGAAAGCTACACATCCATGGAATTTTTATCTTTTGAGAATACAATTCTATAAAAGTATTTAGCCACGACTTTCCACCTTGAAGAAAATTATCATCAATGAAAAGAATTTTTTCTAAATCATATTTGTTTTGTATTTCATTAATTTCAGCTATAATATTTTCAGGGCTTCGTCGATTAAACCACTGTTTTGTGTTGTTGTCAATTTTTGTCAATGCCAAAAAAGAATGATTAAAGCAATATGAACATCTGTAAGGACAGGCACGAGAAGTGATGATATTTTTAAGAGGATTATTCCGAAATTCATCATATTGATAAAAAATGTCTCTGTCAGGAAATGGCAATTCATCAGGATGACTAACAATACGTCCTTTGACAAATCCCGGTTTGACGCGTCTCTCAACAATATCAATAATCGCTTCTTCTCCCTGACCAAAAACAACGAAATCTACATAAGGTTCATAGGCAATTTCTGGAAAAAAAGTACAGTGCGGGCCTCCAAAAATATTTGGAATCCCGTATCGAAGTTTTACATTACGAGCTATTTGCAAAGCATGACTGTGTTCACCTGTAGAGATTGAAAAAGCAATAAAGTCAGGATGGTAATCACATATTCTTTCATTCAAATCTTCTTTATCCACTTGAATCAGATCAGCATGGTGTCCTTTACTCTTGAGAGCTGATGCTAGATACATGATTCCGAGCTTTTCATTGCGGAGATTTCTTTCAATAAAAAGTATTTTTTTTCTTTCCGTCACAGTATTGCCTTAAATAATAGTGAAAAAACCTATTCGTCTATAAACTTTTCGGATATACTTTTTCTAATGGTTTCTGGCATAGTACAATAAACGTGCTGCCTTCTGTTTTAATCTCTTCTTCTTTAACCTTTTTTGCCAGTAAATAAATTTTTCCAGGGTCACTATCCAAATAATGAATTCTTGTATTATTTGTTATCTTATGAATTTCACTTTCTATCTTTGTTTCAGGATAAGTAAGTTTAGCATTTATAAAATCAAACCCCACAGATTTTGCCATACCTAGAAAAGCAGGTAATGATATATAGCCTGGGATAATGTCCAACCCATAGAGTGGTTTATCAAGAACTTTGAGCCATATTTCAAATAGCTTTCTTTTCATAAATGGTAAATATGGTATATCGTATTGGCTTTCATGGGGAAAACGATGATCAACAGAGTTTAGAAATAAAAGTCCTCCTGGCATTAAAACCCTCATAAATTCTCTGATCGCAGCAAAAATATTATCAATATAAGCCAATACGCCATGACAGGTAATCATTGAGAAATAATTATCAGGGTATTGAAGATCCTTTATATCGCCATGTTGAAGAGAAGAATAAATTTCCTTTTCAGGAAAACCAGCAATACTTGCAAGTTGTCGAGCCAAAGTAACATAACCAGGTGTGTAATCAATTCCATCAATATTGATTCCTCTTAATCTTGCGGAAATTGTGAGAGAGCCTGTACCAAATCCTGCTTCAAGAACTGTTCCGCCTTCTCCTTTCAATGCCTTTAATCCAAATTGTTGGTTCAGATTCAAGATATTATTGATTCTCCAGTCATTTCTGGTTTCAAGACTTTGAGCGATAGAGTTCACCCAGCCAGATATTCTTGAAGATTCCCATCCGAAATAATATGTTGAATCTGTCACAAACTGTGAGTTCATCAATATTTCTCTGTACATTTTGTTCATTGGATTTCCTTATTTAGTATAAAGATTAGGTGCTTCCCCAGAAAAAATAAGGTCATTTTAAATACTCGCACCATATTTATATGTTTGCAATTTTGACCACAATTTGTGCCGATCTTCAATTGACATGTTTGAATATCGATATTGATCGGCTCTTCCCCGTTCAGATTTAATTTCATCTATGACTTCAAGTACCATTCTGAGTTTAAGTGGTGTTTGATCCGGAGAAGTAAGATGACTCTTTTCCTTGCTGGCTATTAATTCTTCGATGAACTGAGCCCACCTATGCAGAAACCTGTATTGAAATTCTCGCGTTTCAGGATCTGTGCATTTAATAAAGTAATTACGACTGATAAAAACATTTGTATTTGGGATAGATACTTTTTCCATTTCAAAATCTTCATATTCTTCAAACAATCGGGAACCCATCTGGGGTTGAGCCATTATATTCAAACCGGGAGATATCCTCCCCTTTTCTAGTTCTATCAAAATACGTTTCGATGTATTCTCAATCCATTCAAGTTTGGAATTTGGTGTGCATAGTATAAAAGTAACAGAAGGCTTCATACCATATGAATTTAACAAATCAAGATTCTTATCAATGGTTTTAAGGTTCACTTTTTTATTTAATTCTTTCAGAATTTCTGGCTGAAAGTTTTCAACCCCAATATGTAAAGATCGAAATCCAGCGTTTACCATTAGCGAAACAACTTCTTCGTCCAAATCATCAATTCTGGAAAAAGCAAAAAAAGTCACAGACAGTTTTGCTTCAATGACAAGGTTTAGAAATACAATTAGCTGTTTCCGTCTGCTGCAGAAATCATCATCAGTGAAATAAAAGGTTTCAACTCTCGGATGCGCTTTAATTATTCGCTTTAACAAATCCACAAGATCTTTCCCGGATATATCTGCTAAAGGCACTGCTTTTGTCCCACATGCTGATTTAAGAAAGTTAGTTGTAGAACAAAATTTACAGTTCATCGGACAATAATTACGTGCATAAATCCGAACAGTATGTATAACCTGACTTAATTCAGGTGTAATCTCATAGCCATTTTGTTTATATAAATCTATATAAAAGTCCCAATATTTTTCATAAGGGATATGTTCGTAGTCAATATTCTCAGTTACTTCCTTAAATTCTTTCGTTGTTAACGGTATGTTAAAATTTTTTACAACAATGCCCGGAATATCTTCAAGAGAAGTACCATTGACAAGTTTTAACATAGGTTTTTCACCCTCACCAATAACAACAACTCTAGCAGGAGATTTGTCAAGAAGTGTCTGATAATCAAATTGGGCAGTATGTCCACCTGCAACTATCAGAGCATTGGGGCAAATGCTGGAGGCCAGCATCATGTTCTCAATATCTTTTATCATACTGTCTTCTTGTATGGAAAACCCGATGACATCCCATTCATTTTCTATGAATTTTTCACTCAGGCTAGATCCTTTCTTTGAAGTGTTATATAAATTTGTATCGTATGTCTCAGCGTAGTGTCCGTTCGAGTTCAGATAACCAGCTACTCGCTCAATTCCTAAATTTGCTGAAAGCCATTTTGTTCTAGCTATTTCATTAGGACTCGTTGGGGTAATAAGCAAAATATTTTTTTGACGATTCTCTTTCAATTTTTTAAAAACGGACATTTTTTCCTCACTTTAACATAATAAATATAAATAATATATAATCATAAAATATTATTTATATTTATGTATTTTTAACTTACTTAAATGGTATGAATACTAATTAAAATTTAATTCCTGCATGCGTTTAATATTAAAATAGAGAGGATTATTTATTGAATCAGAAAATTTATTTACCTTAAATGCAGAGCATAAATCCTTTACTGCATCTTCAATTTTATATTTAGGGATGAACCCCAGTTCTTGCTGAATTTTCTTGGAGGATATATGATATGAGCGTATATCATTGGATGGCCTTGTTACAATTTCCAGTTTATCCAGTTCCTTCATTTCTTTCGTAACTGTAGAACGAACTATTTCAGCTATTTCTGAAATAGTAAAATTTTGATAGCCTATATTGTATGTTTTGCCAGAAACCTTCTCATCAGTTTCCTCCATTAGCATAACATATAGATCAACCATATCTTTGATATGTAAATTGGGTCGTTTTTGTTTTCCGCCAAAAACTGTTATTTTTCCTGTATTAACAGCATGATTTGTCAGAATATTAACAGAAAGATCAAAACGCTGACGCGGAGAATAACCGCAAACAGTAGCTGGACGAATAATTATTGTTGAAAAATTAGAAGAACACTGATCATGAAGTATAGGTTCGCACATTCCTTTATATTTATTGTAATCTGTAAGCGGAACAAGCGGATGTTCTTCAGTGACTTCAGGAATGTCACTGATACCATAAACACTTGCGCTTGAAGCGTATATAAACCGACGAACACCACTTGCTTTGCTGGTATTGACCAATGGCTCAAAAGCATCAAAGTTTATTGTTTTACTTAAAGCTGGATTTAGTTCATAGCTTGGATCATTCGAAATGCACGCCAGATGAATTACGGCATCACATCCTGGTAAAATTCTTTTCAACAAAGATTCATTTCTTATATCGCCTTTTATTATTTCTAAGTTCGGATTTTCCTGGTAATCTTCAAAAACATTTTTTCCATAAATCAACAAATCAAGCACTTTTACGTGATATCCTTTTTCAAGCAAGCTACGAACTAGAACACTACCAACGTAACCTGCTCCTCCAGTAATCATTATCGTTTTATACTGTATCATTTGAATTCACCTTTTCTCCAATTAATTGAAAATTATTTTTGTATACTTTTGATTCGAAAATATACATAGACCTTGGAAGATTTGTGATTATTCCCACATCAATGGATCCAAAGTCTATATCACCTAAACAACTTACTTGAAGAATTTGAATATTTTCATGCCATTTTTCTATGTTTTCACGTCCAGGTGAACCACTAATAAAAAAATAAAACTTTTTATTACCTGTAAACATATACGCGGGTTCCCATGGAACAAAATCAAGCGCTCTAACTCTATGAAATACATCTACCATGGGTGCTTGAATGTCAAGTTCTTTCAACCTAGCAAGAGAGTAACGTTGATTTAGGAAAGATGCTTCTGTGTTATAAGGAACATAAGGCTTATATTCATTTTGAATTATTTTTGGAAACCATAACTGCGCAAGTTTGTATGACTCCTCTGAGGTCCGTTCATATAATTCTTTAGCCGTCTCATCAGGCATGATCGGAAATTTTTTGTTCGCAATTATCATTCCAGCATCTAATTCAGCAGCCATTTCATGCAGTGTTGTTCCATATTCCTTATCACCACTTATTATGGCATGAGAATAGCCGTTGCATCCGCGCCATCTGGGCAAAGGCGCTTCATGTAAGTTAATGCATTTTTCTCTTACGTGTTGAATATACTTATCTTCTATAATAAATGGATATAAAACAGAAATCAAATAATCTACAGATAAATTCAATATTTGTGAACGCGGAATCACCGGAATATTTTTTGTTTCACAATAGTCGAGAATTTCATGGTTACCCCACCAAACATCTTTTCGAGACCTGGTACAAACACCTAATAATGAGGTATCGGATAAGTGTTCTATCAACTTTAAACATTTAAGGCCTAATGGTTTTTCTCCCATAAAAATGATTTTTTTAGCGCCCATAATTTTTTCTTTTTTCTCATAAAATATATAGTATAAGTTGGTTTTTCCATCTCAAAATGATAGGTACTGACAGCAAAAGGCGTACATAACATGCGGCTGAAAATAACATAAAATAAACGAGAATAAAAAAAGAATTGTTATATTACTATCTATATTCATTGATTGCTTCAGACACTTTTTCGCAAATAAACATAGCATCCTGTGAACTTAATCCAGAGTGAACAGGCAAAGAAAAAATTTCTGTTGATAATTTCTCACTGAAAGGTACTTCAGCAGTATTTGCAGCGATGTCATGCCAAACGGGAAGTTGATTTATCGTAAATGTGTATTGCACTAGAGTATTTATTCCTGCTTTTTCTTTAAGATATGTCACTACATTGTCACGGACAGAAGCTTGTGTTCTGATCACATATACCCATAATGAAGGATCACTTTCAATCAATCGAGCCTGTCTTTGAATACCTGCCTGGTCGAAATACGTATCATATATTCTAATCACATTTTTTCGACGATTCATCAAATGTTCCCAGTATGATAGTTTTTTTAGTAAAAACAAAGCATTAACACTATCAATTCGGAAATTGTGCCCCACAATTTCAGCGTAATGTCGCGCAGTTTGACCATTATTTATGAATGCATCAATATAAGAGCGATAAGATTCCTGGTTATATGTTAAGAAACCGGCATGTCCAAGTCCGCCGAATCCTTTTATCGGGCCTGCTGAAAATCCAGCAATATCGCCTAAGCTGCCAGAAGGTTTACCTCGTAATATTCCACCAAAAGCATGAGATGCATCCTCAATGACAGGAACGTTAAATTCTTTGAATTCCATTGGATCAGCTAAATTACCATATAAATGAACCAAGCATATCGCTTTTGTTTTAGGCGTTATCACATGACGAACAGTTTCTGGAGAAAGATTCCATGTGTCAGGATCTACGTCTGCCAAAACAATCTTGGCTCCGGCATGGTAAAAAGCAATAGCAGAGGCAAAAAAAGTATTTGCAGGTACAATAACTTCATCTCCCTGGCCAATATTCAATGCTTTGGCGGCCACCTGCAACGCCATTGTTCCAGAACCTGTCAAAGAACAGTATCTTGTATCGCAATACTCTGCAATTCGTTTTTCCAATGTATCAATTGCAGCCCCTATCATCAACATATTTGAATCATACAACTGACTGAACTCTCTCATAAAATCTGATTTAATGAGCTGATTTTCATATGTGAGGTCAAGTGTTGATATTTTTCGCATAAACTCATTCCATTTACTATGTATTATGTAGATATATGATTAATAGACTATATTTGTTTATAAAAATCAATTAGTCTCTGTGTATTCGGAATCAACTGATAAGCGTGCGGAACAACCGTTGGTTTTGGTATGTTTAACATTATTAAATCCGATAAATTTTCTACTACCTTCCCATTTCCATATCTTAGTACAAGAAATCTCTGAATTTTGCCTTTATGAATAAGGACAGGCAACCCGGCATCAATATAATCAAAAATTTTATTGGTCGTACCATAATCAAAGCCTCTTAAATAATATGGAAATTTGCCCAGATCACCTGTAGGCCACATGAGATGTAAACCGTAATGGTAAGCTGATAATTCGGTAATCAACTCATCTGGAGGAATCATCTCGTGAATGTGAATATAAGAAGGATCTCCGCCCTGCTCTATTACATATTTTAAAATATTGGACTTAAGTATTTGTGATTTGCCAATCATAGAAGGATAGATATGATAATGAATATGATTTTTGCTCAAAAGAACGGATACTTCGTAGTGATAATTAAAAGGCGCATTTTTTTGTGTAGAAATGTTTCCACAATAAGCTAAATGTAAAGCGTCATTCATTTTTGATACACTATGTAAATTGACTGTTGTACCACTTGACCAGCAGCAATCTAAAAGAAAGATTCGTTTTCCCTTATATTGATATCCTAAATGTCGTTTGGCATATTGCATTTCAAGGCTTCGACAACATAAACCATCAGCATTTTCCAGACAAAAACGCTCCAGTTCTAAGTTTTTAGGATAATGCTTTTTTAGAAAATCTTCCTTTACCATTCCTGCCATCACGTCATAATTATCAAAAACTATCTTACCAAGTTTTTGATTAATCAGCATGGCTGGTATGAAATAATTCCAACTTGCAAATACATGATATAACAGGGGTTTATAAGAAGCTATCAGATTCAACGCTTCTTGCGTATTCTTATACTGTTGGACTTTTGCAAAATATTTCTCTAGATTATAACCGGGATCCTGTCCATGTAATAAAGTGACATTCCATCCGAGTTGTTTTAATCCGTATGCGAGTTTTATCACTCGTGAATCAGGAATATCAGCAACAAACACAACCTGATTCATTTCAATAGTTCTAATGTTTTTTGATTCAAATTGATTTAATGAGACATTCTGTATTAGAATTGATAAAGCATTGGCAATAGGAAAATCATGCTTTTTGTTTAAATATGATTGATAAACGGTCTTTGCATGATCAAATTTTGAAAGCCTCTCATAAATTTTACCATAGTTAAATACAATGTTCGGATCTTCTGGATCCAATTCAAAAGCCTCTGAAAAATATTGAAAAGCTTTATCTATCTCTAATTTATATACAAAAATAACACCTATATTATTTTTTGCTCTGGCATATTCAGGAAATATTTCTGATGCTTTCAAGAACGATTGAAGTGCTATGTCATGGTTTCCTGCCCGAAAATATTCTTCTCCTTTATCAGTCAGATCAATGGCAACTTTGATTCTTATATCTTGCGGCGTGTCAAACCTCTTATTTTGAATTTTTTTCATAACATTATTAAGTCGAATTAAGTCGAAGAAATAAGTTTTAGGTTTTTTAAAATATCTGCTGTTATTTTACCTGAAAAACCAAAATATGGAGCAAAAAATTGTTTTTGCAAAGATTGTCTGATTTTTTTTTGTTTTTCCCAAACAGTAGTATCATTCAATAATACAGGTATATCCTGGGATCTGTCGGGTGAAATATTGATTATGTGTTGTCTTATTTTTTTTTCTAGGCTTAATGTACCTTCCTGGGAATACGCTTTATGAACCCTTGTATTTAGCAACAGAATGTTTATATCAAGATATATTCCGGTCAGAGCAGATCCGCCGTAATCTGAAAAAATGTAGTCCGCTATGCAGAATAAAATATTGTCATCTTCTAATGGCGGACAAATTGCAATAGTTCCTGATTTTTTCAGGGTTTGAATAATCGTTGCTGTTGGTTCTTCGTAAAAGCTGTTCTGATGTGGCTTTAATACTATATTGTAATCATTCGATAATTCCAGAATAGCATCATGATAATAATTAATGGATGAAAAATAGTTATGATCAGGTAACCAGAGAATCGTTTTACGTTCAGGGAGACATGAAAATTCATTTTTAATAGCTTCAATATCATAGTTTTTTGTAAAGTAGTCATCAAATCTGGGATATCCTGTAATCACTAAATGAGATTTATTGCTATAATATTCTGAAATTTTATCATACTGATATGGGCCCTGACACAAAAACATCCAATACCTGTCGTTCCATTCGCCCTCCCAAATAGCAGCTCCATGAAGAACATACCTTATATGTCTTATCGCAATACTATAATCAATATTCAGGGATGGAAATACCTGTGAATCCCCTCCCCATGATACCATATAAGTATAGGATTTACAGGCCGTAATGCAATCACTTAAACTAATATATGGTATATTCCTGTCAGACAGATACGCATTAACTTGTTTGAATAATTCTTCTATTGTGTCAGAAGTAGATAATTTGGGACATACGACAATATCATAATCTTTTTTGTCTAAATGTCTCCAAATTTTTGAATATTGAGCAATAGCTGCCATATCTAAAACAATAAAAGCTACTTTGTCAATAAACTTAATTTTATTAATGCCAGTTTTTATTTTTAAATCAGAGATTTTGTATAATAAATCGTAATTACTTTTTTCATGTCTGGCTTGAATGTCTAATATTTCCAGTGCTTTTAGATAGCTCTGATTTGCCTGGATTTCTTTTCCCAGAGACATAAAAGATTTTCCCATAGTTATATAAGCATCTGCGCAATTTGGATTAGATGCAGTTATTTGGACACAGCATGCGATAGAATCTTCAAACTTTCCTTGAGCAAAGTAAACATCTGCTATTTTTTTAAGTGGTTCGTAAAAATCAGATTTAATAGCAATGGCTTTTTGGTAACTGTCAAGTGCATTCTTTTGTTTGCCCTGTTTAAAAAAAGCATTACCCAGGCTGAAGTGGATTTCTGCAATATCATGGTTTAATTTTAGCGCATCTTTAAAGCAACAAATTGCCTTTTCCAACTTGATAGATTCGTAAAAGCTTGCTGCCAAATAATGAGTTCCTAATTTATAATTCATTGACAATGCTTTTTGAAAACTAGCCATAGCTTTTTCTTTTTGTCCCTGATTTTGAAAGGCGATTCCAATCTGACGATATGCATTTGGTACGTTTGAGTTAATGACAAGAGCATTGTGATAACTTTGGATGGCTTCGTCAAACTTGTTTTGTTTTAGCAATGCTTCACCCATATAATAATACGTTTCCCACATATCAGGTTTAATCGAAAGTAACTTTTGATATGTAGTAATGGCATTATCAAACTCGTTAAGTTTAAAAAAAGCATTGCCAAGGCAAAATAATGCTTCCCACATATCAGGCTTAAAAATAATAGCATTTTGATAACTTAGGATTGCTTCATCAAGTTTGCCTTGCTCGGTAAGTGAATTTCCGAGACTAAAAAGAGCCTCATTCATATCAGGTTTATTAAACATAAAAAAATCTCTCAAATTGTATAATTAAGTACTATTTTTCTCCGATAAGTATTAGATTTATTACATCAATTAAACAGTCATCATCAATAATTTTCATTTGATAGGCCTCTTTAAAAGTATCCGATCCGTTAATATGCAAATCAAATATTTTACTTTGTATATTATTTGGAAGCCCACTATTTACCAACCAATTCTTGACACTAAATGATTTCATCACATGAGTAATTGTCTTAATATTTATAAAACCAGAATTCTTCATCAAATCTACAAGATCTTCCTTCAAAAAGGTAACTCTTTCCTCTTTAAGCTTGAATATTTCCATATAATCATTTTTTAATTCAGGTTTTGGAGGTATCCCCTCCGCAAGAATCATCTTACCCTTTTTTTTCATTATTCGAAAACATTCATCCATTGCTTTATCAGCACCTTCCAGGATATGATGGAAAACCATTCTTGCTGTAATCTTGTCAAAAGTATCATTTTTAAAAATGGGTTTTCGGATATCCCATCTGATAAAATTTTTGTTGTCAGTCCATTTACTATGATCTAGCATGTCTTTTGAGATATCCAATCCAAGAACTTCTTTTACAAGAGGAGCAATACTGTGAGCTATTACACCAGTACCGGTTCCAACATCCAATACGAAATCATTATGATTGAAACAACCTGAATCAATAAATGCTTCCAAGTAAGAATTTTCACTTACCCATTCTAAATTATTGAACTTTACAGATCTAATCTTCCAAAATTTTTCTTGATTCATATTACCCTTCAATTATTGTTGTATTTAAAAATATTACAATTTCATTCATGCATTCTTGAATTGAATTGTTTGCAGTATCTAGAACCAAATCTGGCCTATCAGGGATTTCATAATGTTCATCAACACCAATAACATTCTTTTCAAGACCTTCTAGACACCTTTCATATAATCCTTTTACATCCCTTTTCATACATACTTCCAAAGAACATTTCAAGTATATTTCGATATAATTATCAATATTAATTCTATTAAACTCTCTTATTTCATTATAAGCAGAAACAGCAGCGACAATTGCAAAAACATTGTTTTTATTCAATAGGTTTGCAATCAATGTATAGACTTTAAGTAGTTTAATTCTCTCATTTTTTGAATAGCCGAAAAGCCCTCCAATCTCTTTGCGAACAATATCACCATCAATGATTTGAACGGGAATATCACATTTTTTTAGATATTGTTCGATTTCGTTAGCTAGTGTAGTTTTTCCCGATGCACTTAAACCAGTAAGCCATATAGTATAAGCATTCATATAAAATCTCTTATAATTTTTTCTTGGTTATTTGTATTATAAAATTTTAAAATTAATCAGTGATTTGTAATTTCATAAAAGCGTACTACTTAAGCAAGGAAGTTATATATTTTTGCACACTAATTTTATCAATAGCTTTATTATTTCCTAAGATTTCAACAGCTAAAGATCCAACAACATTGCCAATAAAACCGAGCAATTCGTTTTCAATTTTCATGACTGCTAAAAGCGAAGTAATTGAAAAGAAAGAATCTCCTGCACCAACTCTGTCGACAACATTTTGCACAAAAGCCGGAACTTTAATAAATCCACCCTTATTATCACAAACAGCACATCCTGCCCTTCCGCATGTGACTACTATCCTGGAACAACCAATCTTTTCTACCAGGTTATATGTAAGCGGACGTATTTCACTTTTTAGATCACGAAGTTCAAGACGTGCTTCATGTTCTGCAATACATATATAGTCAGATTGAGGATAATGTGAAGCCACATGAAATCCTCTATTCCCAGCATTTGCCTGAGTATTAACCGCTAAAAATCGAGAATTATCAATAATTATCTTCCTCATATTATCACTGATTGTGCCATGTCCAAAATCTGCTGCAATTACCAGATCGTACTTTGGAAGCTCTTTTTTTAACCAGTTGCATACGATTTGATCTTTATACTTATTTAGACCAGAATCATCCATAACATATACTTCAAAAAGCTTATGTAACGACTCCCCTTCGATAAAACGCCTTTTAATTAATGTTGGCGCATCATCCTGAATCATAAAGTAAGGGGTAACATTTGGATTAAGCTGAGATCGAATAAAATCTTCATGGCTGTCTTGTTCTCCTAAAACAGAAACCAATTGTACCCTATCAGAAAAATTGGCCACGTGATTTGCTACAGCCAAAACGCCCCCGGCAAATAGATCACACGATTCATATTTTAAAGCGAGCACAGGATCTTTGGATGATTTTCCTATAGCGCTGCAATATTGATATTCATCAATAATTGTATCACCAATAATAATAACATTCAGCGAGGACATTCTATCAAGAACCTGCAATACATCATCAAGCTTATAACGTCTTCGGAACAGATGAAGATAATTATTCACCTCATCTGGAAAACCGGAAAGATAGCGATTTATCAAATTTGTGGAACTGAAAACAATATCATCTGTATATGCCAATTTTGCACCGATTTCTTTAACTACTTTTGCTTCTTTTACGATTTTTCCAGTCAAATCAGACTCTAAATTTTTAAACTCCGAGCCTTTTACATAAATATTCGGTTTTAAAATCCTTAATGTCTCTTCAGCAGTAGGCCATGGATTAATGGCGATATAATCTACTACTTTCAACGAAGCTATCGCTTCTGCTCTTAAATCATCGGGAAAAGCTGGGCGATGCGGCCCTTTATCCACATGTCTGTCTGATGTTAGAGTAACAACTAATACATCACCCATTCTTCTCGCCTGTTCAAAATAGCGAATATGCCCAATATGAAGAAGATCAAAAACGCCGTGACAATGAACTATAGTTTTGTTTTGGATGCGAAGTACATTCAGGATATCACATAATTCTTCAATTTTTATTATTTTGTCCATCTTTAAGTCTCTTAAAAAATTTTATGATCGCTTAGGAAAGCTCTGAAAATAACATACTCATTATTGATATTGTTCGTTTTGAGGTAAATGTGATGTAGAGACGTAGCATGCTACTTCTCTACACGACCTTAATTTTATGGACGATCAAGAAAAATGAGCATGTTATTTTCAGAGCTTTCCTTAAGAAATTTCTAGCGCCTTTCATACTGCAACAATATTTTTAGCGTTCAATATGCCTTATGTAAAGCCGAACAATTTATAGTCTCAGATCAGATAATGGGTAATTTTTTGTGATTCTTAATTTTCGTTTTTTCTTCGCTCGTAGACGCACAGACGGGAGTCTCTACAAATGAAAAAGCTATCACGATTTCGAAAAAAAGAATTGCCTATTTTTCAACAAATATGAAGGATACGAAAAATCTATTCTTAATTTTTTACTCCTATATATAATAAAATTCATATTCCGAACAAAGAATAGAACTATTATTTTAATTTGTGAACCGGCCATTCTGAATTCTGAATCAGGATATTATGTGCAATTTCAACTATATTTATTTATTTGAGAATATATTCTAACAACGATTTTTTTTTTCAAAATTAAATGCTAAAGATCATAGTAAAATAAGAAGTAAAATTATAATTGCACATAATATCCTGTTTCAGAATGGCCGGTTCACATTATCATTTTAAACTTAAGATTAAGTGTTGAAATAATATGTATTATTTAACCTACTTGGAAATAGTTGCTTAAAATCGTATGTTCAAACCAATGAAAATTACAGTTTCTTGATATAAGTTTTCTTGAACTATCATTAAAAACGAGTAATAGCCGACCACAATTCTGGTATTGTTTCTTCATGTTTTCCTTTTACATAGTAACTTCTTCCACCATCTGCGATTGTACGAACGAGCATTGTCTTCCAGGGGCGAAAATAATAATGAAAATTTGATTTGGATAATTCTTCTGAATAGTTTTCTGGAATATTATGTAGGTCACATACTAATGTAACAAATTTATTTATTGCTCTTTTTTCCTGATGCGCAACATTTCTAACCATCGACAAGGCTTTAAGATATACTTCGGGGGCCATGACAGCACTTCCAAAATTCATGATAACACCATTTTCTATATTTTCCAAAACATGTGTAAATCTAAGAAAGTCTGTGAAGCTAGTTTTACCATAAGCGGCACCATTACAATTGGGATGTTCATGGACAATGTCATATCCAATGCTGACATGGACAGTCACCGGAATTTTCAAACGATAACCGGCTGCTAAAATACTGATATCTCGGAATTGGAAGTTTTCTTTTTCTATGATTTCACCAACATATTCTCCCAGTCCTTTATCGTAATTTGCAGCTTCATTAACAATGTCATTGATTCGCCCCGTTTCCTTCCACAATCCAAATTGACCATTTTTAATATATCGAGAAACGCTTTCTGTTGTTTTGCCAATCAAGGCAAATTCGAAATCATGTATCACTCCAGCGCCATTCATGGCAATACATGTAAGGAATCCTTTTTCCATCATATCAATTATATATCTTTGTACTCCTGAACGAATAACGTGCGCGCCCATCATTAACACAATTGACGCATTTTTTGAACGCGCTTCATAGATTGCATTTGATACATGATAAAAAGTTTCATGATTTATTGGTTTTACATCTAAATCCATGATACATTTATGATCCAAATCATGACACCTCTCAGAAAGGGGATATAATTTTATACTATTTCGATTAAACAATTTCATTATGATATCTATATATCCATACAACTACTAATAAAGTGTTCATGTATAATCTTGGCTTTTGATTAGAATAGAGAAATAAAAAAATATATGTGAACCGACCATTCTAAAACGAGATATTATGTGCGAAGTTCATTTATAAGCACTTATTTTATTGCAAGTGCATAAGAAACTGTAATGGCTTTTGTCTGTATAATTTTGTTAGGGAATCAAAAGGTTTAAAGGTTGTAAAAAAGATTACACTGCTTTAATATGTTTGTTGCTCCAATTTTTTATTCAGCCTTAGTCTGAATCAGATCCATCCAGTAATGCAAAATAACAGCATGAGCACTTTCTGCCCATCCATAAGTTTGTGCGGGAATATATATATTGAGATCACCCATTGTCTGCAATAAATTATCTCTGTTCATTGCAGATAAGGTAATGATCTGACCATTTTTTTTTCGACATTCTTCACATGCCCGAATGACATTTTTGGAATTTCCTGAACTGCTGATGGCGATTAACATATCATTATCTATCATCTGAAGTCGAATCGGTTCTGCAAATACTTCATCATAACTGATATCATTAGCAATCGCTGTTATTAAAGATACATCTGTAAAAACCTGGGTTCGAATATTACCATTTTTGGCAACATCAGCCGCCATATGACATGCCATTGATGCACTGGCACCATTGCCTATAAAATAAATTGTTTTGTTCGACTGTCTTATTTTTTTTGTTCGATCTGTCCATTCTGAAAAGCCTTTTTCAAAACCAATCTCTTTACCATCTATGTTTCGGAATGATATATCAGTCAAACATTGTGTCAGAGTGGTAATATATTTTATCCAAGACACTTGGCACCTCTTAATGCAAAAAGATCTGGGCCATCGATTTCCAATAATTTTTTATGATGATGATGGGATTCAACAATGTACAGATGGTCAAAATCAATGGGATGATCCCCACGTCTGAGCAAATTTTTGGCTTCTTTATCGCAGAACTCTGATAGTTTTGAATATATTTTTGTGATTTCTGTCCCGAGAGGTGAATCAATAAAAACTGGAATTTTTTGGCTTAAAGATAGAAATTTTTGCTGAAATTGGTGATCAGTAAACAAACGATCCATTTCATAAATCAATTCCTGAGAGCGACCCAGTGCAAATGAGGGAATATAAACTTTGCCATTATCCGATAAAGCCTGACTTATAAGTAATCACAAACAAAATCCTTG